>Ga0207747_1001192_pt1 | contig 20083 bp, 15 predicted proteins | sample HigsolmetaGSP11D_FD_184839 | JGI IMG/M metagenome (GOLD analysis project Ga0207747, IMG submission 184839) | High solid enriched microbial communities from the Joint BioEnergy Institute, USA - SP1-1-D (SPAdes) | ecosystem: Engineered > Bioreactor > SSF (Solid state fermentation) > Aerobic >...
GAGTGTCTTATGCTCTAGCGGCGAAGTGGACACGCCTCAAAGAATAAGGATTGCTTAAAGCAGTCAAACTTCTTTGGAAGCCCCCACTTCAAATTTTCGCTAGAAAATTAAGTGGGGGTAGTTCACTCTCGTTCATTAGGAATATAGAATAATATCCTTATTTTCAGTGCCTGGCGACTTTTGTTATAATGGGTGGAAAAAATAGGGGGCTTGTATATATGAATATTCATGAGATTGCAGTCATTCCGGGCGATGGAATCGGAAAGGAAATTGTGCCCGCCACGTTGAAAGTGCTGGACCGTCTGGCAGAAATTCATGGGGGCATCCGATTTGAATTTACGGAATTTCCATGGAGTTGTGAGTATTATTTGGAACATGGGGAAATGATGCCGAAAGACGGGATTGAGACCTTAAAACAGTTCGAGCAAATTTATCTTGGAGCTGTAGGAAATCCTCAATTAGTTCCGGACCATATTTCCTTATGGGGCTTGCTCATCAGAATTCGCCGGGAATGTGAGCAAGTCATCAATTTGCGTCCTGTAAAAAGTTTAAAAGGGGTACCGTCTCGACTGGCGAATGCGGCGCCTTTTGATTTTGTGGTGGTAAGGGAAAATAGCGAAGGCGAGTACAGCGAAGCAGGCGGAAGCGTTCATCACGGCGAGGATGAAATTGTTATTCAAAATGCAGTATTTACGCGGAAGGCAACGGAGCGGGCGATGCGTTTTGCCTTTGACCTTGCCATGAAGCGAAATAAAAAAGTAACCAGCGCAACAAAATCTAACGGTATCGTTTACAGTATGCCTTTTTGGGACAAGGTGTTTTCGGAAGTGAGCAAGGATTATTCAGAAGTGGCGACAGAATCTAATCACATTGATGCATTAGCGGCTTTCTTTATCATGAAGCCGGAACAGTTTGATGTAGTGGTTGCAAGCAATTTATTTGGGGATATATTAACCGATATTGGTGCAGCTATTATGGGCAGCATTGGCGTTGCTCCAGCGGCAAACATTAATCTAAATGGAAACTATCCATCCATGTTCGAGCCGGTTCACGGTTCTGCTCCAGATATTGTCGGAAAAGGCATTGCCAATCCAATTGGACAGCTTTGGACAGTCAAAATGATGCTCGATCATATGGGATACGATGAACTGGGGTCGCTTCTAATGAATGCCATTGAAACAACAACAGAAAAAGGAATCAAAACACCGGACATTGGAGGCAATGCAACGACAGCGGAAGTGATTAAGGCAGTGATGGAGAATCTTGTAGCATATTAACAAAACTCGGGGATATGTTCACAAAATTAGGGGATATAGTCACAAAATCTGGGGATATTTTGAAGCCCCATCGATATTGTCACAAAACCCGGGGATATGTTCACAAAATTAGGGGATATTGTCACAAAATCTGGGGATATTTTGAAGCCCCATCGATATTGTCATAAAACCTGGTGATATGTTCACAAAATTAGGGAATATTGTCACAAAACCCGGGGATATTTTGAAGTCCCAACGATAAAAAAATCAGGAACTCCTTATTTAAAGAGTTCCCTTTCTAATTAAAAATGTGGTTAGGGGACAAAACAATCAATGCGTTGTCATTTTCTCTATTTAATAAAAGGGGACAATTGGATGTATAACCAATTGTGATTGGAACATCTTATACATGGAGGTCCCATAATCCCATGTATAATTACCTACTTATATTGTAACCGCTTTCAAAAATTTTATCAACCATAATATTATTCAATAGACATTTTACCAGGAGCTGCAAGGGTAGGAGACCATTCGATTTCAATTTCAAATTGGTGTTTTTCGCCTTTGACCACATATTTGTAATCAACTTTCACCTGATCGTTAGGTGCCACTTCGACTTGTTCCGTCCCCTGTACGAATGTAAATTTGCCTTCCTGTTTCAGCTTTTGGGCCATTTTTTCTAACATCATGGCAAACTCTTGAATGCTTTGAATTTCCTTATGTTTTATAAGCACTTGTGGTATAGGTTTTTCTTGTTCCATTCCGCTTCCCTCCTTTATTTATCTTGAGTTTATTATACAAACTAGTAAGATGAGAAAGTTATTACAGATATGTGGAGAAATTTTGATAAAAACGTAATAAAAAGTTGGCAAAAGTATGATAAAAATATGATGATTTTTCATATATTTACAATGTGTTCAAAATTAAATACAAAAAATGGTGTATAATATAAGTGTAATAAATAAATACTTGTACAATATCAAAGGAGGAGTTTCAGATGTTTGATTTAAGACCATTCCGAAGAAGAAATGAAGATTTATTCGAACGTTTCAAAAAAGCTTTTGACGATGTATTTGATGAAGATTTTTTACCGGATTTAGGGCAAGATTTCAAATCACTCCGCACGGATATTACTGAAACAAAAGATGCCTACATTGTACAAGCTGATTTGCCTGGTTTTAATAAAGACGATGTTCAAATCGATATCGATAACAACTATTTAACTATCCGTGCAAAACGTGATGACCAAACAGAAGAACGGGATGAAAATGACCGCATTATCCGCAGAGAACGCCATTTCGGCGAATTCTACCGCTCTTTCTATATCAATGATGTGGATCAAGATCGCATTGAAGCAGAATTGGAAAATGGCGTATTAAAAATTACCCTTCCAAAACTTCAACCTGGCGATGATTCTACATCTAAACGCATTCAAATTAAATAATTATCTGAATGGGCTGTGGCGCATCGTCATAGCCCTAATTTTTGAAAGGGCTTTCAAAAAATGATTTGTTCTTTTTTTATAAGTGGTAGAATAAATAATAGGTATAAGGATATTTTCTCTATGATATAAAGGAAAATCAAAGGTTGGTAGCCCAAGGAAGAGGCGCAAACGGAAATGTTTGTGCTTCTTCTTTTTTATTTGCTCTGATGTCAAAAAAATGCAATTTTATCCTTTGGTACCAATAGGTTTAATAAATAACAAAATTATAAAAATATAATAATTTTTCACCATCTATGATATGTTTATGTTATATTTTAACAACTAAATATTACCTTTGACGAAATGGAATTATCAAAATATACTAATAGATGTTGATGGTAATCAACTAATGTTTTTCAAATAATGATAAATAATTGATATTTATAGGAGGTCTATCAATCATGTCTTATAAAAAATTTCTATCATCTGCTGCAACAGCTACATTAGTTGCTTCAGCAATCGTTCCAGTTGCAAGCGCTGCAACATTTACAGATGTAACAGACGATAATAGCCATAAAGTAGCCATTGAAACTTTATCAGAAATGGGCATTGTAAAAGGGTACGAGGATGGTACATACAAGCCGGAAAAACAATTATTGCGCAGCAACGTTGTGAAAATGATTGGCCGCTGGTTAGAAACAGAAGGGTATACAATTCCGTCAGACTGGAATACAAAACAACGTTTCCTTGACTTACCAGTTGATTTCTCAGACCAAGAATTAGTAAAATACGCTGCCCTTGTAATGGATCAAGGCGTATTCACTGGTTCAAACAAAAAATTATTGCATAATACAAACATGACTCGTTCTCAAATCGCGTTGGTATTGAACCGAGTTTATGAAAAATTATACGGCGTGTCTTTAGTAGACTTGGCTGAAGACATTGAAGATGAAGTAATTGAAGATATGGACGAAGTTTTCGAAGACCGCAAAGCAGCTGTACAAGCATTGCGCGACTTGAAAATCTCTAATGTAAGAAAATTCCAGCCTAATGCTCCAGTAACACGCGCCCAATTTGCTTCTTTCATTTACCGTACTCTTCAATTGAACGAATCAGACACAGAAACATACACAACTGAAGTAAAATCAGTGTCAGCAGTTAATGCCAACACATTGCAAGTGGAATTTACAAATGCCATCGTGAACGAAGCAACAAATCTTCAACAAGTAAAAGTGTATGAAAAAGAAAGCGGCAAAGCCCTTGATTCTTTAACTTATACATTAAGCGAAGATGGAAAAACATTGACAATCACAAACAACGGATTCTTTAACGGCGAATATGAAGTTGTTGTTCCGAATGACACTGTTAAAGCGGTTAAAGGATTCGTAACTGGATATCAACAAACAGTGAAAGTGGAAGCAGGCGTTCAAACTGTACAAGCGTTAACTACTACAATCGACCGCAATGCTAAAGAAGCAGTATTGGAGTTTGCGATCAACGGCTCTAATAAACCAGCATCTTTAGCAAAACTTCAAGAAGCAGGATATCAAGTAGAATTCCAAGCGACTAAAGCTGTATTTGCGGATTCTTCCAAAACATCTGCTACTGGCGTTTTAGCTGTGAAAAACCAAGATTTCAAATACAAAGTTGTCATCTTTAAAGATGGTGAAGTTGTAGCGGAATCAGCAGTAGTAGAGGTTAAATCTCTAGATTATTCAAAAGTGCCAACAGAAATTACATCTTTTGAGCTTCAAAATGATGGCGTTGTGCTTACAAGCAATGTGTTCACTTTAAATGATGCAGCTCCTAAAATCGCAAACGTAAAAGGTACATTAAAAAATGGCAAAGTCGATCAACCTTTATCCGACATCACATATTCTTCATCTAATCCTGGAGTAGCTCTAATTAAAGCGGATGGAACAATCGAACTTCTTTCTGCTGGTACAACTACATTCACAATTAAAGCTGGCGATGTTCAAAAATCAGTAACAGTGGAAGTGAAAGATGCTACACGTACTGCAACTACAGTAACAGCTAATACAAACGAAGTAAAATTAGTGAATGGCGCTTCTACGACAGTTGCATTAACAGTAAAAGACCAATTTGGTGATCCGTTGAAAGGCTATGAAATTGTTGGAGATGCACCAGTAACTGTTTCAACAGAAGAAACAACACCAACTGCAATCGCAACAGTGGCTAAAAACGCTGAAACGCATGGAAAAGTAGTTACTGATGAAAAAGGTGAAGCAGTTGTGAAAGTAACTGCTCTACCAGCAAATGCAAAAGGTGTAGGAAACTTTGCCATTAAAGAAGGAACAACTACTTTATTTACACTTCCAATCACTGTAGATGAAGTAGGAGAAGTTGCGTATAGAAAATTAGAACTTGTTGATGGAGAAGACTTAATTTTAGACTTAAATCCATTGGAAAAAGATCAAACATTAAAAGTAGCATACAACCAATACAATAAAGCTGGCTACTTAATTGGCAAAGAGATTCTTGGAGATAACAAAACATATCAAATCAAATCTTCAGACACTAATGTGATTACAGTAAGCTCAAATGGCACAGTTACAGCAGTCGGCACAGGTACTGCTAAAGTGCAAATTTTCGAAGGCGGCATTAAAGTTGATGAATTGACAGTAACTGTTATCAACACTAACCCAACTTTATCAACTGTAACATTCAACAATGATTTAAAAGTTACATCTTCTGAAGCTGTAACGCTTGATCAATGGATTAAATCTGTTGAACTTACAAAAGATGTGGAAGTTTCATTTGATGTAAATGGAAGCAATGACAAAGAAATCATTGTTTATGTTGAAACAAGCTCAAAAGCAAATGGCTACACAGTTGGTTCTGATATTTTATTAGGAACTATTTCAATCGCATCAGCAGATGTTGCATTATCTGGCTTTGATCGCGTGGATTCAGCAAAAACTTACAATCTAACTGATATTCAAACAAGCTTTTCTCGTGGCAACAATGGCCAAGTAGTATTAGTAGTGAAAAAAGCTGGTTCTGCTAGTGCATTAGCAAGCACTACAGTAGATGTAAAAGTTCCTGCTGAATAATCCACTATAAGTGGGTAGCAATTTTTTCTGTTGCCATACTGAAGTAGGCGGACAAGCGCAATTGGTTTTGTCCCCCAATCTGCTTACGAGTATTAGTTTTCAGGCTGCCAACCAAAACGAATACTCGAAAGTTGCAGGGAAAGTTTTAATAGAAAGGCCGAATGGAAAACAAATGCTTTTCCGTTCGGCCGATTTTTTTAAGCAGCGAAATTGCGGATTTTTTTAGAATTCTGCCCCCCCATATTATTTTTCTGGCAAAATTTGTATAGAATCCTTGGAACATCTACGCTACAATAGGGGTTATAGAATGGGAGGAACGATATATGAAATTTATAAAAAAATGGGGGATTTCCTTCATTATAGGAATTGCGGCAATTTGTATTTCTCCCCCAGCAAAAGCAGCAGAAAATCCATTTGTTGATGTTTCGCCAAAGGATGCACATTATCAAGCCATTGTAGAACTTTTCGACAAAGGCATTGTGGAGGGGACAAGCAAAAAAACCTTCGAACCTTATAAAGCTGTCACACGCAAAGAAGCAGCTTTATTCATTGTTAATGCCCTTCAATTCGATACGTTTGATGTAGAAGACCCTGGATTTAAAGATGTTCCTAAATCCAACAAATATTATGGAGCGATTGCGGCCCTTAGCCAAAAAAAGATAATTAGCGGATATCCAGACGGCACATTTAAACCGAATCATCCGTTGACACGTTCCCAAATTGCGAAAATGCTCTCGTTGGCTTTTGATTTGGACATCTCCAAAAATACAACGACTCCTTTTGAAGATGTCAATACAATCCAAGACATTCCGAGACAATATATTCAAACCCTCGTAGATTATAAAATTACGACAGGTACAACCCCAACGACTTTTAGTCCATATCAGTCTTTGACGCGCGGCCAATTGGCGACATTCCTAAAAAGAGCCATTGATGCAGTTGAAGCAACAACTTTTGAAATTATAGATGTTGAATAATCCAGGGTGAAAGGTTTTGAGATTATCTTTCATGTTGATGCATTATCTCAAGCACATCATGGTGGAGCTTGTGATAATGCATTTTTTGTAGTAAATATTACAAAATTTTAAAATTTTTACAGAAACAATTTTGAAAATAAAGGTTATTCCGATGAAAATAGAGAATATATATTTAAATCGTTTTTTAGAGTGGAGAGAGTGTTTATGAAACAAATGATAAGAATCGCCACTTTCATTGTCTTTGTATATGGAATTTTTTTACACATCGATGCGGCTGCTTTAGGAGCATCAAAATCTTCATATAAAGATGTCAGCAGCAGTTTTTGGGCTGCGGCATCCATTATGGCACTGACGGAAAAAGGGTATATCAGCGGCTATGAGGATGGCACCTTTAAGCCGAATCAAAATGCCACACGTGCTGAAGCAGCGAGCCTATTAGCGAGATCCATGAAAGTGCCGCTTGAATCAGATTTCCTATTTAAAGCCAAAGATGTTGCCCCAAACCACCCATATTATAAAGAAATCCGAAAATTGGCAGAGTTGGGCATTGTTCAAAATAGCGAACATTTCCGCCCAGAAGAACCGCTGACAAGGGCGCAAATTGCTAAAATGATTGCCCTTACTTACGGCGTAAAAGTAGATTCGGTTAATAAAACTTCCTTCCAAGATTATCCGAAAGATTTTTGGGCAAAGGATTATATTGAATCATTGGCGGATATAGGGATTATTAAAGGAACATCCCCAACTACTTTTTCGCCCAATACCTTTGTAACGAGAGCCCAGTTGGCTACATTTGTTGACCGGGGGATAGATTTTCAAAATAAAGTCAAAACTTATCAATTGGCTTATGACTATTTATCGAAACATTATATTTCCACCGTGAATACGGCGGTCAGCTGGACAAATGAAGTAGTTCAATTAGTGAATGAAGAGCGGAAAAAAGCAGGGGTTCCAGCCCTTAATCAAGATCCCGCCCTCAATCAATTGGCGATTATAAAAGCTCAGGATATGATACAGCGGAAATACTTTGACCACTACTCTCCATACTATGGGCATCCTTGGGATATGGCTACCCTTTTTGACTACGAATTCACAAGATTTGGAGAAAACATTGGACGCAACTTCAACCAGCCGAAAGATGTAGTAGACGCCTGGATGGCATCGGAGGAACACAGGGAAAATATGTTGAAGGAAACTTATACTAACATTGGCGTTGGCATAAAAGCCGATTCCCGTGGAAACTATTATTGGGTGCAGTTGTTTTCTAGCAAGTAACTGTAAAAATAGATTTTCTTTTATTACAGGAATGTTACAAAAGTAGACAAAAAATTTCATAAATTTTCTAATAGAAGTGCCGAAATCCCTTTTATACCAGGGATTTCGGCACTTTCATTTATATACCAAAAAAGTTACACAATTGAAAAGTTACTAGAGTTTTTTCTATGGTAGTCTAATTACTGTGAGAGTATAGAGAACGGATATCGTTGAAAGGGGCCAAGTGTTCGTGAAGAAGAAATGGTTATTGTCAATATTCGCATCATTTATGCTTGTATCAGGAATCGGAATAAATGCAGCAGACGCAGCAACAGCAGATGAATTAACAAGTACTGCTAAACAATATTTAGGGGCTCCATATAAATATGGGGGAACAAATATTAAAACTGGAATCGACTGCTCTGGTTTTACAAGATATGTATTTTCTCAATTCGGCATTACGTTAAAACGTTCTTCCAAAGAACAATATACACAAGGCACAGCTGTGTCTAAAAGCGATTTGCAGCCTGGGGATTTAGTGTTCTTTAACACATCCGGCAGCGGCATTTCCCATGTAGGCATTTATTTAGGAGACGGCAAATTCATTTCCGCTACAACTTCTGATGGAGTGGATATTGATGATATCAACGACCCATATTATTGGGGTTCACGTTATGTTGGCGCAAGACGTGTGGCAGAATTTACAACAGAGCAAGCAGAAGAAGTAAAAGAAGCAGCAATTGACTATAGCATCTATGCATCACGCGGTGAAGTGGCAACTCGATTGGCTCAAGCTCTTAATTTAGATACAAGCGATACAAATTCTTCTTTTGTGGATGTGAAGCCTGAAGCAAAATATGCTGGAGCGGTAACAGCATTACAAAAATTAGCAGTCTTTACAGGCGACGATAACGGTAAATTCAATCCAGGTTCACCAATTACACGCGGTCAATTGGCAAAAGTATTAGTATTAGCTTATGGCTTGGAATTAAAAGGCGAAGCACCAACATTTGCCGACGTACCAGCAGATCATTGGGCATATGAATATGTAAGCATTTTGGCTTCTAACGGTATTGCATTTGGAAAAGATGACGGAACATTTGGTGTAGATGACTACGCAACATTAGAACACTTGGACATTTTTATCGAACGCATTCAAAATTTAAAATAATTGAATAAGCTACCAACATTTATCTTGTAGGAATGAAAATAAAAAAGGGTGAGAGGTTTTAAGGAACCTCTCTTTTTTTATCGGAGAGGGAGCCGATTTATCTTACTTCAGTTTTACCCAATTTTAAGGAAATCTACGCATCCTTAATAAAAATGGTAAAATTTTATCATTTTATGTCATATAAAGGAGAACTTCTTTTTCTTGTAATCAAGCCTTTTTGCCGATTTTTTTATTTTGTCGAAATGAGTGAAAAATGATTGAACTAAAGGAGTTTCTAGATATTTCTTAGGGGAAAAATGGCGAATCCGGTAGAAAAGACTGATGAATCTAAATAATTCTTTTGATAGAATAAAATTACTATCTTAGAAGGGCGGGAAGGTAATTTGATTGTGAAAAGAAAAAGTTTTTTCATCATGGCTTTTGTATTGTGCATCTCTTTCATATTGAATGTACATATGGCAAATGCAAAAGTACAGTTTATGGATGTGCCGTCAACCCATGAGGCATATGAGGAAATTCAATATTTGATTGACTTGGGAGCGATTAAAGGATACGAAACGGAAAACGGCACGTACTACAAACCATATAATTCTGTAACACGGGGACAAGCAGCGAAAATGGTTGTCGTTTCTGCAGGGCTGCAGCCATTAAGTGTTACAAGATCCAATTTTACAGATGTTGAAGCGGGTACAGAGCTTTCCGGTTATGTGGAAAGAGCATATAAAGAAGGCTTTATCAGTGCTTATCGTACGGGACAATTTGCGCCAAATGCGGCTTTAACTCGCCAGGAAATGGCAAAGGCTTTAGCGCTTGCTTTTAATTTAGATGTTGAAAAGTATGCAAAATTATCCATTCCATTCAAAGATGTGCCACAAGACCATCCATATTACAAATACATTGCAGCGATTTACTATAACGGAATCACTCAAGGAAGCACTTCAGGAAACAATCGAGTATTTATGCCGCAATCAAATGTAACGCGGGCACAATTTGCCATGTTCATTGCTCGTGCAAGAGAAGACAAATTCCGTTTAGAATTACCAGTGCAAGGTGTGCAAGCGCCGAATATTAATGATGCTATTGGAACGGTAATGGCGACTGTGAATAATTTAAATGTTCGCAGCTCCAAAGATGCTTCAACTAATGACAATAAAATTGGACAAATCAATAAAGGCGATACACTTCCTTTATTTGAAGTTCAATCTGGTTGGTATAAAGTAATGTATAAAGATCAATTTGCGTATATATCTAGCGACTACGCACAAGTGGTGGATGATTCTGGACAACCCCTTGGCAATGTGGTGAAAAAAGTAAATGCGATCGAAAGAGTCAATGTTTATAAATCTAGCAATAAAAATTCTAAAGTGATTGGCTACTTCAACGGCGGGGAAGAAATTCCTGTGTATAAAACCGTTGGAAATTATTATGTAACAGCGAAAAATGGTATTCCTGGATATGTGCAAATTTCATTAACAAAAGATAAAACAGCAGAAAATCCAAATCAAACTGCGCCAAAAGATCCTGGAAAAGTGCAAACGCCGCCTGCTACTTCTGCAAGTACCATTGGACGTGTGACAACGAATTCATTAAATATCCGTGAAAAAGCGGATGCTTCATCTAAATCCCTTGGAACATTGAATAAGGGAGATGTCGTAACGGTTCATTCCATTACGGGAAACTGGGCTAATATCACGACATCCGATGGAAAAAAAGGATATGTGCATAAAACGTATGTGAAGTTGATTAATCAAAATGGCAGCCCAGTCAAAGATCGGATTATTGTCATTGATGCAGGCCACGGCGGCAAAGACCCTGGTGCTTCCAGCAACGGTGCAGTGGAAAAAGAAATTACTTTGAAAGTGGCAACCGTTGTAAAAAATAAATTGGAAGCTGCTGGAGCAAAAGTCATTATGACAAGAACAGGCGATACCTACCCAACACTTGAAGATCGGGTAAACATCGCATTGAATAACCATGCAGAAGTGTTTGTGAGCATCCACGTCAACTCCGCTTCCAGCACAAGTGCAAAAGGTACAGAAACGTACTATAGTGTACAAGGCAATGTGAATGTGGAAGAAGACGAAACATTGGCAAAAGCCATCAATAATCAAATTGTGAAAAATGCGGGTATGCACGACCGTGGTGTGAAAAAACAAGATTATTATGTTATCCGCAATATGCTTTTACCATCCGTATTGGTGGAATTAGGATTCATTACAAATCCAGATGACCGTGCAAAATTAACAAACAGCGAATATATCGAAATCTTTGGCGATTCTATTTACAAAGGAATTGTTGAATATTATCAAAAATAACTATAGATAAATGGAGGAACATCACGTTTCTCCATTTTTTAATTTTGTTTGGGTGGAGTACTAATTTTTATTGGTGCGGATACAGCATTGTTTCGTGCGTTAGCCTCCTCATTTGGTGCGGATACTGCATTGTTTCGTGCGTTTGCTTCCTCATTTGGTGCGGATACTGCCCCAATTCGTGCGTTTGCTTCCTCATTTGGTGCGGATACTGCCCCGATTCGTGCGTTAGCCTCCTCATTTGGTGCGGATACCCCTCCAATTCGTGCGTTTGCCTTCTCATTTGGTGCGGATACTGCCCCGATTCGTGCGTTTACTTCCTCATTTGGTGCGGATACTGCCCCAATTCGTGCGTTAGCATCCTCAATTCGTGCGGATACCCCTCCAATTCGTGCGTTTGCCTCCTCATTTCGTGCGGATACCCCTCCAATTCGTGCGTTTGCTTCCTCATTTGGTGCGGATACTGCCCCGATTCGTGCGTTAGCATCCTCAATTCGTGCGGATACAGCTCCAATTCGTGCGTTTGCTTCCTCATTTCGTGCGGATACTGCCCCGATTCGTGCGTTTGCTTCCTCCATTCGTACGTTTACCTTCTCAATTAGTCGGATCCGAATTCAATTCGTGCGTATATTTCCTCAATTGGAGCAGATCCCCCTCCTGATTTCCTTATAATGTAAAATTAACCTTAAAATTTAATAAAAATCCAACATTATCCTCAATTTCCTTTTATAAATTATCAATATTTTAATAAAAATATTACAGTCGTATTACAAAGTGTTACTCGCATTATCAAAGGTTAATCGAAAAAACAAAAATATTCTAATTAAATCAATAATTTTCTTGAAAACGTTGATAATAATTCGTTACATAAATGAAAAATCATAAGTGCAACATTTATGGTAGGCTCGAAGTAGATTGAGAAAAGAGGAAAATGGAGGGGAATTTGACAGTGAAAAAGAGATGGCTCATTCCAGTTTTTGCATCTTTCATGATTTTTACTTCACCTATTGTGGATGCAGAAGCTGCTACACCACAAGAATTGATTACAACTGCAAAACAATACATAGGTGTTCCGTACGTATGGGGAGGAACAACAACAAACGGATTTGATTGCTCGGGATTTACCCAAAAAGTATTTGCTGATCTAGGATATACTATCAATCGAACATCCCAAGAGCAATTTACCCAAGGAACTCCTATATCAAAAGAAAATTTACAAATTGGGGATCTCCTGTTTTTTAATACATCTGGAAATGGCGTTTCCCATGTAGGCATCTATATAGGAAGCAATCAGTTTATTCATGCTTCTTCCAGCAAAGGTGTTAGCTTTGCTTCCTTAGATAGCAGTTATTGGAAAAGTCGTTACATGGGGGCAAAACGGGTGGTAGATTTTACGAAAGCAACGCCTGAAGTAAAGGGGACAACTATTGATTTAACAACTTTTGCTTCTCGCGAGAAGGTTGCTTTTCGATTAGCGGAAGGGCTTGGTCTTAATACATCTGATACAAATTCTCCATTTATTGATATTAAACCAACTGATCAAGTGGCTGGAGCTGCAACAGCGCTTTATAAATTAAAAATCTTCGAAGGAAATGAGCAGGGAAGATTTAATCCAAATTCACCAATTACCCGTGCCCAAATGGCAAAAGTACTAGTAAAAGCCTTTAACTTAAAACCGACTGGAAAGAATACAATAGAATTCCATGATGTTGACAAGAACCACTGGGCTTATGACTATATTAAAATCTTAGCGCAGCACGGCATTACAATTGGAAAAGGCAATGGCAACTACGGGCCAGATGATTATGTATCGAATACACAGTTGGAAACATTTATCAATCGGGCAACGAAATAGAAAAAAACGGATTATTGCACAATTAAATACAAGAAATTCCATTTGAATAGAAGGAATTTCCAATAACATTACATTGCCTAGAAGAGTATTCATCTCTTTTTTAGGCAATGCAAAATACATATAACGCGAATATTAATCATTTAGAAGGATGGGATTGAAAAGGTTTGAAAAAGTGGATAATAGTATTTTCAATATTTTTACTTGCGTGGATGGGGGGAGGGAGTACGGAAGCCTTTGCCAGTCAAAGGTTTGCGGATGTTCCTTCCACCCATGAAGCGTATCAGCAAATTCATTATTTAGCGGATAAAGGGATTATTAAAGGATACAATGAGAATGGGAAACAACTATTTAAATTGAATAATCCTGTAACCCGTGGACAAGCAGCAAAAATGGTTGTACTTGGGGCTGGTTACCAACCATTGAAAGTTTCACAATCTTCCTTTGTGGACATTAATCCTAAAACAGAACCCGAGTTGTCCGGTTATGTGGAAAGAGCGGCCAGCTTAGGTCTTTTCGACAATATATCCAATAAACGCTTTAACCCGAATGTCCCGCTGACTCGAGGGGAAATGAGCAAGGTGATTGCAACAGCGTTTAAATTAGATGTGAATCAATATGCTTCCTATCCATCACCATTTTGCGACATTTCAACAAATCATCCCTATTTTAAATATATTAATGCTTTGTATTACAATGGTATTTCCCAGGGAAGTAACGGGAAGTTTAATCCAAGCAACAATTTAACGCGGTCACAATTTGCTTTGTTTGTTGCTCGGGCGATGGATGCGAAATTCCGTTTAGCCGTGAAATCGGTAAGCGGCCAAAGCTGCAGCAATCCAACTTCTGGAAAGACAGGAACGATTGGACGTGCAACGGTGAATGGATTAAATGTCCGAAGTGCGGCGAGTGCAAGTTCATCCAGCCTTGGAATTTTAAATCGGGGCGATGAAGTCAGTGTGCTTTCTATTAGTGGCTGGTGGGCAAAAGTCAACTATAAAGGTTCCACTGGATATGTGAATAAAACCTATTTGAAATTAATCAACCAAAGTGGTTCAGTAGTAAAAAATCGGATTATTGTCCTTGACCCTGGACATGGAGGAAAAGATTCAGGGGCTGTAAATGGTAGCTATGCTGAAAAACGAATTGCCGTAGCGGTGGCTAGTTTAGTGAAACAAAAGTTAGAAAAAGATGGAGCCATCGTGTATATGACCAGAGAAGGAGATACATATCCGACATTGCAGGATCGAGTGGATTTCGCTCACCAAAAATATGCTGAAATCTTTGTCAGCATTCACGTTAATGCTTCTACAAGTTCCAGCGCCAAAGGAACAGAAACGTATTACAGCATTACCGCGAATGAAAATGAACTTGAAGATGAAGTGCTTGCAAAAAGCATTAACAGTGAGATTGTTAAACAGGCGAATATGGTGAACCGCGGTGTGCATCGGGAAGACTTTTATGTAATTCGCCATTCCGTATTCCCATCTGTTCTAGTAGAGCTGGGCTTTATTTCGAATAACGAAGATCTTTCAAAACTTGTAAACAGCAACTATCAAGCCATTTTTGCCAATGCGGTTTATCAAGGTATTGTAAATTACTATAAAAATTAATGAAGTGAGCTGTCTGGAAAGAGGGGACTTTTCAGGCAGCTTTTCTTTGCACAAGGTAATCATGGAAGATTTGAAAAAATTTTACGAATTATTGGAACGAAATGTAGATGAAATACGTTTAATATAATAGATGAATCTACCCTTTTGTATCGTTGTCAGATTGAAAGTATAAATTTTCTGGTATATGTTGGTGAAAATGACATGATTTATTTTAGGTTTTTTCTTCATAAAACAAATGGACCGGACCATACTGAAAATGTAGTGGGATGAGAGGATTCTGAGCGGCTTCTGTTAGTTCTCTCTACCGATTGCGTATCATTGTCGAATCATGTAAAATGCTAGAATGTGGACGTAGGAGCAAGTGAGTGAAATCCATTTCTCCCAATCATTGAAACTATTGATTTTTTTATAGAAATATTTTATTTCGCTATAACGACTTATGCTATAATATCCTTTGATTTATAAAAAATACATAATGAAGAGAGGGAAGCAAAGAGCATCTAGGATTGGACTTGATGTTCGGGGAGATATGAAAGATAGGATTAAAGCAACCATTCATCATATAAATAAAATAGATACTTTCTCGCCGTATTTCTTTTTTCCATTTATTTTGATGGCTTATTTTATCATTAGTTTGTTTGACTTCTGGCGTTTTGATTTATTCAATGTCAGAAAATCCATCTGGCCAGCCGTAATTTTAGCGGTGGTATGTTATTACATAGGTGTATATGTGGTGGACCGCAAAAATTGGACATTGCCGACGTTTGGGTTATCTAAGGTGAGCAAGTATATTGTGCATTTTGTGGTTTTGTTGACAGCCATTGGGTTAGTTGCATATGTCATGATGATTGCTCAAGGGATGATCGGACTTTCAGATGAGTCTGTTCGACGAAATCTAGACCCAAAATTGAATTTCTTTAGTCATTTGTTATGGTTCGGGGTATTGATTCTTCTTTCGTATAAAATGATTAAAGAAGAGACCATGACATTAAAAAAGGCAATTATTTATGTCATTTTATTTGGTGTTGTAATGGGTCTGTTCTTATTAATGGGCTATCGAACTCCATTGGCATTAATGATGTTTACGGGAATTATTGTGTTCCATTATGTGGTAAAACGCATTAAACTCACTTGGTTCCTAACGTTTTTAACCATTGTAGCGATTTCCTTTGCCCTGTTTGGCTTTTTCCGTGTGTTAATGGAAGATACGTCGAAAGAATTTAATACCCGCGAACAACCAGATCGGGAGCATATGGAAGAAGAAGAATTGGAGAAATTATTAACAGCTGAGCAGCGGGTAAACGCGACACCAAAATGGATTTTAGCGTTAAATGGAGAAATGGTGACAGGACATATTGTATTAAGTAAAATTATTGAGTATACCGAAAAAGAAGGTTATCTTCATGGCGAAATTCATAAAGGCATCTTTAGTACAGTATTGCCGGGTGAACAAATTTCTCCACGTATGAAAGTAACAGAAGTCGTGAACTCATTGAGTGTGGAAGAAGGAAAATACATCACTCGCCCTGGACGAACAACAACGCCAACTTTTATTGGTCAGTTGTTTTTGGATGGTGGCTACTTGCTGGTAGCGATTGGTTTCTTGCTTTATGGAGCGATTGTATCGATGCTGTATAATAAGGTGAAACAGGCAGGAGTTAAAAGTTTCCATACGATTGCTTATGCTTTTGTTATCACAATGTTTACAGTTTCGATTCATACGGGATTGCTGGATTTAATTTTCATTCTGATGTTAGGATTTGTCATACTTGCCTCTGCCATTAGTAAGACGGAGAAGGAGCATATAGGAATTGGCGTTGAAGCATCCCTTGGGACAAGAAGTTTATATGGAAAATAATTAGTTGGATAATGACACCTTTGAATGAAGCTATTCATTCGAAGGTGTTTTTTTTATATGGTGGAGTATTTTCATAAGGAGGGAAGGGATTAGATGGAGACCAAATGAGGAGGTAAACGCACGAAACGAGGTCGTATCCGAACAAAATGAGGAGGCAAACGCACAAAACGAGGTCGTTTCCGAACAAAATGAGGAGGTAAACGCACGAAACTAGGTCGTATCCGAACAAAATGAGGAGGCAAACGCACGAAATGTGATCGTATCCGAACAAAATGGGGAGGTAAACGCACGAAACGAGGTCGTATCCGAACAAAATGGGGAGGTAAACGCACGAAATGTGGTCGTATCCGCACGAAATGAGGAGGTAAACACATGAAACGAGGTCGTATCTGAACAAAATGGGGAGGTAAACGCACGAAATGTGGTCGTATCCGCACGAAATGAGGAGGTAAACACATGAAACGAGGTCGTATCTGAACAAAATGGGGAGGTAAACACATGAAACGAGGTCGTATCTGAACAAAATGGGGAGGTAAACACATGAAACGAGGTCGTATCTGAACAAAATGGGGAGGTAAACGCACGAAACGAGGTTGAATCCGAACTAAATAGGGAGGCAAACGCACAAAAGGAGAGGATAAACGAACTAAATAAAGAATCAAACACACCAAATGAAACAACCCCGCATAAATGGACATCATTAACGAAAAAATACCTGGCATCTGCCAGGCATTTTTATTATTTCGAGGAGACATTCAATGAACGCATAATGAACGTTGCGAATTGTTGTCTAGATACAGGGTCGTTTGGTGCATATGTTGTTGCATTTACTCCCGTTGTAATACCGTGATGGTACAATACTTCAATATTTTTATACTGTTCGTAGGAAGGTGATATGTCTGTAAATGGAAGGTCGCTTTTTCCTTGTAAATTAAATCCTTTTACTAATGCTTGAGCCATTGTACCGCGGCGCATTGGTTCATTTGGATTTGCCTTGCCATTTTCAAGAGAAATGAATCCTCGTTGATAAGCAGTCGCCATGACATCATAGCCATATTGGCCTTTTTTCATATCGCTTGCAGGCATTGTAGCAGATGAAGATGGTTGAATATTCAAAGCTCGAAGCAACATCGTCATGGCGTGCAATCTAGAAACATTGGCATTTGGCATAAATTTACCGTTGCTATAGCCTGTAACAATACCGATTTTTGCAGCATCGCTAATATTTTTGTAGTGACCATTGGATGAACCAACATCAGAGAACATTTTAAATGCTGAAATTGTTCCTTTGTTTCCATTTTTGGCGATATTCAATCTTTCCGCACGCGTTATAAAGCCATTTCGGTCGTGACGCGTATCTTCAAAAGTGATGTAAAGGGTATAATGGCCATTTGCTAAATTGCCAGGAAGTAAGATTTCGAATTTTTCATCAAAAGAGGAATTCTCCGCCCCTTTAGGAGCAAGCCCTGGCAGTACTCGTTGATAATCGCCTAAAGAATTATTATTTTGGTCGAGTACTTGCACTTTCATAAATCCTCTTACCGGCACATTGCCTTCATTGGATGTTTTGACAGTACCTCTTACTGCAAATTTCTTTTGTGGTGTGACATATGCGGTTACGTTGGATGCCGTTAATTTTACATCATATTGGCGTTTAAAAGAATTGGATGAGGCTGGTTGACTGATCCAATTAACTGATGCCTTTGTCAATGCCGCCACATCTTCATGTCCGTTTGTTCCATCCCAAGCGAATCCTTTTGTATTGTCTTCCCATTCGTCATCCGCTACCACATTTAAATAATCAAACATTTTAAATGGCGCTACGACGACGCGTCCTTGGCCATATTCTAATGCAAAGAGAGCCCCCGTTTTGCCTTTATTTACGTACTGCGGCTGGCTTGCATAAGAATAGTCGGAAATGACAAGCAAAGGTTGGACACTCTTACTCCAAGGTTCCATAATTTCATACCAATATCCATCGCTGCGATTTTCAGAAATGCGAATGTAATTTCTGCCGAGTTCTTTGTAAGCTTCTTGCAAAATTGGATGAGTTACGGAATTATTCGTAATCACTGCATTTGTTAAATGATTGTCTGTGATGAATCGGGATTGGAAAACTTCTGTTAAGTTATCCCATTCCCAAATATATGTAAGGGTGTGGAAAATTTGAGGTGTTAAATCCATCTGTCCGTTTTTTGGCATGTAGTCTAATTCATTTCGTCCTGTTGCATAAACAAACAGTGCACCACCACCGCCATATATGTATCGTTTTAAGTTTTCCCGCTGTGTATGGTTCATCAATACGGTATATGGAAACACAATGGCATCATATTGATGTAAGGTATCCAAACTGTTTAGGGCATTGTGAGAAACTTTATCGACATTATAGCCTTGTTGTTTTAGAAAATGATAATATTTTAGTTCTTTATCATAAATGGAACTATAGCTCACTTTGGGAGAAACGGTTTCTTCTTTCATATATGGTGGTTTGTACTTGCCGCCAGGACTTGTGATTTTGGCGTACTGTTCATTGGGTTCAGAAAACATAACCCCGATTTTTGGTTGTGATTCCTCGGCATTTGCGATGGTTGGCAAAATGCAGAAAAGAATGGTGAACAATACTGGAATAATTAATTTTTTCAAGAAACATCCTCCCTTTCCAAATTAAAGGTTTCACTTAATATTATCGGCTTAGTAAGTTATTATTTTAAAATTATATTTTTGGGAGAAGGGGATTTAGCTTCTTTTAGTGCGTTTACTTTCTTAATTAGTGCGGATGCAGGCATGATTAGTGCGTTTACTTCCTCAATTGGTGCGGATGGAACCATGATTCGTGCGTATGCTTCCTCAATTGGTGCGGATACTGCCTCGATTCGTGCGTATGCTTCCTCAATTGGTGCGGATACTGCCTCGATTCGTGCGTATGCTTCCTCAATTGGTGCGGATACTGCCCCGATTCGTGCGTTTACCTCCTCAATTGGTGCGGATACAGCTCCAATTCGTGCGTTTACTTCCTCCATTCGTGCGGATACTGCTCGGTTTCGTGCGTTTACCTCCTCATTACGTGCGTTTGCCTCCTCAATTGGTGCGGATACAGCTCCAATTCGTGCGTTTGCCTCCTCATTTGGTGCGGATACAGCTCCAATTCGTGCGTTTACCTCCTCATTACGTGCGGATACAGCTCCAATTCGTGCGTTTACCTCCTCATTTGGAGCGGATACTGCCCCGATTCGTGCGTTTGGCTCCTCATTTCGTGCGTTTACCTCCTCATTTGGAGCGGATACAGCTCCAAT
>Ga0207747_1001193_pt1 | contig 20060 bp, 21 predicted proteins | sample HigsolmetaGSP11D_FD_184839 | JGI IMG/M metagenome (GOLD analysis project Ga0207747, IMG submission 184839) | High solid enriched microbial communities from the Joint BioEnergy Institute, USA - SP1-1-D (SPAdes) | ecosystem: Engineered > Bioreactor > SSF (Solid state fermentation) > Aerobic >...
TCCTGCGGGGTCTCGAGACTCGGGCTGTTCCCGCAGGAGTCGCCCCGTCACTCCAATCAATTTTTTACAAAAAATCTTTTTGCAGCTCGTTCACTTTATTAGTTATGTCCCAGCCTCTTTTTATTACAACTCGATTGTCTCTTTTGGTTTACTCCCAAACATCGTTTACAATGTTTGTTTGTTCTCTAGCTGGGCCTACAGAGAATGTCATTAAAGGAATACCTGTTAATTCCACAACGCGATTCACATAGTTTTGCGCATTTTTTGGTAGTTCATCAAAAGAACGTACACCTGTAATATCTTCTGTCCATCCTGGAAGTTCTTCATAAATTGGTTCACATTCCTCAAGAATATGAAGGCTGGCAGGATATTCTGTAATGATTTGATCTTTGTATTTATAAGCTTTGCAAATTTTTACTGTTTCTAGACCTGTTAATACATCAATGGAGTTCAAAGCTAAATCCGTAATGCCTGATACACGGCGAGAATGACGTACAACGACTGCATCAAACCAGCCTACACGACGAGGACGGCCAGTTGTTGTACCATATTCCCGGCCTACTTCACGGATATGATGGCCGATTTCATCAAATAATTCTGTTGGGAACGGACCATCACCTACACGGGATGTATAAGCTTTGCAAACGCCTACCACTCTTGAAACATGAGAAGGACCAATTCCTGTACCTGTTGTTACACCGCCTGCTACCGGATTGGAAGATGTTACAAATGGATATGTTCCGTGGTCCACATCCAACATAACCCCTTGGGCACCTTCAAATAATACGCGCCCGCCTTGATCTAAAACGTCGTTTAACACTTTTGATGTATCTGTCACGTATTCTTTGATTTCTTGGCCATATCCATAATATTCTTCAAAAATATCTTCAAATTTTAGGCCTTCTACTTCGTAATATTTTTCAAATAAACGGTTTTTCTTTTCGAGATTCTCTCTCAATTTTTGTTCAAATACTTCTTTGTCCAATAAATCAGCAATGCGGATTCCCATACGGGCAATTTTATCTTGGTAGCATGGGCCAATCCCTTTGCAAGTTGTTCCAATTTTTTTGTCGCCGCGAGCTTCTTCTTCCACTTTATCTTGATAAATATGATATGGGAGAATGACATGGGCACGGTTGGAAATTCGTAAATTTGATGTGTCGACACCGCGTTCTTGCAAACCTTTCAACTCATTCACTAATGATTTCGGATTGATGACCATTCCATTGCCCATTACAGATGTTTTTTCTTTATAAAAAATGCCGGATGGAATTAGATGTAATTTATATGTTTCTTCGCCAATTTTAATTGTATGTCCAGCATTGTCACCGCCTGAATAACGAGCAATCACATCCGCCTTTTTTGAAAGGAAGTCGGTAATTTTCCCTTTTCCTTCATCTCCCCATTGAGTTCCTACAACAACAACTGAAGTCATTTCAGCACCTCCGCGCATTATGCGTCCTATTATCAAACAGATTCATTTTACAGTGAAATGGGTTATTCGTCAATGCATTTCCATAAAAAACACGAACAAATTATATGTTAATACATTTATTGTTCGTGTTTTTTAGGAAGTTTATATTATTATGAAGCTTTTTTTCCTCTATTATGCATGAATAGGCTCTTGCCGTTGAGACCAATCAATATTTAAAAATTTATTAAACTCTTTTTTGAAGGCCAGGGTCACTGTACCTGTTGGACCATTCCGTTGCTTTGCAATGATGATTTCAATCATATTTTTATTTTCTGTTTCTTTGTCATAATAATCATCGCGATAAAGGAAGGCAACAATATCCGCATCTTGCTCAATACTTCCGGATTCACGAATATCACTCATCATCGGCCGTTTATCTTGGCGCTGTTCCACTCCGCGGGATAACTGAGACAATGCGATGACCGGCACATGCAATTCACGGGCCAAAGCCTTTAGAGAGCGGGATATTTCAGACACTTCCTGCTGACGGTTTTCGCCGCGTCTTCCACTTCCCTGGATTAATTGCAAATAATCGATGACAATCATCCCGAGGCCTTTTTCTTGAGCGAGTCTGCGGCATTTTGCCCGAATTTCATTGACGCGGAGTCCTGGCGTGTCATCAATGTAAATGCCCGCATTGGATAGCGTACCCATGGCAATAGTTAATTTACTCCAATCTTCAGGAGAAAGCGCCCCGGTTCTTAATACTTGCGCATCGATGTTTCCTTCCGCGCAAAGCATCCGCATCACTAGTTGTTCCGCCCCCATCTCAAGGGAGAAAATTGCCACATTTTCCCGCGCTTTAACCGCTACGTTTTGAGCAATATTCAACGCAAAAGCGGTTTTCCCCACAGATGGACGAGCTGCAACAATAATCAAATCATTTCGTTGAAACCCTGCCGTCATGCGGTCTAAATCCGTAAAACCTGTCGGAATGCCTGTCACGTCTCCTGTTCGGTTTTGAAGCTGTTCAATTTTATCGTAGGTTTGAACAAGAACATCCTTCACGTGCTTGAAGTCGCCGGCGTTTTTCCGGTTGGCGACTTCCATGATTTTTTTTTCCGCTTCAGATAATAGTTCTTCGACTTCATCTTCCCGCGTAAAACTGTCTTCAACGATTTTGGTTGCTGTGCGGATTAATCTTCGTAAAATAGATTTTTCTTCCACAATTTTCGCATAGTAGCTGACGTTTGCAGCTGTAGGGACAGCATTCGCCAACTCCATCAAATAGGAAAGACCGCCAACATCCTCAAGCTCTTTTCTTGCCGAAAGCTCCTCGGTGACAGTCACCACATCAATGGCACTGCCCTTGTCGCTTAAATCAAGCATCGTTTGGAAAATTTTTTGATGGGCAATGCGATAGAAATCCTCAGGAACTAAAATTTCCGATGCGGTAACTAACGCTTGCGGATCTAAAAATATGGCGCCAAGAACGGATTGCTCCGCTTCATGGTTATGGGGTGGAACGCGATCGATTAGATCACTCATTAAATTTCGCTCCTTATTCTTCCTTCACATGAACTTTTAAAGTCGCTTTTACTTCCGGATGTAATTTCACTGGTACGTTTGTTACACCTAATGAACGAATGCCTTCATTGCAATCCATTTTTCTTTTATCTACTTTAATCCCAAATTGTTTTTGCAAGCTTTCTGAAATTTGTTTTGTTGATACAGAACCGAATAAGCGTCCGCCTTCCCCAGCTTTTGCTTTGATTTCTAGTGTAATGCTTTCCAATTTCTCTTTTAATTCTTTTGCTGCCTGTAATTCTTGGGCAGCCAGTTTTTCTTCATGTTTTTTCTGCGCTTCTAAACGGCTTAGTGCTTCTTTTGTCGCTTCAATAGCCAATCCTTTTTTAATTAAATAGTTTTGTGCATATCCATCTGCAACGTTTTTTACTTCCCCTTTTTTTCCTTGACCTTTTACATCTTTTAAAAATACAACTTTCATTCTTCCTTGCTCCCTTCCAGTGTTTCAATAATGGCTTTTTTCAATAATGATAAAGCTTCGTTGATGGAGCCAACTTCTAATTGGCATGCAGCATTTGTTAAATGTCCACCGCCGCCCAGTTTTTCCATAATCACTTGCACATTGACATCCCCCAATGACCGGGCGCTAATTCCTATTAATCCATCTTGACGATGGGCAACAACAAACGAAGCATTGACATCTTTCATTGCTAGTAAAATATCTGCTGTTTGGGCAATTAATACAGAATCGTACGCTTTCCCATCTTCTCCATGGGCAACGGCAATTCCTGGATAGACAAAGCGAACGTTTTGAATGATTTTTGACCGTTCAATAAATGTCTCAATGTCTTCTTTTAATAATCGTTGTACGAGTACTGTGTCGGCTCCATATGTCCTTAAATAAGACGCCGCTTCAAAGGTTCTCGCTCCCGTTCTTAACGTAAAACTTTTAGTATCGACAATGATTCCGGCAAGCAGTGCAGTGGCTTCCAGTTTAGAAAGTTTTTCATCATCGGGCTGATATTCTAATAGCTCTGTCACAAGCTCCGAAGTAGAGGAAGCGTATGGCTCCATATAAACAAGCGTCGAATTGTTGATGAATTCTTCACCCCGGCGGTGATGGTCAATGACAACAATTTTTTCAAACCGTTTTAATAATGTTTCATCAACAACAAGGCTCGGACGGTGGGTATCAACCACCACTAATAACGATTTTTCTGTCATGATACTTAATGTTTCATCTGGTGAAATAAAAAACTTATCTAATTCTGATTCTTTTTTAATTTCTTTAATTAGCCGCTCAACGCTGCCATTTAATTCATCAAAATCAATAACAATGTAGCCTTCCACTTTGTTCATTTGGGCCATTTTTCTGACGCCAATTCCTGCCCCAATGGAATCCATATCCGGATTTTTGTGGCCCATGATAAAAACAAAATCGCTATCTTGAATTAAATCTTTAAGGGCATGGGAAATGACGCGGGCTCGAACCCTTGTGCGTTTCTCAACCGGATTGGTTTTACCGCCATAGAATTTTATTTTTCCGTTAGGCTGTTTAATAGCGACTTGGTCACCGCCGCGGCCCAACACTAAATCTAAACTTGATTGAGCAAGTTCGCCAAGTTCAATGAATGATGGAGAACCGGCACCAATTCCAATACTTAATGTAAGAGAAAGATTTTTCTTCGCTGTTTTTTCACGAACATCGTCCAAAATGGAGAATTTCTTTTTCTCCAATTCATGCAATGTCGCTTCATTAAAAACCGCTAAAAACCGGTCCGTATTAATTCGTTTTATATAAATATCGTGTTCTTCCGCCCAATCGTTAATAATAGATGTCACCGTCGAACTCGTCATGCTTTTTGTTTGGTCATCCATCGCTTGGGTAATATCATCATAATTATCAATGAATAGAATGGCGATAACTGGACGATCATCATGATATTGTTTTTCTATTGCTACTTGTGCTGTGACATCGAGAAAATATAATAATTTTTCTTCTTTTTTATAAATGACTTTAAATTTTCGATCTTGTATGGTTACAATGCAATGTTTTTTCTCATCGGATTTTCTTATATTTTGCAATTCATCGGATAAAAAGAACAAATCTTGGCCTGTCAGTGTAGGCAGTTCCATCAGCCTTGTCATGTATGGATTGGCCCATTCAATTTCAAATTTATCATTGATTAATACCACTCCGATAGGCATTTCCAATAGGGCTTCCTGACCCACTTTTTTCATTCGGAAGGCCAACGATTCGATATATTTCTCTACCGTAATATGGAAAATTTTTTCCTTTCGCCAATCATGGATGAGAACCATCACCACTAACAATGCAAACACTGCTCCAACCCATACGTTTAGACTAAATAGTCCAACAATTCCTACTACCCCAAAAAAAGCTAATTGAAGAAGTAGATATATGATTCTCCGCTTCCTGTAAGCATCCATGTAATCAGCCCCTTACTTCCGAATCTTCCCTGACACGTATGAGCGAATATCGAAACCTAAATCTAAAATTCCTATAAGCATCACAAAATTATACAGTGGAATAGCAAAAACCGTTGCTAAACCCTTTAAAAATTTAGGTGCTCGATAAGCATCCAATACAAAGTGCAGGAAAGATACACCTTGAATTGTCAACAACACCCATAATACTAAGGAAAAATTTAATATAACTACATAAAGTGATGTTCCTATTTCAGGGCGAACAAATAATTGAACCGCTAATACAATTAAATAGATCCATAAAATCGTACGAGGCAAGCGTAAATCTTTAAAAGGACTAAATTTTGGAACAGTGATGCCAAATCGTTTTAAAATAGGCAAATTAATTGAAATTAATAGAAAGGCGAAGAAGAATACGGCAATCGTCACCGATGCAGGAATAGCCATTTCCATATTTTGAAACATTAAATTCAATGCTTCTTCTGTTATCGCCGACTCGCCAGTAAGACTTTCAGCGAACTGAAAAGATTCCATATAACTATCACGCATTAATTGAAAAGATTCCTTGATAAAATCCACATTAAATAGTTTAACGGAAATGACATATTGAATGGCAAAAGTAATTAAGAGCGCAAGTCCAGTCGCCATGAATAAGTAGGCTTTGCTTTTCTTTGTTCGCAGCACATCTCCCATGACAACACCGCATACAGCAAAAATCATGGAAAATGGCAAAATGATAAATCCGCCAAAGAAAAAGGTAATAATGCATCCAAGCACTCCTAATATAACGGAAGATGCTCGATCATATTTTGCACTATACCAAGCCAATGGCAATGGAGCAAATAATGTCGCCACTACGCTAATGATTGGTACATAATATGCTAGAGCAATGAGAATAGCAAAAATGGCTATCATCATTGCGCCATGGGTAATCTTTTGGGTTTGGTTATTCGGCATGAGATACCTTCCTTTTTACAATTCAATCAATCTCTACATTCGTATATTGTACCATTTTTTATATAGTAGGACAAAATGACGAGAAAGCAAAACCCATTTTAGAGAAAATTATTAAAATCATCTAACCAAAAGATTAGAAAATGTGATGAGTATAAAAATATTTTTTGCAGTTCTTTGGAGCAATCGAATGGAGGAGATAAACGAACTAAAGGTAGTTATATCCGCACCAAAGGGAGAAGTAAATGAACTAAAAGGGGGCATCCGCACCAAAAGGAGGAGTAAACGAACTAAAAGGGGTTGCATCCGCACCAAAAGGAGGAGTAAACGAACTAAAAAGGGTTGTATCCGCACAAAAGGAAAGTCAACGAGTTCAATCATTCAAACAAAAAACCAACAAAAGCGAATTCGCCTTTGTTGGTTGTATTTATGAATTATTTATCTTCCGCTACGAATGGAAGAAGTGCCATGATACGAGCGCGTTTGATAGCTGTAGTTAATTTACGTTGATATTTTGCACTTGTACCAGTTACGCGACGTGGAAGGATTTTTCCGCGTTCAGAGATGAATTTTTTTAGTAAATCTACATCTTTGTAGTCGATGTGTGTAATGTTATTTGAAGTAAAGTAGCAAACTTTACGACGTTTACGACCTCCGCGACGTTGTGCCATTTATTTTCCCTCCTTTTTGTATTAGGTTTTCCGTTATCCGAATACCTTAGAACGGTAAATCGTCTTCCGAAACTTCAATTGGACCTTTGCTTGAAGCAAATGGGTCTTCATCAACACGTGTATAATTCGGCTGATTTTGAGGAGGTTGATTTGGGAATGGTACGCCAAATGGATCTGGTTGCGGACTACCGTATGGAGGTTGACTTGCACCATAGGATGGTTGTCCACCTGCAAATTGTTGGCTTTGTGCACTTCTTGGTTCCAAAAATTGCACAGAATCCGCTACGACTTCCGTTGTATAAACACGTTTGCCGTCTGGACCCTCGTAACTACCGGTTTGGATGCGTCCATCAATTCCGATGAGGCTTCCTTTTCTCATGTAGTTTGCGAGGTTTTCAGCCTGTTTACGCCATGCTACACAACTAATGAAATCTGCTTCTCTTTCACCCTGTTGGTTGGTAAATGTACGATTTACAGCAACCGTAAAACGGGTTACCGGTACTCCACTTGGCGTGTATCGCAATTCCGGATCTTTCGTCAGCCTACCGACCAATACGACACGATTTATCAATTTGACAACCTCCTCTTCAGCATTAAATTCTCATCGGATTATTCTTCGTCACGAACTGCGATATGACGAATAATGTCTTCGTTAATGTTCGCTAAACGGTTATATTCATCGATTGCTTTTGCTGGAGCATTTACTTTCACGATATGGTAGATACCTTCGCGATATTTTTTAATTTCGTAAGCAAGACGACGTTTGCCCCATTCTTTTGATTCGATGATTTCCGCACCGTTAGAAGTAAGAATTTCGTCAAAGCGTTGAACTAAAGCTTTTTTGCCTTCTTCTTCAATGTCTGGGCGGATAATGTACATTAATTCATATTTTCTCATCGCATTTTGCACCTCCTTATGGACTTTGGCTCTCCTTTATTTCAAGGGAGCAAGGAGTAAATTTCTATTACTCACATCTTTGAATTGTAACATATACTTTTATGAATCGCAACTAACATTGAAGCATTGGAAGCGATTTTCTAGGTTTCTTGATTTCGATATAATGGTGAAAAGGGGTTGAAGTTGTGCGATGGAAGAAAAAGAACCGATGATTATTGAATTAGATTTGATGAAGATCGCAAAGGTGAATTTTTGGTTAACCATCTTATTAAGTCTTCTTCTTTTAGCAGCCAACAGCATGATTCATGGGCAATTTCATTTTCATATTACGTTTTGGAATTTTACGTTGTTTCTTACAGGCTATTGTGTGCTGATTATTTTGCATGAATTATTTCATCTAATTGGATTTGTGATTTTTGGGAAAGCCAAGTGGAAGCAGTTGGATTATGGGATTAATGCCAAGCTCGGGGTCGCTTATGCCACCACAAAAAAGCCATTGCCTAATCATGCCATGAAAAAAGCATTAATGCTTCCCTTTTGGACAACGGGAATGCTCCCTGCAATCGCCGGATTTATTTGCAATAGTCAATTATTGATTTTATTGGGCGCCTTTTTAATTGCCGGTGCGGTTGGGGATTTTTATATGTACCGAGAGCTTCGAAAATTTCCTAAAGATGCCCTTGTAAAAGACGATCCTCAATTACCTAAACTGTATGTATATCAATGAAAAAGTGGAATTTACGAAGAAGAGATATACCCTTCTTGACGTAAATTCCACTTTGTTTTTATACATTGAATCGGAATAACATAATATCTCCGTCTTGCACGACATAATCTTTTCCTTCTAAGCGAACTTTTCCTTGTTCTTTTGCTTGTTGCATGGAACCAGCCGCAACCAAATCCTCAAAGGAAACCGTTTCTGCCCGAATGAAGCCGCGTTCGAAGTCAGAGTGGATGATTCCTGCACATTCTGGAGCTTTCATTCCTTTTTTAAATGTCCAAGCGCGAACTTCTTTTTCACCAGCCGTGAAATATGTGGCAAGGCCAAGCAAATCATAAGCAGCGCGAATAAGTTGGTCTAATCCAGATTCCTTAATGCCTAATTCTTCAAGGAACATTTTCTTTTCTTCATCATCCAGTTGAGCAATTTCTTCTTCAATTTTTGCACATACGGTGATGACTTTGGAGCCCTCTGCTTCTGCATAAGCACGGACTTGTTTTACATATTCATTTTCATCCGCATTGGCCACATCCTCTTCTGATACGTTGGCCACATAAAGCATTGGCTTTAATGTTAATAAATTTAAGCCTTTGATGATTTTTTTCTCATCTTCCGTTAATTCTACAGAGCGGGCTGGCTTTTCACTTTCAAGAGCTTCTTTCACTTTTAATAAAACCGCTTCTTCCGCCACTGCATCTTTATCTTTTTGTTTAGCGATTTTGCTTACTCTTTGAAGTCGTTTATCGACCGATTCTAAGTCCGCTAAAATCAACTCTAAGTTAATTACCTCTATATCAGCGATTGGATCTACTTTCCCAGCCACATGGGTGATGTTTTCATCTTCAAAACAACGAACCACTTGGCAAATCGCGTCTACTTCGCGAATATGAGAAAGGAATTTATTTCCCAACCCTTCGCCTTTAGAAGCGCCTTTTACGATTCCCGCAATATCTGTAAATTCAAAAGAAGTTGGCACTTTCTTTTGAGGTTTTACAAGCTCTGTTAATTTGTCTAATCGTGGGTCTGGTACATCTACAACGCCAACGTTTGGATCAATCGTTGCAAAGGGATAGTTAGCAGCAAGAGCGCCTGCTTTTGTAATGGCATTAAATAATGTAGACTTTCCGACGTTTGGCAGACCGACAATTCCAGCTGTTAGTGACATCGACTCACTACCTTTCTTATATGAAACATAACTATTATTTTTTACACTAGGAATAATTATATTTTCTAAAAGCAAATTAAGCAATGAATGTTCTTTCTAGATTGAAATTCATCGAGTCAATAAAAGCAATGAACTACTAAAAAAATGGTTTACAAATAATTTAGATTTCGTATATTTTATATGTATACAAAATGATAACATTTTAAAAGGTCATAATACTGATACCCTGCCCCAAAGTAATACCATGGGCAGGGTTTTTTATACTCCTCCATGAATAAGAAAAAGCTGAAACTCATGATTGAAAGATTTCGGCTTTTTTTACTTCTTAAAAAGAAAAGAATCCCCACAATAAAATCCGTGGAGATTCTTCTTTATTACAAGGTTCTTTTAAAATTATTCTTCCGCTTCTTGAATAACTTTTTTCATTTTTTTCGTAAACTCCCGGCGAGGAAGTAATACACTGTGGCCGCAGCCTTGGCATTTAATTCGTATATCTGCACCCATCCGGATAATTTTCCAAGCATTTGTTCCGCATGGATGTGGTTTTTTCATTTCCACAATATCATTCAATTTAAATGTTTTAGTCTCCATCATTCTCATCTCCCCTCGACAAGGCTCTACTAGAATCATATATCATCATTTTTGGATATGCCATTGGAATTCCATTTTTCTCTAATATCTTTTTGACATCTCTTCGAATAATCCTTGCGATGCCATAATGTTGTTGCGGTTTGGTTTCAGCAGTGATGCGAATCGTCATTTCCGCCCCCGCCACATTTTGAACTCCAACGAATTTCGGTACATTCACCAACTCTTCATATTTGGAAGGCAGCGTTTTTAAATATTCCGTAACTAATTTTTCTATTTTTTCAACATCCGCTTCAATGCCAACTTGCATATCAATAATAGCTTTAGAGTTATTTAAAGAATAGTTGACCACTTCTGTAATTTGTCCGTTTGGGATTATATAAACTTCCCCTGTTGAACCAATTATTTTGGTCGTTCTTAATCCAATTTCCGTAACGGTTCCTTCTGCTGAACTTGCCGTATTAATTCGCACATAGTCCCCTACGCCAAACTGATCTTCAAAAATAATGAAAAATCCGGTAATCACATCTTTAACTAAGTTTTGCGCACCAAAACCGATGGCCAGACCTGCAATCCCAGCTCCAGCCAATAAACCCGCAACATTAATATTCAGCGAAGATAAAATGCCGATAATGGCAGCGAAGTACACAATATATGACAGCACGCTTTGGGAAAGTTTTAAAAGGGTTTTTTGCCTTCGCTCTGAATAATTGAGCGGCGCCTTCATTCGTAGTTTAAAAAATCGTGCAATAATGCGTTTTCCTATAAATACTACAAGATAAGAAACGAGCAAAATTGCAGTAATTTTTATGGAAGCGACAATCACGAAATCCCAAAACTCTTCACTTGAAAAATAATTCCAAATTTTTTGGGTAATACTGACAATATCTTTCGTTTCATTTTGCACCGTTTCTACAATTTCTACGCTATCTACATTATCTACCGCCATTTTTCCACCTCAAGAATAGAAAAGTAAATTAATGGTTATACTTCTAAAAAATATTATAGACATCAAGACAAAATCATAAAAGAAAGTGGGAATCGTATGCAGAATATTTCTCAAGAACCGCTGAAAATGACGATTCATTATGAAGAAACAGGAGCCGTATGGCGTTTAAGCGATTTGTTTTTAGAACATATCCCTTTTGACCATGAAAATCTTGTATTTTGTTGTATCGGCACTGACCGCTCAACCGGCGATGCTTTAGGTCCATTAACGGGAAGTATTCTATCCAACTCCCAGTTTCCATTTCGAATCATCGGCACTTTAGAAAATCCTCTTCATGCTATCAATTTAGCACTTACCGTTGAGGAATTACAACAAATGACTACTACGCCCTTTGTTGTTGCGATAGATGCCTGTCTTGGAAGACAAAAAAGCATTGGTCAAATTATTGTTGAACATGGACCATTATTTCCTGGAAAGGCTGTCAATAAAGAATTACCTCCCATCGGCGACATTTCCATTAAGGGAGTTGTCAACGTGGGAGGATTTTTAGAAATGTTGGTATTGCAAAATACCCGTTTGCACATTACTTATTCAATGAGCCATAAAATTGCCCGCGCTCTTTCCCTTGCTTATCAACGCCATTTATTGAAAAGGAAAGAGTATAGCAATCATGACCGCAACGACCACAATGCCCGGCAGCAAATTCGCTACTCGAATTTTGGTTAATCCAGCAATATTTAGTCCAATTGCTAAAATCATTACTCCACCCGTTGCTGTCATTTCTTGGATAAAAAGATTTAACGCTTCTTCCGGTATATATTTGCTTATCAATCCTGAAAAAATGGCAATGAATCCTTGGTAGAAAAATACCGGAAAAGCGGATAATAATACGCCCATTCCTAATGTAGATGTCAAAATGATGGAAGTGAAACCGTCAATAATTCCTTTGGTAATCAGGACATCATGGTCATTTCTTAAACCGCTGTCTAAGGCGCCAATAATACCCATTGAACCGATGACAAAAATGAGGGATGCAGTAATAAATCCCTCTGCTATATTGCTATTGGAATCTTTATTTTTCGTGAGTTTTGATTCCACCCATTTTCCAAACCGGTTGAATAATGAATCCAAGTCAATCCATTCACCGATGACGGCGCCAACAACTAAGCTAATAATTAAAACGATGAAATTGTCTGATTCTAATCCCATTTGGATGCCAAGCAGCGCAACGGATAAACCGATAATCGATAAGGTGGTGCTTTTCATTTTTTCTGGCATATTTCCTAAAAATCGTCCAATAATAGAGCCAATCATAATTAACAATGCATTGACCGCTGTTCCAAATAATATCATGTATGAAAGTCCTCTTTCTTCTAAATGAATGTGGAGTAAACTTTTTTCAGTAAAAAACATCATTTTAGGTTAGGAAACATTCCTAAAATGATGTTTGATTTTTTACAATTCTTCATGATCTAATTTTAAAATTTCTAAAATGCGTTCCAAGTCATCTTCTGAATAAAATTCAATCTCGATTTTTCCTTTATTTTTTGTTTTCTTGATTTGAACATTTGTTCCAAAAAATTCTCTTAATTGGGATTCTGTAGCTTGTACAAAAATATCTTTTTTCTGCGTTTTTTTCGACGTTTCACGTGAAACGTTTTCGTTTAATTGTTTAATTAATGCCTCCAATTGGCGGACATTCAAGGATTGGCTAACCGTTCTTTTTGCTACTTCAATCATTTTTCTTTTATTTTTTAAACCGAGCAAAGCTCTTCCATGCCCCATGGTAAGTTGTCCCTCATTTACCATTTGACGCACTTCTTCCGGCAATTGCAATAACCGGATCATGTTAGTAATGTGAGGACGGCTTTTTCCCAATCGTTTTGCTAAATCATCCTGGGTAAAATTTAATTTTTCGATTAGATTTTGATAGGCTTCTGCCTCTTCAATCGGCGTTAAGTCTTCTCGTTGTAAATTTTCTAAGATTGCTAGTTCCATCATCTGCTCTTCTGTCATCTCTTTAATGATTGCGGGAATTTCTTCTAAGTTTGCTAGTTTCGCAGCTCTATATCTGCGCTCTCCTACTACAATTTCGTATTTTTTTCCTTTTTTTCTTACGACGATTGGTTGAATAATGCCATGTTCTCTAATAGATTGAGCCAATTCCTCAATCGCTTCATCATCAAATTTTTTACGTGGTTGAAACGGATTTGCTACCAGTTTTTGCAATGGAATTTTCTCAACGTGTTCTTCTTTTTGAATGGATTCCAACGTTTCAGAAGGAAATAGAGCTCCAATCCCTTTTCCTAAGCCTTTAGCCATTTTTAATCACTTCCCTTGCTAACTCTAAATACACTTCAGCGCCACGTGATTTCGAATCATAGATGATAATTGGTTCTCCATGACTGGGTGCTTCGCTTAAACGCACATTCCGAGGAATAATCGTTTTATATACTTTATCTTGGAAATATTTTTTTACCTCTTCAATGACTTGAAGTCCCAAATTTGTACGGGCATCTAGCATAGTCAACAGCACACCATCAATGGTAAGTGTCGGATTCAAATGTTTTTGGACTAATCTTACCGTAGACAATAATTGACTTAGACCCTCTAAGGCGTAATATTCACATTGAACGGGAATAATGACTGAATCGGAGGCTGTTAAAGCATTGATTGTTAACAAGCCTAATGATGGAGGGCAATCTATAATGATGTAGTCGTAATCATCTTTTATCTCTTCCAATGCGTGTTTTAAACGCACTTCTCGTGAAATAGTGGAAACTAATTCGATTTCTGCACCAGCTAATGAAATGGTAGCTGGAATGACATATAAATTTTCCACTTTCGTTTGTTGAATCACGTTTTTTACATCTTCATCATCAATCAGCACATCGTAAATACAGCTTGATGTTTCACCTTTATTGATGCCGACTCCACTGGTTGCATTTCCTTGAGGATCAATGTCAATTAGCAATACTTTTTTTCCTAAATAAGCAAGGCAAGCGCTCAAATTCACTGATGTTGTTGTTTTGCCAACACCGCCTTTTTGATTGGCGATTGCTATAATTCTTCCCAATTTTGTGCACCTGCTTTCATCTTTATCAAAATGTTATATTGATAGTCTTTTATTAATAGTGAAGTTTTTATATCTTTCATTCTATCAAATTTATATTCAAGTTGTATTCCATATACTTATAATTTATTCAAAAAATATAGAAAAAGCGGCCGCCTCTTACGTTTTAGAGACGACCTATCGTTTCACATGGAACAATCAAGATTTTTTCTTCGGTATTTTCACAATGATTTGATAATAATCATCCGTATCTTCTTCTTCGGTTTTTATACGAATTCCGCTTTTTGATACCATCGATAATGATTGTTTGATGGTATTTAATGCGATGCGGATGTCTTTGCTAATCGCTTTTCGCTTCGGTTTTGTCTTTTTCTCTTCCTCTTTTTCATCTGTTTTGGTTAACTGTTGTATATACTCTTCAAGTTGGCGAACGTTCCAATCATTTTCTTTTATTAAATCAACCAATTGATTTTGCAATTCTTCCTCTTTCACACTAATTAAGGCTCTTGCATGCCGCTCAGTAATTTCCCGTTTCAATATAGCATCTTGCACGTACTTTGGCAGTTTTAATAATCTTAATTTATTTGCAATGGTGGACTGCCCTTTTCCTAGACGTTGAGCTAGCGCTTCTTGTGTTAAATGATGAAGTTCAATTAATTGCTGATAAGCTAGTGCTTCTTCAATGGCTGTCAATTCTTCCCGCTGTAAATTTTCGATTAAGGCAATGGAAGCCGTTTCTTTATCATTCAAATCCCGAACAATGGCAGGAACTTCCGTCCAATTTAACTTTTTAATCGCACGATAGCGTCTTTCTCCTGCGATAATTTCATATCGGTTATCTTCTAAACGCCGAACAACGATTGGCTGAATAACACCATGTGTATGAATCGTTCTCGATAATTCTTCAATTTTTTCTTCATCAAAAACAGTGCGTGGCTGGTATCGGTTCGGTACGATTTGGTCAATCGGAATTTTGACTACTTCTTCTGCATGTTTTCTATCTTTATCTTCCAATTCAATTTCACTTTTTTTTTCAGAAGCTAGTTTTTCCCCGCCCCCAAAAAACCGTGAAAAAGGACTTTTCATTCATTGGCACCACCTTTTGGAAACTATCTGCACTATATTTTATTATTTAATATTCTATATGAATTGTACAGAGTGTAATAGAAGTAAAATCTATTAAATCTTCAATATAATATCTTATGATTTGTAAAACTTTTATATTTATAGTTTCACGTGGAACGCAACATAAAACATCATATTGTTATTTAATTGGGGATTTGTTTGGTACACCAGGTTTTCTCGGGTATTTTTTCGGCGTATTTTTAATTTTATCAAATACAAAAATGGTCCGTTCACTATTTTCAATCGGCAAATGATAATCAAATTTTTCTTTTAACGACGCTCCAAGCACTTGAATGGCTTTTTTTGCTTCTTCATATTCTTCATCGGCTGCAGCCGCTTTTAATGCAAGAAACTGTCCTCCTTTTTTTGCTAAAGGAATGCAAAGTTCCGCAAGCACATTCAATCGTGCTACAGCTCTTGCTGTGACGATGTCAAACTGTTCACGATATGCAGGATTTTGTCCGAATTCTTCCGCTCTTGCATGAACAAAGCGGCAGTTTGTTAAGTTTAATTGCTCGCTTAAATGATTTAAAAAGGTAATTCGTTTATTTAATGAATCTACAATAGTCACCTGCAAATGAGGGAAGCAAATTTTTAAAGGAATGCTAGGAAAACCGGCCCCTGCTCCAACATCACAAAGGGTTTCCACTTTTGTAAAATCAAAATAAAAGGCTGCACTGATGGAATCATAAAAATGTTTTAAATATACCCCTTCTACATCCGTAATCGCCGTTAAATTCATTTTTTCGTTCCATTCAACAAGAATTTCAAAGTATTTTCGAAACTGCTCAATTTGCGTTTCGTTCAACTCAATTCCATTGTTTTTTAAGCTTTGGATAAAAAGTTGCTCGTTCATTTTTAACTCCTTTTCATTCGAAGTGTTTTATATCGAATATAACAAATAAGCGTTCGAGAAAAGAAGCTCGAACGCTTATTTTGTTATGAATTGCTGATTCTTGCAATTTTCCCTTGTTCAATGTATACAAGCAAAATGGAAATATCGGCTGGATTAACTCCGGAAATACGCGATGCTTGGGCAATTGTCAACGGACGCACTTCTTTTAATTTTTCACGGGCTTCCGAAGCTAAGTTTGGCACATCATCATAATCAATATCTTCAGGTATTTTTTTGCTTTCTAATTTATGAAGTCTTTCTACTTGCTGCAATGCTTTTTGGATATAGCCTTCATATTTGATTTGAATTTCCACTTGTTCTTTTACTTCTTCACTTAACTCTTCTTCCGGCGGTGTCAGTGATGCCACTAAGTCGTAATTCATTTCAGGGCGTCTCAACAAGTCTGCTGCACGGATGCCGTCTTTTAATTCAGAACCACCAACTGAGCGAATCACTTCCTGCGTTTTTTCGTTTGGCTTGATAATCACTTCACGGAGACGCGACATTTCATTTTCGATTTGTTCTTTCTTTTTCAAGAATCGTTGATAACGGTCTTTCGAAATTAATCCTACTTTATAACCGATTTCTGTTAAGCGCAAGTCTGCATTGTCATGGCGAAGAAGCAAGCGATATTCTGCTCGGGATGTTAATAAACGATAAGGTTCATTTGTACCTTTCGTCACTAAATCATCAATTAATACGCCGATATAAGCTTCTGAACGTTTTAAAATAAGTCCATCTTTGCCTGAGATTTTTAATGCTGCATTTATACCTGCAATAATCCCTTGTCCAGCCGCTTCTTCATAACCGCTTGTACCGTTAATTTGGCCAGCTGTATAAAGATTTTTAATCCGTTTTGTTTCAAGGGTTGGCCACAATTGCGTTGGAATGATTGCATCATACTCAATCGCATATCCTGGTCGCATCATCTGAGCATTTTCCAAACCAGGAATGGAAGCAATCATTTTTAATTGAATATCTTCCGGCATGCTCGTTGACAACCCTTGCACATAAACTTCATCCGTTTCTCGCCCTTCCGGTTCAATGAAAATTTGGTGGCGAGGTTTATCGTTAAAACGAACGATTTTCGTTTCAATGGATGGACAATATCTTGGACCAAGACCTGTGATAAGTCCCGTGAACATTGGTGCTTTATCTAAATTGTTGTTGATTATTTCATGAGTTTCCGGAGATGTATATGTCAACCAGCACGGAATTTGGTCCATAATATATTCCGTTGTTTCATAACTGAATGCTCTTGGCACATCATCCCCAGGTTGAATTTCCATTTTGCTATAGTCGACAGTTCTTCCATTTAAACGAGGCGGTGTTCCCGTTTTAAATCGGACAATATCGAAACCTAATTCTTTTAATTGATCAGCAAGCTTAATGGAAGGCTGCATATTGTTAGGTCCGCTTGAATATTTGATATCGCCGATGATGATTTCACCGCGCAAATACGTACCTGTTGTTAAAATGACCGCTTTTGCTCGGAACACGCCGCCTGTTCTTGTAACAACACCTTTTACTTCCCCATCTTCAATAATCAATTCTTCTACCAATGCTTGTTGAATATGGAGATTTTCCTGTTGTTCCAAAACTCGTTTCATTTCCCGCTGATATAATACTTTATCCGCTTGAGCTCTCAACGCCCGAACAGCTGGCCCTTTTCCTGTGTTTAACATCCTCATTTGAACATGGGTTCTATCAATGACTTTCCCCATCAATCCACCCAATGCGTCAATTTCACGAACCACAATGCCTTTTGCAGGACCTCCAATGGATGGGTTGCAAGGCATAAAAGCAATATTTTCTAAGCTGATTGTTAGCATTAGGGTTTTTGCCCCTAATTTTGCAGCGGCATGGGCTGCTTCTACGCCAGCATGACCAGCACCGACTACAATGACATCATACATTCCAGCTTCATAATTCGTCATGCCGAAAAAATCTTCCCTTCTATAGTGTAAGTTTCCATTTATTTTCCTAAACAGAATTGTGAGAACAATTGATCAATCAAACTATCATGCACTGTGTCACCGATGATTTCACCAAGCAATTCCCACGTTCTCGTTACATCAATTTGAACAATATCGACAGGCACCTCGGCTTCTGCTGATTCAATCGCATCTTCAATCGCATCCAAAGCCTGCTGCAATACGGAAATATGCCGCGCATTGGAAACATACGTTAAATCATCCGATTCGATTTGCCCCTCAAAGAATAAATCAGCAATCGCTTCTTCCAACTCTTCAACGCCTTCTTCTTTCAATAAAGAAGTCGTCACAATTTTTCTTCCGTTTGCAAGGGCCTTCACTTTATTTAAATCGATTTTTTGCGGTAAATCTGTTTTATTCACCACAACGATGAAATTCATATTTTGAATGGTTTCAAACAACCGTTCATCTTCTTCTGTCAAAGGTTCTGCCCCGTTTAATACGAGCAATATCAAGTCTGCCTCTTTTAACACTTGTCGGGATCTTTCTACCCCTATCCGTTCAACGATATCTTCCGTTTCACGGATACCAGCCGTATCCACTAAACGCAAAGGAACCCCTCGGATATTGACATACTCTTCTATAATATCACGAGTGGTGCCCGCGATATCTGTGACAATTGCTTTATTTTCCTGCACTAATGCATTTAATAACGATGATTTCCCCACATTTGGTCTTCCTAAAATCACCGTTGATAAGCCTTCACGCAATATTTTTCCTTGGCTGGACGTTTGAAGTAATTTTTTTATTTCCTCCCGCACCCATGTGCATTTTTCAAGCAACATTGGAATGGTCATTTCTTCTACATCATCGTACTCCGGATAATCGATATTTACTTCCACATGGGCCAATGTTTCAATCAAGGCTTGGCGCAGCTCTTTAATTAACTTTGAAAGTTTTCCTTCCATTTGATTTAACGCAATATTCATTGCGCGATCCGTTTTCGCCCGGATTAAATCCATTACCGCTTCAGCTTGCGACAAATCAATCCGTCCATTTAAGAAAGCGCGTTTTGTGAATTCTCCTGGTTCAGCTAATCTCGCACCATTTCTTAATACTAAATTCAACACTCGATTGACAGATACAATACCTCCGTGGCAGTTGATTTCAACAATATCCTCGCGAGTAAATGTTTTTGGCGCTCTCATAACTGATACCATGACTTCTTCTACTACTTTTCCCGTTTTCGGATCCATTAAATGGCCGTAATGTATTGTATGGGTTGGCTGGTCTTGTAATTTTTTATTATTTGGCGATTTGAATAGTTTATCCGCAATTTGAATGGCTTCATCCCCACTCAAACGAACAATGGCAATGGCTCCTTCGCCCATCGGTGTAGATATCGCTGCAATTGTATCTGTTTCCAAATCATTCACTCCTTTAATTATCCACTTGTGGACAACTCACCGAACTTTCTCACTAACAAAATAGATTAACACAAATTACATTAAATCGAAAGTATCGTACATTATCCACATGTGGATATTTAAAAATTAGATCGTTTGAACATAAAAAAAAAAGAGACTGGGACATAACTAATAAAGTGAACGAGCTGCAAAAAGATTTTTTGTAAAAAATTGATTGGAGTGACGGGGCGACTCCTGCGGGAACAGCCCGAGTCTCGAGACCCCGCAGGAGC
>Ga0207747_1001196_pt1 | contig 19993 bp, 20 predicted proteins | sample HigsolmetaGSP11D_FD_184839 | JGI IMG/M metagenome (GOLD analysis project Ga0207747, IMG submission 184839) | High solid enriched microbial communities from the Joint BioEnergy Institute, USA - SP1-1-D (SPAdes) | ecosystem: Engineered > Bioreactor > SSF (Solid state fermentation) > Aerobic >...
GTTTCCTGCTTGGGATCCTACCGCGCTTTGCTTGGTGGCCCCGATGAGGGGGATTGCGAACCTACGTTCCCAACCCCCTCATCGGGGAATTCTAAGAATTTCTCCCACAAACATTTTACTCACACGTTTTATAACAAAACTCACTGATCAATATTTTAGACCAATTTTTTCTTTATGACTAGTTTTGTCCTTGTTAATATTGAAAATTTCATGCCCTCTCTTTTCATCTATATGAATCAGATTACATCAAGTATTTTCAGTGATATAATGTGTAATGGTATTTCACGCAAGAAATTTCCTTATTCAAAACGTGAATACCAGTAAGGAGTGAAATCATTGACAGAACAACAATTTCCATTTCCATCTGACGGGAAACGTTATTATACATGGAATCGTTATTTGCGAGACCAATTTGGAGAAAAAGTATATAAAGTTGCGTTAGATGCAGGATTTGATTGTCCAAATCGGGACGGCACAGTCGCCTTTGGGGGTTGCACTTTTTGCAGCGCAGCCGGCAGCGGAGATTTCGCCGGCGACCGGGTTGACCCTATCCCTGTTCAATTCGAAAAAATTAAAGCAAAAATGCAAAATAAATGGAAAGACGGCAAAACGATTGCGTATTTCCAAGCCTTTACCAATACTCATGCCCCTCTACCAGTCATTAAAGAAAAATTTGAGGCTGCCTTAAATTGCGAAGGGGTCATCGGACTTAGCATCGCAACACGGCCAGATTGCCTTCCTGATGATGTGGTCGAATATTTGGCAGAATTAAATGAACGCACTTTTTTATGGGTAGAGCTTGGTCTGCAAACGGTTCATGAAAGAACAGCCAACTTAATCAACAGAGCCCATGACTATCCAACATATGTAGAAGGAGTTGAGAAACTCCGCAAACATAACATCCGCGTCTGTACCCATATCATCAACGGATTGCCCCTTGAAGATTACGATATGATGATGGAAACTGCTAGAGAAGTGGCGAAATTGGATGTGCAAGGCATTAAAATTCATCTATTGCATTTATTAAAAGGCACGCCGATGGTTAAGCAATATGAAAAAGGTATGCTGCGCTTCCTTGAACAGGATGAATACATCAAACTGGTGGCGGACCAATTAGAAATTCTTCCACCGAATATGGTCATTCATCGCATTACCGGGGACGGCCCTATCGAATTGATGATTGGTCCAATGTGGAGCGTCAATAAATGGGAAGTGCTGAACGGCATTGATGCGGAATTAGAAAGAAGAAATTCTTGGCAAGGAAAATATTATAAAGCGGAAGTGAATCAATAATGCTTGAACGAGTGCTTCCTTACGCAAAAACATTGCTATCCTCTTGCATTCAGGAAGGGGATGTCGCCGTTGATGCTACAGCAGGCAATGGACACGACACTTTATTTCTCGCTCAGCTTGTAGGAGAATCCGGTTTTGTTTATGCCTTTGACATCCAACAGCAAGCAATCGACGCAACCATTGAACGTTTAAAAGAGCATGGACTGGAAAACAGAGCCCGCGTCATTTTAGATGGACATGAACATCTTTCCAAATATGTACAAGAAGAAGTGGCGGGAGCAGTTTTTAATTTAGGCTACTTGCCTGGGGGAGACCATGGCATTATTACAAAAGGTGAAACGACCATTTCTGCCATCAAACAGCTGCTTTCAAAATTAAAAGTTGGCGGAATCATCGTTTTAGTCATTTACCCGGGGCATGAAGGAGGAAAAGAGGAAAGAGATGCAGTCATTGAATTTGTGAGCCAGCTTCCTCAAAAATATGTCCATGTCCTCCGCTATGAATTTATTAATCAACAAAACAACCCGCCCTTTGTCATTGCTTTGGAGAAAATGAAAAAACTGCCGGACTAAAAATGCCGGCAGTTTATTTTATTATTGTTGATTTTGTTTATTGCGTTCCACCCAGAAATCTGCATTTTTTATTCCTAATTTAATAGGGTCAAATACTGGGTCTTTTCCTGCTTTTCTTTGTTCCTCATAGTCTTTTAAAGCAACGAATGCTGGTTTGGCTAATATGATAATTCCAATGACATTCGTCCATACCATCAAACCAAGTCCAATATCCCCTAAAAGCCATGCTAAATCGGATGTTCTAACTGCTCCGTAAAATGCGGATGCCAGAAGGACGAATTTTAAAATCCAAGTGATTATACCTTCTGTTCTTCCTGAGAAAAGATAAGCAACATTTGTCTCTGCAATATAATAGTAAGCCATTAATGTTGTAAAGGCAAAGAAGAACAAAGCAATGGCAACAAAAGCTGAACCGAAATTGTTTAAACCTGGGAATGCATTCGTTACAGCAAGCTGCGTAAATTCTGTATAATTGTGGCCAGGCACATGCTCAACAATCAATTCGCCATCTGCATTATTCACATTTGTATTATAAGTTCCCATAAACAAAATCATAAGCGCCGTTGCGGAACATACAAGCAGTGTATCAATATAGATAGAAGCCGCTTGAACTAACCCTTGCTTTGTTGGATGGGAAACTTCCGCTGCCGCTGCTGCATGCGGTCCTGTTCCTTGCCCCGCTTCGTTGGAATAAATGCCTCGTTTTACCCCCCAGCTAATAGCTGCACCAATCATACCACCAAAAGTTGCATCCAAATTAAAGGCACTGCGGAAAATTAATCCGAACACAGCAGGGACTTCTGCAATATTGATGATAATCACAATCAACGCTACCAACAAATATGCAAGTGCCATAAATGGAACAATGATTTGAGCAGCATTGGCGATTCGTTTTACCCCGCCAATAATGATGAAGCCAAGCAAAATAATTGTAATTAAACCAGTAACCCAAGGTTGAATATTAAAGGCATTATCCATCGCACTAGCAATGGCATTGGATTGAACCCCTGGCATCAAAATAGCCATCGCTAAAATTGCCGCAATCGCAAAGACGATACCGAACCAGCGTTGCCCGGTTCCTTTTTCGATATAATACGCAGGTCCACCACGGTAAATTCCGGCTTTCTTTGTTTTATAAATTTGAGCTAAAGTAGATTCCACATAAGCTGTTGATGCTCCAATAAAAGCGATTAACCACATCCAAAATACAGCCCCTGGACCACCGAAGGCAATAGCGCTCGCTGTACCGATAATATTCCCTGTACCGACACGTCCTGAAAGTGCCACCGTTAATGCCTGGAAGGAAGAAATCCCGGCTTCTGATTTTTGCCCTTTGAACATTAAGGTGAACATTTCTTTAATTTTTCGAATTTGTACAAATCGGGTCATAATGGAAAATACAAGTCCAACAAGCAAAATCCCGTAAATCATAATTGGACCCCAAAGAATATCGTAAATCCAGTTTAGAACATTCTCAATCATACCCACACCCCTTTTTGATTGAATATTATTTTAATATTATTTGAAATAATACATTAATATTACAAAAATTAATAATATCAATCAATATTTCTGATACCTTTTTTAAAATAATTTTATAGGAATTAAGAAAGTTCTAACTGTTCAAACGATATAACCAATTGACCGTAGCACATTATTGATAAAATCTCTCATATACAAAAAAACTTCTTCCCGATCTACATCGTGAAAAATATTATGGTAGGTATAAGGCCAGTCTTTAAACTGAAATTCATTTGTTTTTTGCAATAGCAACCATTTTCTTGCCGCTTCGGAATCAGCTATTTTATCTTGGTTGGCAGTAATGAGCAAAATCGGCAATGTCAATGTTCTCTCCTGCTGTGTGCTTAAATTTTTCATGAGTTGATGAATATCACGATACCAACGAACCGTTACATTGGAATGGTATGGCACATCATCTTCCATTTCTTGTAGTCCATCTGGATTTCGGGACAACATTCGTTTATTAAAATCTAATGATATTCTTTTATTGGAAGCTAAATTCATACTAGCTAAAGCGCTTGCAAGCAAATTGGAATGTTTGTGCAATTGAAACCAAGGGGATGTTAATATGAGCCCTGCACATTCCAATTTTGTTTTTCGCAAAAATTGTATTGCCAAAGTTCCCCCTAAACCATGTCCTATCACAAATACGGGCAAATGGTACTGAAGAGCGCTTTGCATTAATTGTTTGATGAAAAGCAAATATTCTTCGATTAGTTCATCATGTACCCTCGTATATCTTGAGCCTTCTTCATGGCCTGGCAAATCCCCCATGACCACATGAAAGCCTTCTGTTCTTAATTTTTCGATTAACCATGCATACCAGCGATGATGTTCAAAAGCGCTATGGACGATGACTACAACAGCTTTTGGTTGTTCATCGGTTTCCCACTTCCACATAGTGTTCCTCCTATATCTAGCAAAACTTCTATAGATGCTTTAGTGTATTTTCAAAGATTTTCGGATTTGTTAGGATAAATATACATAAATAATACATTAGAAATGGGGAGCTTTGCGATGATTTATCCTTACCATGATAAAGAACCTAACATTCATCCATCTGTTTTTATTGCAGACCATGTAACCATTACGGGAGATGTGACAATCGGCGAAGATACGACCGTTTGGTTTGGCACGGTCATCCGCGGAGACGTTGCACCAACAATCATTGGAAAACGCTGCAGCATTCAAGATTTAAGCTGCCTGCATCAAAGTCCAAATAACCCGCTCATTATTGAAGATGAAGTCATTGTTGGTCATCAAGTGACGTTACATAGCTGCATTATCCGCAAACGGGCATTAATCGGCATGGGTGCCATTATTTTAGACGGTGCAGAAATTGGCGAAGGAGCCCTTGTTGCCGCTGGAAGCTTAGTCCCTCCCGGCAAAAAAATCCCACCACATTCCGTAGCGATGGGAAATCCTGCAAAAGTGGTCCGGGAAGTGTCTGAAGCCGAACGGAAAGATATGGACCGCATTATCAACGAATATGTTCAAAAAGGAAAATACTATCAATCTTTGAAAAAATAAATAAAATGCAGGCATATGGATTGCCTGCATTTCATATTTAAATTATAGACCCGCTTTTTGACGCAATTTTTCTGCCACGTCCGTTCTTTCCCATGGCAAATCGATGTCGGTGCGGCCAAAATGACCATATGCAGCTGTTTGTTTATAAATTGGTCTACGCAAATCTAGCATTTTGATGATGCCGGCAGGACGCAAATCAAATAGTTCTTCCACCCATTCAACAAGCTGACTTTCGCTCACTTTACCTGTTCCAAAAGTGTCGATGGAAATAGAAACTGGACGGGCAACACCAATAGCATAAGCAATTTGAACTTCCACACGGTCAGCAAGCCCTGAAGCAACGATATTTTTCGCTACATAACGAGCAGCATATGCAGCAGAGCGGTCCACTTTTGTTGGATCTTTTCCGGAAAAGGCTCCTCCTCCGTGACGGGCATAGCCTCCGTAAGTATCAACAATAATTTTGCGGCCAGTTAATCCTGCATCTCCTTTTGGTCCACCGATGACGAAGCGGCCAGTTGGATTGATGAAGTATTTTGTATCTCCATCTAATAATTCAGCAGGGATTATGGCTTTAATAACTTTTTCCATAATATCTTCTTTAATTTGTTCTTGACTGACGCCTTCATCATGTTGTGTAGAAATGACAATTGTATCAACGCGACGAGGAACGTTGTTTTCATCATATTCAATCGTTACTTGCGTTTTTCCGTCTGGACGCAAATAAGGAATTTCTTTTGATTTGCGGGCTTCCGTTAATCTTCTAGCCAATTGATGGGCCAAACTGATAGGAAGCGGCATAAGCTCTGGCGTTTCATTGCATGCAAATCCAAAGATTAGCCCTTGGTCCCCAGCACCAATTGCCTCTATTTCCTCATCTGTCATCAATCCTTCTCGGGCTTCTAATGCTCGGTCCACCCCTTCCGCAATATCAGGGGATTGTTCACCAATCGCTGTGAGCACCGCCAAGTTTTCCGCATCGAAGCCATATTTGCCTCGCGTATAGCCAATTTCTGCGACAGTATTTCGAACGATGGTTTGGATATCCACATATGTTGTTGTCGTAATTTCTCCCGTTACAAGAACCAATCCTGTTGTCGCAATCGCTTCGCAAGCAACCCTTGCATTAGGATCTTCTGCGAGGATGGCATCTAAAATGGCATCGGAAATTTGGTCGCAAACTTTATCCGGATGCCCTTCTGTTACGCTTTCTGATGTAAAAAGTCGACGATTTGACATTCATTTTCCTCCTAAATTGTTTAAACAAAACTCTTATGATACGGTACTCATTATCCATGATCCTTTTCTGACTTTCGCCCGTAAGGAACATTACGAGGATAATGAAAGGTAAACTTGCTAATCTATTTTAGCTTGAATCATTTCATGTTAAAATTCGAATAAAAAAAGTTCCTATCCACATCTGCCATGAGGAAAGGAACTAAAATCTCTACCTTTCACTCTTATCGTTCAAGGTAATCCCTTGCATCAGGTTAGCACCACGCATTATTATATAGATAATGCAGGTTGCCGGGTTTCATAGGGCCTTAACCCTCCACCAGCTCTGGATAAGAGTATCCGTTCAACCATCATGTTACGTAATCTATACTATTATGTCAAATATTTTTTCTTTATTCCACTTATAGTGCTTCTTTCTGTCATTTTCTTGAAAAAACAGACAGGAGAAGTCAAAAAATTTCATAAATAATTTTTCGAATTAGTATAGATTATTCCACCTAATGTGTTATACTAATTTTTGTATTATATAACAAAGCTAATTTCCCTAAAAATAAAAAAAGGATGGTATTTAATCGATGAATTCAGTAGAAGTTGCAAATGAGCTGAAGGAATTATTAAAAGGTAAGAATATAAGCAACCAATTGTCTGTGCCTCAATTAATCGAAAAAGCAGTGATTCGCGGGGAAGCAAGACTCACTGTAGACGGCGCAATTGTTGCTGAAACCGGAAAATATACAGGTCGTTCCCCAAAAGATAAATTTATTGTGGAAGAAGAAAGCATTAAAGATAAAATCGATTGGGGTAATGTGAACCGCCCGATTTCTTCTGAAGTATTTGATAACTTGTATATGAAAGTTTTAAATTACTTAAAAGAAAAAGATGAGCTATTCGTATTTAAAGGCTTTGCTGGCGCTGATAAAGAAGTGCAATTGTCAATTCAAGTTGTCAATGAATACGCTTGGCATAATCTATTCTGCCATCAATTATTCATCCGTCCAACAGAAGAAGAATTAGCTTCACATCAAGCTGAATTTACAATTGTATCTGCACCTGGTTTTAAAGCCGACCCATCTGTGGATGGAACAAACTCAGAAGCATTTATCATCATATCTTTTGAAAAGAAAATCATTCTAATCGGCGGTACAGAATATGCCGGCGAAATGAAAAAATCCATCTTCAGCATTATGAACTATCTATTGCCTGAAAAAGGAATTCTTTCTATGCACTGCTCTGCCAATGTTGGTGAAGATGGCGATGTAGCATTATTCTTCGGTTTATCTGGTACTGGTAAAACAACTCTTTCTGCAGACAGCGACCGCAAGTTGATTGGTGATGATGAACACGGTTGGTCAGACAACGGTGTATTCAACATCGAAGGCGGATGCTATGCAAAAACAATCAATCTATCAGCTGAAAAAGAACCAGAAATTTACAATGCTATACGCTTTGGAACTGTATTGGAAAACGTTGTGATCAACCCAGATACACGCGTTCCTGATTATGATGACAATACATTAACTGAAAATACAAGAGCAGCTTATCCAATTCATTATATAGATAATATTGTAATACCATCGATTGCTGGTCATCCAAAAACAATAATCTTCTTAACTGCTGATGCTTTTGGAGTACTTCCTCCAATCAGCAAATTGACGAAAGAACAAGCAATGTACCATTTCTTAAGCGGATTTACTTCTAAATTAGCAGGTACAGAACGCGGTGTTACTTCACCAGAACCAGTATTCTCAACATGCTTTGGTGCGCCTTTCTTGCCACTTCCAGCGACAAGATATGCTGAAATGCTAGGCGAGAAAATCGACAAACATGATGTGCAAGTATTCTTAGTGAACACTGGTTGGACTGGTGGCGAATACGGTGTTGGAAGCCGCATGAAACTTTCTTACACTCGTGCAATGGTGCGCGCTGCCATTGAAGGTAAATTAAATGATGTGGAAACTAAACAAGATGCATTCTTCGGATTACACATCCCAACAAAAATTGACGGGGTGCCTAGTGAAGTGCTAGATCCACGCGATGCTTGGGAAGATAAAGAAGCCTACGATGAAAAAGCTCGTTACTTGGCAAATCTATTCAAAGAAAACTTCAAAAAGTTCAGCAATGTTCCAGAAGAAATTTTGAAAAAAGGTGGACCATTGGTTTAATCTTTAATAAAAAATGCTATTGGTTGCATAAGCCAATAGCATTTTTTTACCCTTCGAAAAGACTTCCACAAATTTACAAACTTCTCTCTTTTCCCTTATCCTTCATCCATTTGCAAATTGATTGCACCGTTTCTCGATTAAGGTTTGGCGGAAAATGATGGGCAAGCCCCACCATATACCATGTTTCCACTTCTTTTCCTGCCTCTTTCAACGCCACTTCTAATCTTTTGGATTGTTCAATGCTTACATTTTGGTCTTCCGTTCCATGAATAATGAGAACCGGCGCTTGAATGCGTTCTACTTCATGAATAGGGGAACGTTCTTCATAAATTTCAGGATATTTATTAGGCGAGCCGCCAATGAGCCGCTTTAATGTCCTTCTTAAGTCAACCCTTTCATAATATAGCTCAGCAAGATCGGATACGCCCGACCAAGTGACAACGGAGCGTATATTTTTACTTAAAATGGCCGTCCATAATGCCATCATACCGCCGCGAGAAAAGCCAAAAAGATGAACCTTATCCACTTGAGCATAAGCCTTTAAAATCTCAATTCCATAAAGGGCATCTAAGCGGTCATCCCCGCCAAATTCATCCCGGCCTTCTCCACCGCGGTTCCCCCGGTAATATGGGGCAAAAACAACGAAGCCATTTAAGGCAAATTGAGCTATCCGCGCAGGTCTTACCATACCGACCGACTGCAATCCTCCGCGCAAATATAAAAGCCCTTCATAATCCCCTTCTTTAATGGGCTTTGCTAGCAATCCTTTTACCCTTAAACCATTCGACCAATAGATAATTTCTAAAAGTTCCACTTGAGGGTTGGGGGAAGGATATTTTCGAATGGATTCAATGCTGCCATTTTCTTTCAAGTTTCTTCACTTCCTGCATCATCATTTTCATTCCTTCATCCTTCATATAAAAACTAGCATAAGGATGATTTACTGCTTCTTCCATCGTTAAAAACAATCGTCCAGTTGTTTCATATTGTCCCAAAAACGGATCAATTTTCTCCACTTTTGCTAAATACACAACTTTGCAAAAGGGTTTTTGTGCATATACCATATAATGGGCAAATAATTTCAAATCCTTTATATGTACAAAGGTTTCTTCATACACTTCCCGTTTTGCCGCTTCTACAAGCGTTTCTCCCGGCTCCACCTTGCCTCCTGGAAATTCCACCCCTCGCTTTTCATTGAGGGCACAAAGCCATTTTCCGTCCCTTTGAACAAGCACTAAAACGTGTCTTGGCTCCATTGGAAAAGAGGGACCGCCAAAACTTAATTCCACTTTATTGTTGTTTAAATCGTAAAATGTAAACATCCCTTCAACTCCTATACATACCTATAGTGTAGCGAAGGGATGCTGTTTATTCAATTCCGGAAGTAGGGCAATTGTTCTACGAATTCTTTTACTTTTTCATCGCCAAACTCATGGATTAAAGCATAAATTTTTTTCAACCGCGTATCCACTTCATCATTTTCATCGTCTAAATGATATTGCAAATAAGGCAAGTGAGCCCTTACAAAATTATCAAACTCCAATGAATTCAGCTGGTTAAACAGCTTTTGAAAAACAAAGGCTTTCTCCGGCTCTAATTCAATTTTAAATTCACAAGGCTCCCCTGTTGGAATAAAGTTGTATGATTGGTTGAAAACATTCACATAAAGCGTTGTCTTTTCGATAGAAATCACCCTCCTTTTACTTTCATTATGGAGAAAAAAGCCGCGACTATACGATGAAAATAAAAAACCTCAAAAGTTCTATGAAAGAACTCTTGAGGATCACCGTTCCAATTTATTTTCCTAAGAAGGCTGATAGCATCCATGTATGTTTTTCTAAGCTTTGGAAAGTGGCATTCAACATATCTTCTGTACGGTCGTCTCCTTCATTGGCCGCCTCTTCCATCGCTTCCTTAATCAATTTCATTGTCGCTCTGAAATCGTCGATAATTGTTTGAACCATTTCTTCTGCGTTTTCTGAACCTGTAGCTTCTTTAACGCGGGATAATTCCAAATGCTCTTTCATAGTGGCAACAGGTTTTCCGCCTTTTGTTAAAATCCGCTCTGCTACTTCATCTAAATTGGCCGTAACTTCATTGTATAGTTCTTCAAATTTTTCATGCAATGTAAAGAAGCTCGGACCCGTTACGTACCAATGGTAGTTGTGAAGTTTCGTGTATAATACTGAGTAAGTTGAAACAAGCTCATTTAACTGCTGAATGAGTTTATCGTTTGCCATATTGTCACCTCATTTACATATTTTTCTTTCCCTATTTTTATTATACTGATTGTGGAGGGCTGAAACTATAACAATTACTTGAAATCTCAATAAGCTCTCAACAAATAGTATGGGTTTTTTCATTGGAATTATCCTAAATGTTCATTTATGATAGTGTTGTTAGAGGTGATTATGTTGGACAGTGGAATACTTGTCGTAGTTGGAATGATTTATCTCATCATTATGATTGGAGCGATTGCTCTTTTTATTCATTTCAAAAGAAAAGGCGCTTTTAAACAAACCGTTGATACGAAACAAGAAAAAAACATGAATATAGGGAATGAGCAAGCAAAAAAATGAAACACCTGTTTATTTGGCTGATTCGATTTTATCGAAAATTTATTTCTCCATTGACACCGCCCACTTGCCGATTTTATCCAACTTGTTCTCAATATGGACTGGAAGCCTTTGAAAAACATGGCGCCGTAAAAGGATTAATTTTAACAACAATCCGCCTTTTAAAATGCCATCCTTTTCATCCAGGCGGCATTGATCCTGTCCCTGACAAATGGCCTTCGAAAAAAAATTAAATTTCGAAGGTTTTTCTTATTGTCTTTTTACCCTAATTCATGGTAATATTATTTTCGTGAAATTCATAAATCGTAATCATTACTATTTACAAAAAGGAGTACGAAAATGAAAAAATACTTTGTCTTTATGTTGGCAGCGGTGATGTTGCTATTAGCAGCCTGCTCCAATGATGAGTCAACGAAAGAAACACATAACCAAATCAAAATATATACAACAGTATATCCACTTGAATATTTTGCTAAACAAATCGGCGGAGAATATGTTGATGTTTCATCGATTTATCCTCCCGGTTCAAACGAGCATACCTTTGAACCTACTCAAAAGGATATGATTTCTTTAGCCGATGCAGACTTATTTTTCTATATCGGATTAGGGCTCGAAGGATTTGTAGATAATGCGAAAAAAACTCTTGAAATTGAACACGTAAAATTTGTGGCAGTGGCAGATCAAATAGATGAAGAAAAATTGCATACTTCTACAGGTCATTCCCATGAAGAGGCAGCAGAAGAACACGAGCATGAGCATGAACATGAACATGGAGAAGTCGACCCTCACGTTTGGCTTTCTCCAACAATTTCAAAAGACTTAGCATTCACCATTAAAAATGAGCTTGTAAAATTGCTGCCTGAACAAGAAGAAACGTTCAATCAAAACTACGAAGAGTTAGCTAAACGGCTTGATGAATTAGACCAACAGTTCCAAGAGCTTGCTAACAATGCTACAAAGAAAACATTCTTTGTATCCCATGCTTCCTTTGGCTATATTGCCGGAAATTATGGACTTACCCAAGTACCAATTGCTGGATTGAATTCCCAAAGTGAACCATCTCAAAAAGAACTTGCAAAAATCGTCGACCTAGCGAAAAAATATGATATCAAATACATCCTATTTGAACAAAATGTCTCTTCGAAATTAACGAGCGTAATTCAAGAAGAAATCGGTGCTGAATCTTTAATGCTCCACAACTTGAGCGTATTGACAGAGGTAGACATCCAAAATAAAGAAGATTACTTTACTCTAATGGAAAAAAATATTCAAACATTAGAAAAAGCGTTGAATTCATGAAAATAGAAATAAACTGGGACAAAACTAAAGAATCATCATTTTCCTAAATCAGGAAAATGATGATTCTTTGATATATAAAAAGTTGATTGTCATTTCGGTTAGACGCTTTCTTACGATAGTAATTCTTTCAGTTTTCTTCGCATTAATTTATTGGAAGCATTTCGCGGCAATGCATCAACAATGTACACCTTTTTCGGCACTTTATATTTCGCCAAATGCCCTTTGCAATATTCGAGGATTTCCTCAGCTGCCACATCTTTTTTCAACACTACAAAGGCAACCGGCACTTGTCCCCATGTGTCATCCTCCACTCCGCAAACTCCTGCTTCTTTTATGGCAGGATGGCCCATCAGCACATTTTCCACCTCTGCAGGATAAATATTCTCTCCACCTGATATGATTAAATCCGAGCGGCGATCCACCACATATAAATAGCCTTCATCATCTAAATAGCCGATATCTCCCGTGTGCAGCCAGCCATCTTCCGTTGAAGGTTTATTTTCAAAACGTCCGATATATCCCGGTGTGACATGAGGGCCGCGGATGCAAATTTCCCCTTCTTCAAAAGGCTCTTTTGCCCCCAAAATTTTAATCTGATTGAAAAATAATGGCTTTCCAGCTGAACCGATTTTGCGGAAGGCGTCTTCTGCAGGCAATGTGGCGGTTTGAGAGGAAGTTTCCGTCATTCCGTACGTTTGCAATACCTTCATTCCCCGTTCTCCTGCCCGCTTTAAATAATCGATTGGAAAAGGTCCTCCACCTGCAAGCACCAGTTTAAAAGCTGGGGATGCCGTTGCTTCCCTTTCTTCAAGCACATGCAAAATACGTTCAAGCATAACGGCCACAAGGGAAATATGCGTCACTCTGCCGGAAATAATATCTTGTGCAATTTGTTCGCTGTCAAATTTGCGGTAAAGCTTTACTTCATTTCCGTACAACAGCGAACGGACTAAAATGGAAAAGCCGCTAATGTGGAAAAGGGGAACGGCGCAAAGCCAAACATCCTTTTCTGATAGTCCGATATTCAACACGGAAGAGAGCGCGTTTGATTGATGGTTCTCCACCGTCTGCCGCACCCCTTTTGGAAATCCTGTTGTACCGCTTGTGTACATAATGGAAATGGTCTGCTCTGCTCTCCATTCTTTGCTGATTTCAATGGGGTGACAATCGCTGTTTTCAATTTCTGAAAACAACCGGAAGTCCACATTTTCAGGGAGCAAAGGCATATCTTCATCATGAACTAAAACCGTTGTTACTTGCGCGTCTTTCATTTGGTAAGCCAATTCACTTTTCGTCAATTTCCGGTTTAAAATTACCATCTCACATTGCAAGTGCATGCAAGCATACATCACAAAAATAGTATTGACATCATTCTCTCCTAAAATCGCCACTCTGCTTCCTCTGTCTATACCTAAAGCAGCCAGCTGTCCGGCACGCTGCACTGAAATTTTCTTTATTTCTTCAAAAGTCCATTGTTTCCCTTCAAAAGAGAGTCCGATACGATTCGGTGTCAAATACGCCCGTTGCAAAATCCAATTCGGATACATGCATACCTCCCCTTCATTTTACTAAAATATTGGATTGGATGTACTATTGAACAAATGAAATAGGCTGCCTTGAAAGCAATAACTTTCACGACAGCCTAACATCAATAATGCAAACCGTTCTGCATCAAGGGAATCTAGGGAATTTGCCGAAGTCTGGTTTGCGTTTTTCTTTGAACGCATCGCGGCCTTCTTTCGCTTCATCCGTTGTATAGTATAAAAGCGTTGCGTCCCCAGCAAATTGTTGAAGACCAGCAAGACCATCAGAATCTGCATTAAATGCTGCTTTTAAGAAACGAATAGCTGTTGGAGATTTTTCAAGGATTTCTTCACACCATTTGACCGTTTCATCCTCAAGCTGCTCTAAAGGCACCACTTTATTGACTAATCCCATTTCGAGCGCTTCTTGTGCGTTGTATTGACGGCATAAATACCAGATTTCACGCGCTTTTTTATGTCCAACGATGCGCGCTAAATAACCGGCACCATATCCACCATCAAAGGAACCAACTTTCGGACCAGTTTGTCCAAAAATCGCATTGTCTGCAGCAATTGTCAAGTCGCATACTACTTGTAGTACGTTGCCGCCGCCGATGGAATAACCAGCAACCATTGCAATGACTGGTTTTGGAATGACGCGAATTAAACGTTGCAAATCCAACACGTTTAAGCGAGGGATATTATCTTCGCCTACATAACCGCCATGGCCACGCACTTTTTGGTCGCCGCCAGAACAGAAAGCTTTATCTCCTTCACCTGTTAAAATAATGACGCCAATATTGGAATCATCGCGGGCGCGGGAGAATGCATCAATCATTTCTTCAACCGTTTTGGGACGAAACGCATTGCGCACTTCTGGACGATTGATCGTAATTTTTGCAATTCCGTTGTAATATTCATACTTAATATCTTCGTAAGTATGTAGAGTTTTCCACTCGCGAGTCATTTGAGTTACCTCCTCAGTTTTTATAAAACTCCCTTAACTATTGTAGCAAATTGTTCCGGATTTTCCACGTGAATTGAATGGCCGACATTCTGAACCGTAATATGTTGGGCATTTGGCAATTGAAGCATCATCTGCTCAGCTATGTGAATGAATTTTTGGTCAAGCTCTCCCGTAATCAAAAGAACAGGCATATTGAGGCGAATCAATTTGCGCCAAAGGGAAGCTTGAGCCCCTGTCCCCATTCCGCGCAAACTATTGGCAAGTCCTGTTTCCGTTTGGGACAGCCTTTCTTCACGAACAGCTTGCTGCACTTCTTCCGGCAGCCTTTTCTGAGAAGCAAAAAGCGGTATATTTTCCCACTTTTCTACAAACCAATGAATGCCCTTTTCTTCTATTTCATCGGCCAACCGTTCATCCGACTGCCTTCTTAGAGCTTGCTCTTCTTCCGTTTGAAGGCCTGGTGATGAACTTTCCAATATTAAACGCTTAATCCGTTTTGGAAAACGAACGGCGTAAGATAATGCCACTCGTCCTCCCATAGAATACCCTAATAATGTGAAATCGTGCAGATCCAACTGTTGAAAAATCTCTTCCAAGTCTTTTACTTGTTCAATCATGGAATAGCGGGATGGATCTTTAGGAGATTCGGTTTTCCCGTGTCCTAATAAATCTATAGTCACGATTTTCACTGTATCAGGCAAAAGTTCAATGACTCTTTGCCACGTTTTCGTTGAACCGGTAAAGCCATGCAATAAAACAAGGGTTTCTTGTTTTTGCTCATTCCAAATTTCTACGTTCACTTGAACTCCACGAATCGTTAATGTAGCCATTCTTTCAACTCCAAATGGATTTGCTGCCATAGTCTACGATGAGCTTGAACATTTTCATCCCGGTTCGTTGTGATTTCAATCAGTCTTAATGGTTGCTCACTGTTTTCAAATAGCTTTTCTCTTTCATCAAAATGTTTGATGTTGATATAATCCATCTCATACATATGGGCAGCATCTTGGAAGTGCAATGCCGTTGGTGTTCCAAAGAGATCTTCGTAATATTCTTTCACTGTTGCTTGGGATAAGTAGGAGAATATGCCACCGCCGTCATTATTTAATACAATCACGGTCATTTTGCATGGTTGATAGCGGGTTAACAGAAAAGCATTCAAATCATGCAATGCTGCCAAATCTCCAATCAATAAGTAAGTTTCCCGATTTTCTCTTCCTTTTGAGAAACCAAAAGCCGTTGACATCACCCCATCAATGCCGTTTGCCCCACGATTTGCATAAATTTGAATATCCTTTTTCGTAGGCAATAAAAATGTATCAATATCGCGGATTGGCATACTGTTGCTCGCAAATACATCACTTTGTTCTGGCAAATGTTCTAATAAATACTGCACAAATGCCCCTTCATCTTGCTCGCTATAGTTTTGAATATGCTTCATTGCTATTTGTTCTGCCCTTTGCCAAAAGTTCAAATAGCTTTCATCCATTGTAGAGTGGACTTCCAATTCCTCCAACCATGGCCCAATAGAAGCATGGATGGTATGGGTGGAAACCGATGATGAATCTCTAAAGAGCGGATCTTCATCAATGACAACATAGTTTTGAGGCTGCGTTTCTGTTAAGAAAATGGTTAAAAACTTGGATATCGGCTGCGCTCCAAAACGAATAACCGTATCACATGCCGCATATTGTTTAAACGCATCAGATTTTAAAAGCGCATCATAAGTTGCAATCACATATTCCATGCAATCTTCCGGAATATTAGCCCTCATATTTGATAAGCTTTCCACAAGAACAGGCCATTTCAGTTTTCGAATCAATGACCATAAATATTCCCGATTTGTTCCTATTGCCAGCTCCCCAATGACGATGAATCCTCTTTTTGTTTCCCGAATCATCGATGATAGCGCATTCATTGCTTCCATGCTTGGTGTGATGGAGCTTGTGAAGCTAGAGATAAACGTGCTTTTTGGCAATTCCTCCATAAAATCGATAAGGAGCGGTTCACGGAATGGAACATTAATATGTACCGGGCCAAAAGGATGAGTTTTTGCCATACTCACAGCCCGCGCCACGTGCCGTTCGATAAACGGCAATGTTTGATGATATTCATCTGGTATTGGAAATTCAGCAAACCATTTTACATGCTTGCCATATAAATCAAGCTGATTGATTGCTTGAGGGGCACCGACTTCCCGCAATTCATGAGGCCTGTCTGCAGTGATGACTACAAGCGGAACCCGGGCATATTTTGCTTCCACAATAGCAGGAAAATAGTTTGCAGCAGCCGTTCCCGATGTGCAGAGCAAAACGGCCGGTTTCCCTTTCGCCTTCGCAAGCCCCAACGCAAAAAAAGCTGCAGAACGTTCATCCACTTGGCGATAAACATTCAATTCTTTTGTTGAAGCAAAAGCATAGGCTAACGGCGTTGACCGTGAACCTGGGCTTATTACGACATCTTCCACCCCATTTTGTACGAGGGAAGCCACGATTTTGTAAACATAGTCTGTTAATGTTTTACTTTCACTCATTGAATTGTCCTCCTAAAGCCCTTAACATTGGACGAAATTTCACCAATGTTTCTTCATATTCCGTCATTGGATTGGAATCAGCGACAATTCCTCCGCCAGCATAGAGATAGGCTTTATCGTCAATCAACGCAGCTGAACGGATGGCCACGACAAATTCTCCATTTCCATCGGCATCCATCCATCCAATAGGCCCTGCATATAAACCACGGTTCATTTTTTCAAACTTACGAATCATTTCAAGTGCCTTATTTCTTGGCACTCCACCAAGTGCCGGCGTTGGATGCAAATATTTGACTAACTGCAAAATCGTTGCATCATTGTATAATTTTCCTTCCACCGGCGTATATAAATGTTGGATATCACGTATTTTCAATAATTTTGGTCGTTTTGGAACCCGGTATTCTTCACAAAGTTTCTTAAAAGTATTTTCAATCATATCGACTACATATTGATGTTCCTTTAAGTTTTTGGAATCACTCAACAATTGTTCCCCTAGCCGTTTATCCTCTTCCGCCGTTTTACCTCTTTTAATGGAACCCGCAACACACGCAGAATACGCATATTGATTTTTCACTTTGACTAACCGCTCTGGCGTTGCGCCAAAAAACAACAAATGATCCCGTTCAAGGCCAAATAAAAAACTTTCCGGCTGTTCATTCATAATTTGATAAATCACTTGAGGGGAAGTTGGCTGATTTTTAAAAGCAAGTTCCAACGACCGGGCAATGACGACTTTATCCGCCTCATTATGGCGAATTAAATTTGTCACCGTCTCAACAGCTTGAAAATAGTTGTCCTTATTTCGTTCATGGATAGAACGAATTTCCGGTTTCTCATATGTCTTCAATTCCTTCACTTGGGCAGCATGAATCAAACGATCCCGTTCATCCCTCAGCGCATCGAAAAGTTCCGCTGAATTTTGCTGCTCAGTGATGAAATGAATGCTGACATAGGTTTTCTCATGTTTTTTAATTAACTGGAAGGTTGCAACTGTGAAATAACTTTGCGGGAACTCATCCCATTCCCCCGGCTCCGTATTTTCCGGATCAAAGGTAAAACCTCCAAACAAAATAGGCTGAGATTCCTGTTCTTCCATGACAATATTTTTGGTCAACTCTTTCCATTGCTGTTCGATTTCATCAAATCGCTGTTGATTTCCTCTATTTTCAAAAACAACTGCTTGTCCAAGTCCGACAATCGTCAATGTTTTTTCTCGATTTTGCCAAAAAAACCGTTTTCCTTTATAATCCTTCTCTCCCGCGGCAAAAAAAGCTAAGGGAGACAATTGATTCACTTCGATCGTTTCAATATAAAATGATAATTTATTGGATGCCACTTCAACTGCAGTGGTTTTTAACCACTTTTGCTGCATGAATAAAACCTCCGTAAAAAGCAATTTCTGTTTCCATAAAAATAGCAGAATCTCTCTTTCTGCTTCACTCATTCCTTCTTATGATTGCCTTTCCGAACAACGCAATATCTATTTTATCATATCATTTTTTTAGTACTAATAATAATACTTTTATCTTTCCTCCAAGAGTTTCTTTCATTCCCTGCAAACAAAAAAAGAATGCCAAAGAGAAACTCTTGGCAATGAATTAGGCGAATGTATATAAGCTTTATGCAAATTGCTTAACGTAATTTACAAATCCAGCTTCTGAAAATAGTTTTACTTCTTCTTTTGTAAATTCTTTTCTTAAACGGTCAATGATATTTGGAAATTCCGAAGCATTCGATAAATGATGCACGGACAATGGATCCATCCCATCGAAATCAGATCCAAACCCGACATTTTCTACGCCTACTAAATGGGATAAGTATTTGATATGCTCCACTAATTTTTCTATCGTTGTTGTTTCCTTTTCCTTCTCAATCAATGGAGGATAGAACACAACGTGAATGCGTCCGCCCTTTTCGACAAGCATTTTCATCTGCTCATCCGTTAAATTTCTCGGATGATCACAGAGCGTTCGAGAATTGCAGTGGCTCGCAATCACTTTTTTCGCGAGCGGCATTAAATCATAAAACCCTCTTTCGTTTAAATGGGCAACATCAATGATAATATCCCGCTCATTTAATAATTCAATCACTTTTTTTCCAAAAGGTTTAATCCCTTTTGTGGAATCTTCTGATGCCCCATAACCCACTTTGTTTTCATAATTCCACGTTAATCCAACAATTTTTACTCCTGCATCTAAAATGACTTTTAACTTTTCAATATCGTCATCGATGGCGTCGCAGCCTTCTAAACTTAATACAGCTCCAATTTGTCCATCTTCCAACTCATCAATTTGATTCCAATCTTTTATATGAACCATTCCCGGCTCGCTTAAAACGAATTTATGAAAAGCCTGAATTTGGCGCATGACTTCCTGAAATTTTTGTTCTTTTGGAATTCTTGGATGAATAAAGATTGCAAATACTTGGACCTTTACATTACCGCCTTTTAACCTTTCATAATTTGAATAAATTCTGGAATCATTGCGGAAATTAGCATTCTCAAATCGGGCTAATTTCGTTAATGCATCACAATGCAAGTCTATTACTTTCATTCACTTTTTCTACTCCCTAAATAGATATCGTCACTATAGTATATATCATTTTAATAAAAGTTCCACTAAAATGAATCTCAAATTTCCAAAATAAAAAAGCTCGGCTCTATAATATTTGGTGTTGGTGAGTAAAAACCAGCACCAATTTTTTTGAACAAAAAAATGAGACAGTGACAAAACTCTGGTAAAATGTAATCGACCAAAACCACATTTACAAGGAGTGATGTCA
>Ga0207747_1001197_pt1 | contig 19958 bp, 18 predicted proteins | sample HigsolmetaGSP11D_FD_184839 | JGI IMG/M metagenome (GOLD analysis project Ga0207747, IMG submission 184839) | High solid enriched microbial communities from the Joint BioEnergy Institute, USA - SP1-1-D (SPAdes) | ecosystem: Engineered > Bioreactor > SSF (Solid state fermentation) > Aerobic >...
ATCGTTCTGGTCTCGGCCATTCTGGTGGTTCTGGTGAATTTCGTGGTGGATCTGCTCTACGCCAAGCTCGATCCGCGCATCGGGGCGGGACAGTCGTGATCCGCTCCCGCGCCCTTCGCGCCTATCTGCGCAGCCCGGCCGGCATGATCGGGCTGCTGCTGCTGTTGCTGGTGGTCGCCGCGGCGCTCTCGGCCGACTGGCTGTTCCCGCGCGATCCGCTCTCGCTGGCCGGGCGGCCGCTGCAATGGCCGGGGCAGAATCCGCGCCTGCCGCTCGGCACCGACAATCTCGGGCGGGACATCGCCAGCTTCATCTTCCACGGGGCGCAGGTTTCGCTGCTGATCGGGGTAGTGGCCTCGGCCGTGGCAGTCGGGATCGGCGTGATGATCGGCGCCATCGCCGGCTTCTATGGCGGCTGGGTGGACGACCTGCTGATGCGGATCACCGAAGCCTTCCAGACCGTGCCGAATTTCATCCTGCTGCTGGTGCTGGTGGCGGTCTTCGGCTCGGAATTGCCGGTCATCACGGTGGCCATCGGCCTGGTCGGCTGGACCGCGCCCTGCCGGCTGGTGCGAGCCGAATTCCTTTCGCTGCGCAACCGGGAATTCGTGCTGGCGGCGCGGGGCCTCGGCATGCGCGATGCGCGGCTGATCCTGGGCGAGGTGCTGCCCAATGCCCTGCCGCCGGTCATCGTCTATGCCAGCGTGGTCATGGCGGTGGCGATCCTGATGGAGAGCGCCCTGGCCTTCCTCGGCCTGTCCGATCCCAACATCGCCTCCTGGGGCAACATGATCGGCGCCGGCCGCTCCGTGCTGCGGACGGAGTGGTATGTCTCCGCCATTCCCGGCCTCGCCATCCTGGTCACGGTCCTGGCCTTCAGCCTGGTGGGGCAGGGGCTGAACGACGCGCTGAACCCGCGCATGCAGGCGGTCTAACCATGGCGGAACCCCTGCTCTCCCTGCGTGGCCTGACGGTGCGGCTGCCCAAGGGCGCCGACCGGGAATTCGCCCTGCAGGATGTGGATCTGGACTTGGCGCGCGGGGAGATTCTCTGCGTGGTGGGCGAGTCCGGCTCCGGCAAGTCGCTGACCGCGACAGCCATCATGGGCCTGCTGCCGGCACCGCGGGTGCGGCTGGAACGCGGCTCCATCCGCTTCGAGGGGGAGGAGCTGACGACGCTCTCCCCCGCCCGGATGCGCGCCATCCGCGGCGCCCGCATCGGCATGATCTTCCAGGAGCCGATGACGGCCCTGAACCCCCTCATGCCCGTCGGCCGGCAGATCGAGGAGGTGCTGGAGGAACACGCGCGGGACATGCCCCACGCCGCCCGCCGGGCGCGCGTGCTGGAATTGCTGGCCGAGGTCGGCATCCCCGACCCGCCGCTGGCTGCCCGCGCCTATCCGCATGAGCTCTCCGGCGGCCAACGCCAGCGCGCCATGATCGCCATGGCCCTGGCGCTGGAGCCGCATCTGCTGATCGCGGACGAGCCGACGACGGCGCTGGACGTGACCACCCAGGCACGCATCCTGGCCCTCATCAAGGACATCCAGTCGCGCCGCGGCACCGGCGTACTGTTCATCACCCACGATTTCGGCGTGGTGGCGGAGATCGCCGACCGCGTGGCGGTGATGCAGACCGGCCGCATCGTCGAAACCGGCCCGGCCTCCCAGGTGCTGCAGGCGCCGCAGCATCCCTATACCCGTTCCCTGATCGCCGCGGTGCCGCCGCTGACCCCGCCCGACCGCCCGCCTCCGGAATTCGGCCCGCCGGTGCTGGAGGTGAAGGGTCTGGAGAAAACCTACCGCACCGGCGGGATGTTCGGCCGCCGCCGCATCGTGCATGCGGTGAAGGGTGTGGACTTCACCCTGCGCCGCGGCGAGACGCTCGGCATCGTCGGGGAATCCGGCTCCGGCAAGTCCACCGTGGCGCGGATGCTGGTGCATCTGCTTGTCGCCGATGGCGGCCGGATCGCGCTGGAGGGCACCGATATCCGCGGCATGAGCCGGGCGCAATTCCGCCCCATGACGCGCCGGATCCAGATGGTATTCCAGGATCCCTTCGCCTCGCTGAATCCGCGACGCCGTGCTGGCGACCTGATCGCGCAGGGGCCGGTGATCCATGGCCTGTCCAGGGCCGCGGCGCGGGCCAGGGCGCGGGAGATGCTGGCCCTGGTCGGCCTCGACCCCAGCGCCGCGGACCGCTTCCCGCATGAGTTCAGCGGCGGCCAGCGCCAGCGCATCGGCCTGGCCCGCGCCCTCGCCATGGAGCCCTGTGTGCTGGTGGCGGATGAGCCGGTCAGCGCCCTGGATGTCTCCGTGCAGGCGCAGGTGCTGCGGCTGCTGGCGGAGCTGAAGCAGCGCCTCTCCCTCTCGCTGGTCTTCATCACGCACGACCTGCGCGTGGCGGCGCAGATCTGCGACCGCATCCTGGTGATGCACCGGGGCGAGGTGGTGGAGGAGGGGGAGACCGCAGCGCTCTTCGCCGCGCCGCAGCACCCCTATACGCAATCCCTGCTGGCCAGCGTGCCGGGACGCGCCTGGACGCCGCCCGTCATGGAAGGTGCCGTTCCAGCCAGCGCAGCATGAGGGCGGCGATCTCGCCGCTGTTCGCCTCCAGCATCATCATATGGCCGTTGCCGTGGATGCCGTGCTCCTCCAGTCGGAGATGCTCGGCCTCCACCCCGGCCTGGCGCAGGAATTTCACCGTGCAGTGGTCGCAGGTGGCGCGGTAGCTGGCCTCGCCGGTCACGACCGCGATGGGAATGCCCTTCAGCCTTGGCAGTTGCCGCGCCGGCTCGGCCTGCAGCCAGCAGCGCACCAGGCCGGGACCGTCCGGCACCTCCTGCCGTTGCGGCGCGAGATCGGCGGGGCTTTCGGCCGGCGGCTCGAAGGTCAGCGGCAGGCGGGTGATGCCCCAGGGGCGGCCCGGCCCGTCGCTGTCCCGGTACCAGTCCTCGCCGCCATGGAAGGTGATGTCGAAGAAGGGCGGGCCGTTCGGCTCGACGGCCAGGATGGCACGCACCAGGTCGGGGCGCGTATCGGCCAGCTTCCAGCCGAAGACGCCGGATTGCGAATGGGTCAGCAGGATCGCCGGGCCGATCCGCTCCAGCAATTCCAGATTCGCCTCCAGCACCAGCGCCTCGGTCGCCGCGGGATCGGCCAGGTAGTCCACCTGGGAGGCATAGAACTGGTCGAAGAGCGGATCGCCGGGCCGCCCCTGCCCGCCGGGCCATTGCCTGTGCAGCCGCGCCTGCGGGTAGAGCGCATGGCTGGCCGGATCGGTAAAAGTCTGCGCCACCCGCTCCGCGCTCCAGCGGTCATAGGCGCCATGCGCGGCATCCTGGCCGGAGCGCCCGCGCCCGGCCTGGTCCACAACATAGACGGCATAGCCGGCGCGCAGGAAATCCTCCGCCCAGCCCGGCCTGCCATCCGGAGTCCCCAGGAAATTCGCGCCGGTCTGCCCGGTGCCGTGGATCATCACCACCGGCTCCGGCCGGCGCATTTCCGCCGGGACCTGGAATTGCACGAACATCTGGCCCTGCATGGCCCGGCCACCATCGCGCGGCACGTAGCGGCCGCCGGTGAAGAAGCAGCCCTGGCGGGCGATGCGGAGCGGTTCCGGCATGGGGTTCCTCCCGCGATCAGCCTGGACCGGGAGGCCAAAACTGTCGAGCATGCGGGAGCATTGTCCTCCCTGCCGGGAATTCGACCCTTGCCGGATCGGGGACAACGGAGGGGGTTCAGGACGCATGGACATCGTTGCACGCGCCAAGGGGCTGATCCTGCAACCGAAGGAGGAATGGTACAGGATCGCGGGGGAGACCGCGGATACCAGGAGTCTCTTTACCGCCTACGCCATGCCCATGGCGGCCATACCGGCGGCGGCAGGCTTCATCGGCTGGGCGATGATCGGCGGCATGCTGAGCATGCATCCCGGCATGCGGCACATCGGCATCGGCGCGCTGCTGCTGCAGAGCATCGTCACCTATCTGCTGAGCCTGGTCGGTGTCTGGGTTCTGGGGAAGATCATCCACGCCCTGGCGCCTCGCTTCGAGGGCAACAGGGATGAGGTCGCGGCGATGAAGCTCGCGGTCTATTCGCCGACCGCGTCCTGGCTGGCGGGCATCTTCTTCATCCTCCCGCCGCTGAGCTTCCTGTGTATCCTCGGCCTGTACAGCCTCTACATCTTCTACCGGGGCGTGTCGGTGGTGGCGGGGGTGCCTCAGGACCGGGTGCTGGGCTTCACCGTGGCGGTGATCCTCTGCGCCCTCGTCATCAACATCCTGGTGGCGATGCTGGCCGGCTGCGTGCTGTGGCTGTGAGGGGCGGCGCCGCACCGCCCCTCCGACCCGCGGCTCAGGCCGCCTCGCTCTCCGCCCGCCGCGCGTGCCGCTTGCGCTCATGCGGGTCGAGGTGGCGCTTGCGCAGGCGCACGGCGGAAGGCGTCACCTCCACCAGCTCGTCATCCTCGATATAGGCGATCGCCTGTTCCAGGGTCATCCGCCGCGGCGGGGTCAGGAGAAGCGCGTCATCCTTGCCGGCGGCGCGGATGTTGGTCAGCTTCTTCTCCTTGATCGGGTTCACCTCCAGGTCGTTGTCCCGGGAGTGCTCGCCGAGGATCATCCCCTGATAGACCTTCTCGCCCGGCACGACGAAGAGCGTGCCGCGCTCCTGCAGGTAGAACAGCGCGTACTGCACCGCCTCCCCATCGGCGTTGGAGATCAGGGAGCCGTTGCGCCGCCCCTCGATTGGCCCGGCCCAGGGGCCGTAGCCGTGGAACAGCCGGTTCATGATGCCGGTGCCGCGCGTGTCGGTCAGGAACTCGCCATGATAGCCGATCAGGCCGCGCGACGGGATCAGGAAGCTCAGCCGCTGCTTGCCGCCGCCGGAGGGGCGCATGTCCTGCATCACGCCCTTGCGCAGCGACATCTTCTCGACGACGACGCCGGTATAGGCCTCGTCCACGTCAACCAGCACTTCCTCGTACGGCTCCTCGCGCGCGCCCGTCTCCGGGTTCTCGCGGGTCAGCACGCGGGGGCGGCCGATGGTCAGCTCGAAACCCTCGCGGCGCATGGTCTCGATCAGCACGCCGAGCTGCAGCTCGCCGCGGCCGGCCACCTCGAAGGCGTCGCTTTCCTCGGAATCCCGGACGCGGATGGCGACATTGCCCTCCGCCTCCCTGAACAGACGCTCCCGGATCTGGCGGGAGGTCACCTTCTTGCCCTCGCGCCCGCCGAGCGGCCCGTCATTGATGCGGAAGGTCATGGCCAGCGTCGGCGGATCCACCGGAATGGCCGGCAGCGGTGTCTCCACCTCCGGCGCCGCCACGGTGTCCGGGATGGTGCCCTTCTCCAGCCCGGCGATGGCGATGATGTCGCCCGCCTCGGCGCTCTCCACCGGCACGCGCTCCAGGCCGCGGAAGGACAGCAGCTTGGTCAGGCGGCCCGTCTCCACCACGCTGCCATCGGCGTGCAGGACCTTCACCGGCATGTTGACGCGCGCCGTGCCCTGCTCGATGCGCCCGGTCAGGATGCGGCCGAGGAAGTTGTCGTATTCCAGGATGCTCGCCGTCATGGCGAAGGGCTGCGTGGCATCCTTCCCCGGCGCCGGCACATGGCGCAGGATCAGGTCGAACAACGCCGAGAGGTCCTTGCGCGGCCCCTCCATGCTGTCATCCGCCCAGCCCTGGCGGCCGCTGGCGAACAGGGTGGGAAAGTCGAGCTGCTCGTCATCGGCGCCGAGGGCGGCGAAGAGGTCGAAGACCTCGTCATGCACCTCATGCGGCCGCGCGTCCTGGCGATCCACCTTGTTGATGACGACGATCGGGCGGATGCCGCGCGCCAGCGCCTTGCCGACGACGAATTTGGTCTGCGGCAGCGGCCCCTCGGCGGCGTCCACCAGCACGATGGCGCCGTCCACCATGGAGAGGATGCGCTCCACCTCGCCGCCGAAATCGGCGTGGCCGGGCGTGTCCACGATGTTGATCTTCACGCCCTGCCACTCGACCGCAGTGCATTTGGCGAGGATGGTGATGCCCCGCTCCCGCTCCAGGTCGTTGCGGTCCATGGCGCGTTCGGCCACGTGCTGGTTGGCGCGGAAGGCGCCGGCCTGCTTCAGCAGGTTGTCAACCAGCGTGGTCTTGCCATGGTCGACATGCGCGATGATCGCGACGTTGCGAAGGTCCATACGGGTCAGTTTTCCCTGAGCGCCAGGCACGAAAGCGCCGTCCGCATCCGGGGCGGCCGGCGATCAGGCTAGGCAGGCGGTGTCGTGTTGCGGCGCACAGATAGGGACTCGGCGGCCAAAAAGCGAGCGCCAAGCCGCGTCCCGGGACGGATTTCCCGGCTGGGCGGAGACGGAAAGGGCCACGCCTCCCGGCGCGGCCCCGTTCCTTGCGGCTGCCTCGAGGGCTGGCCCGTCAGGGCCCCTGGCTGCCGGATTGGGAGCCGCCGGTACCGCCACCCGTGGTCGGGCTGCCCGGCCGGACCTGGCCGCCGGTGCTGAGCTGCGAGCTGCTGCCGCCCATAGCCGGGCCGGGCTGGCCTGGTGCCGGCGCGCCACGCGGGCCGGACACCTGGCCCTGGACATTGCCAAGGGCGCTGGTGCCCGGCTGCACCCGGTTCGGCATGGTCTCCGTCCCCTGGGCGCTGCCATAGGGCGAGGGGCCAGCCGTGCCCATGCCGCCCTGCGCCTGAGCCGGGGTGCCGTAGCTGCCGCCCTGCATGCCCGAATATCCGCCGCCATGCATCGGCATCGTCCTGCCGGTGTTGCCGGTTGCCATGTTGCCGTCCATGCGGCCGGCGCTGGCCATCGCCTCCTGCAGGGCGCGATGGGCCTCGTTCCGGTTGCGCCTCTTCATCGCCTGCCTCGCCTCCGCGAAGCCGGCCAGACCGACCTCCCCGCCCTGCGGCGCGCCGCCGCCCATGGCCTGCTCGTTCAGTGCCGCGGTCTGGGCGCGCTCCAGCAACTCATTGGCACGGGCCCAATTGCCGGCCGCAACCGCCCGGTCGGACTCACGCAGCAACTGCTCGCTACTGCGATGGCCCATGTCCCCGGCACGGTGCGCGGCGTATTTCTGCGCGCCCAGCGGCGCCACCGGGTCGGTGGGGATGGATCGCCCCGATTGGGCGAAGGCCGGGCCACCCAGCAGCATCACCGCGCCGAGGGCCGTGGAAAGGATCAGGGTCTTACGCATTTCGATCTCCGCTGTTGCCATTGGGCCGAGCGGCAGACGCGGCTTCGGGCATCGCCGGCAGCTACGACCGACGCGCCCTCAACACGAACGCACCCCGGGGGTTTCCCGACAACGAGATGAAATGCGGCGGCGCCCTCTCGCGCCGGGGTATCAGCGGCGCTCCGGCGCCATGCCGCTCCCCATCCCGCTCGCGCTAGCCAAGCAGGGCGGAGACGCCCCTTTCCCCGGCGGCAACCAGGGCCTTGAGATCGGCCTGCGGCCGGGCGCCGAAATGGGAGATGACCTCGGCCGCCGCCACCGAGCCCCAGCGGCCACATTCCGGCAGCGGCAGGCCGCGGGTCAGGGCGGCGAGGAAGCCCGCCGCATAGGCATCGCCCGCGCCGGTCGTGTCCACCACCCGGGTCGGCACCGCGGCCACCTCATGCCGTTCCTCCCCGGCCAGGATGACGCTGCCCTGTTCGCTCCGGGTCAGCACCGCGAGCGAAACCTCCTCCCGCACCCGGGCGGAGGCGACCTCGAAATCGTCGGTTTCGTACAAGGAAAGAATTTCCGCCTCGTTGGCGAAGAGGATATCCGCCTCCTCCCGCACGAAGCGACGGAAGGCCTGGCGGTGGCGCTCCACGCAGAAGGGATCCGAAAGGGTCAACGCCACCTGCCGCCCGGCCTGATGCGCGGCGCGGGAGGCGGCGTAGAAGGCCGCCTGCGCCGCCGGCGGATCGAACAGGTAGCCCTCCAGATAGACCACCCTGGCCCGCGCCACCTCGGCCTCATCCACATCGGCGCCGGAGAAATGCACGCAGGCGCCGAGGAAGGTGTTCATGGTCCGCTGCCCGTCCGGCGTCACCAGGATCAGGCAGCGCGCGGTCGGCGCGCCATCGGCCAGCGGCGCGGTCGGGAAATGCACGCCGGCGGCGCGGATGTCATGCGCGAAGACCTGTCCCAGCCCGTCCGCCGCCACCTTGCCGAGGAAGCCGACCCGCGCGCCGAGTGCCGCCGCCGTCGCGCAGGTATTGGCCGCCGAGCCGCCGGAGCTCTCCACCCCCGGCCCCATCTGGCCGTAGAGCGCCTCCGCCTCCTCCGCCCCGATCAGCCGCATCCCGCCCTTGGCCAGGTTCCGGGCTTCCAGGAAGGCGTCGTCGGCACGGGCCAGCACATCCACGATGGCGTTGCCAATGCCGAGAATGTCGAGGGTAGGCGCGTTCATCTGGGAAACCTCGCGGGCGGGCGGGAGCGTTGCGACGGGGGCCGGGGACGGCCGGCGGATGAATCCGCTGCGTCATCGCTCTAAATCCCGCCCCCGTCCACCGCAACCGGCAGAACGGCATGTTCGCATCCATCCTCCTCACCCTGCACCAGCTCGGCGACCCGGCCTTCCTCGGGCCGCTGGTCAAGGGCTTCCTGGGCGCCCTGCTCGCCTTCCTCGGGCTCGCCGCCCTCGCCGCCTGGGGGGTGGGGGAGCTGGCCGGGGGCAGCGGCTGGCTGGCCGGCATCGCCGCGGCGCTGGGCGGGGTGGCAGCGCTCGGCCTCGCCATCTGGCTTTTCGTGCCGGTGATGCTGGCCATCATGGGGCTGTTCCTCGACCCGGTGGCGGCGGCGGTGGAACGGCGCTTCTATCCCGGCCTGCCACTGCCCCGCGGGGCCAGTCTGGCCGCCCAGGCGCGGTTCAACCTGATGCTGGGGTTGAAGATCGGCGCGCTCAGCCTGCTCGCCCTCCTCGTTGCGCTGCTGCTGCCGCCGCTCGGCGCGGTCCTGCTCTGGGCGGCGTCCACCGTCGGGCTTGGGCACGGGCTGTTCGAGGGGGTGGCGCAGCGGCGCATGGGCGTGGTCGCGGCGCGGGCCCTGCGGCGACGGCGGGAGGGGCCGGTGCTGGCCCTGGGCGGGCTGCTGGCGGCCATGTCGCTGGTGCCCGGCCTGAACCTGTTGGTGCCGGTGCTGGGCACCGCCGCCATGACCCATCTGCTGCATCGGAGCGGGGGCGAAATATCCGCGGAAATCCGGGGCTGAACGATCACGAGCCGTTGTGTTGGGCGGAGCCCGCATGGTAGCCGAGAGATCTCGGGACCGGCCGCGCGGGGGTGCGCGGCGGCCCGTAAGCCGCACCGCTGTGGAAGGGGAAGCAGCAGCCATGGCCATGGGCATCTTCAACCGCCGGAAAGAGGATGAGGCGCCTGGCGATCCGGGCCCGGCCACCGCGCCTGCCGAACGGGACGCCGAGTTCGGCGTGCCGCCCTTCCGTCCCGTCCTCAAGGAAACGCCTGCCATGACCATGGCCCCGAAGCCCACCGCCCCCGCTACCCCGAGCGTCGCGCCGCGCCCCGCCAGCCTGGGCGTGCCGGCCCGGCCGCAGACCCGCACCGATCCGGCGGAGCGCCGGACCCTGGTGGTCGGGCGGGGGATCAGCCTGCAGGGCACCGTCGCCGATGCCGAGCGGCTGGTCGTGGAAGGCACCGTGGAATCCCAGATGATCCACGCGGCCGAGCTGTTCATCGCCGGCTCCGGCGTGTTCAAGGGCGAGGTCGAGGTGGAGGATGCCGAGATCCTCGGCGCCTTCGACGGCACCATCACCGCCCGCGGCAGCCTGACCATCCGCTCCACCGGCCGGATCACCGGCGTCGCCCGCTGCCGCAAGCTCTCGGTGGAGGAGGGCGGGCAGCTCTCCGGCCGCATGGAGATGCTGAGCGGCGACACGGCCGCGCCGGCCCGCGCCCCGGCACCGGCCCCAGCTCCGGCCGAGGCCTGACCTTCCGGTCCCCGCCGCCCGGCCGGGTGGCGGGGGCCCCTGCCCATCCCTGGCACCGGCGCCCCCTGGCGCCACCCCGGAGCCCGAGCGCGCCATGGCGCCCCGCCTCCGAATGCTGCTGGCCCTGCTGCCCGCCGCCTGCGCCAGTGCGGAGGAGCGGGAGGCCGCCGCCTTCCAGGCGGCGATCGCCAGCAGCCGCGCCAGCCTGGCGGCACTAGCGCCGGAAGCGGCGGCTCCCGCCAGCCCCCCGCCATCGCAAACCTTGCCGGGCACCGCCGCGGCGCTGTTCCTCGGCACCGCGCCAGAGACCGTGCAGCGCCGCCTGGGCGAGCCCTCCCTGCGCCGGGTCGAGGGTTCGGCCGAGATCTGGCTCTATGCCGGCGATGCCTGCGCCCTGGACCTGGTGCTGTATCCCGGCCCCGGCGGGCTGCGCGTCGGCCATGCCGCGGCCCGCGCCAGCGGCACCGAGAGCGTGACCGAGGCCGATTGCCTGCAGGACCTCGCCGCCGGCGCCCGGCCGCATTACACCCCCGCCATGACCTCCCAGCGCCAGCCTCCTGTTCGCCGGTGATCACCTATCTCGATGTCTTCATCCCCGCCTTCGGCCTGCTGGCGCTGGGGGCGGCGCTGAAGCGCCTGCTGCTGACGGATGACGCGGTCTGGGCGGGGATCGAGCGCCTGGTCTTCTGGGTGCTGATGCCGGCGCTGCTGGTCTCGGCCATCGCCTCGCTGGACCTGGCCGCGCTGCCGCTCGGGCGCATGGCGCTGGCGATCTGGCTGGCGCTGCTGGGAGGGGCGGTGGCCAGCCTGGCGCTGTCCCGGCTGTTCGGCCTGCGCCACGCCTCCATGACCTCGGTGCTGCAGGGCGGCATCCGCTTCAACAACCTGATGGGCTTCGCCGTGACCGGCGGGCTGTACGGCGCGGCGGGCACGGCGCTTGGCGCGGTGGCGACCGGGCTGATCGTGCCCTTCGTGCAGGTGGTGACGGTGCTGGCCTTCGCCCTGGGGCCGGAGGCGGGCGGCCGGATCAGCCCGCGCCGGGTGCTGCGGCAACTGGCGACCAACCCGCTGCTGCTGAGCTGCGTCATCGGCTTCGCCGTGGCGGCGCTGGGCGGGCTGCCGCCGGGGGTGAAGCCGCTGATGCGCTCGCTGGGCCAGGCATCGGTCGCGCTCGGCCTGCTCTGCGTCGGGGCGGCGCTGTCGCCGGGGGCGCTGCGCGGGCGGATGGTGGTGCAGCTTGCGACCTGCGCGGTGAAGCTCGGGCTGGTGCCGCTGCTGACCCTGCTGCTGGGCCGCGCCTTCGGGCTGGATCCGCTCTCGCAGGCCGCGGCGCTGATCTTCATGGCGCTACCGACGGCGACCACCAGCTATGTCATGTCCCGCGCCATGGGCGGCGACGCCCCGCTGATGGCGGCGCTGACCACGACGGAGCACCTGCTGGCGGTAGTGACGCTGCCGCTCTGGATCGCGGGGCTGGGGCTGGGCGGGTCGTGACGGCGCTCGCGATTTTCCGCATGATGGGACACGCAACCGGATCTTGGGACAGGACGGCGATGCTGGGACGACGCGCTTTGGCGCTGGGGATGGCGGGTTTCGGCGCGGCGGCGCTGGCTGGCGGGGCGCGGGCACAGGCAAACTGGCCGGAGCGTCCGCTGCGCTGGGTCGTCGGCTATCCGCCGGGCGGCGCCAGCGACACCTTCGCCCGGCTGATCGCGGCGCATATGGGCGCCCGGCTCGGCCAGTCCGTGGTGATCGAGAACCGCCCCGGCGGCGGCGCGGTGGTGGCGAGCGAGGCCGTCGCCCGCAGCGCCCCGGACGGCTACACCCTGATGTTCGTGGACAACGGCATCCTGGTCTACAACCCGGCGCTCTACAGCCGCCTGCCCTATGACCCGGACCGCGACTTCCGCGGCGTCGGCTTCATCGGCCGCTTTCCTCTCTTCATCGTGGTCCGGCCGGAGAGCCCGATCAAGGATCTCGCCGGCCTCCTGGCGCAGTCGAAGCAGCAGGCGCCGACCTATGGCACGCCGGCCGTCGCCTCCCCGCACCACCTGGCGATGGAAATGCTGAAGCGCCGCACCGGGATGGACGCGACGCATGTGCCCTATCGCGGCGGCCCCGCCGCCATGCAGGACCTGCTGGCCGGGCTGGTGGACATGGTGGTGATCGACTGCGCCACCGGCATCCCCTTCATCACCAGCGGCAAGGTCCGCACCCTCTGCACCTTCAGCGAGGTGCGCAGCCCGCGCGCGCCGGAAGTGCCCACCCTGCGTGAGCTCGGCGTCGCCAATGCCGTTGCCTATGGCTGGCAGGGGCTGGGCGTGCCGAGCGGCGTGCCACAGCCGATCGTGGCGAAGCTGGCCGAGGCGCTGCGGGCCGGCGTCGCCGCCGATGACGTGCAGGCGCGCTTCCGCGATCTCGGCATCGAGAGCGCGCCCTTGAGCCCGGCCGAATTCCAGGACTTCGTCCGGCGCGAGAGCGCGGAGTGGCGGCCGCTCATCCGCGATCTTGGCATCCGGCTGGATAGCTGACGCCGGGTGTTCGACCTGCTCCGCCGGCTGGCGCGGTGGCGGCGGCGCCATCGCGTCCTGCCGCTGATCGGCGACACGCGCCTGCGCGGGGAGCGTGAGGCCGAGCTGCTGCGCTGGAGCGTGAAGGTGCTGGGCAGCGAGATGGCGCGCCAGCTCTACGCCCAGGGCCTTGCCGGGCCGGAGGCGCCAGTGCCGGCAAAGCCGGTCCGGGTCAACCTGACCAGCCGCACCTGCCGCCAGGACGACATCCAGCACAATTGGCTGCGCCACTGGTGCGGCCGGCTGCGCGTGGCGCCCGTCTATCATCGCAAGCTGTGGGAGGACTGCTTCATCCTCCAGGCGCTGTGGGAGGCTGGGATGCTCGCCCCCGGCCGCCGCGCCCTGGGCTTCGCGGTGGGGCGGGAGGCGCTGCCCGCCCTGCTGGCGGCGGAGGGGGTGGAGGTGCTGGCGACCGATCTCGACCCGCGGGACGCACGCGCCCGCGACTGGATCCGCACCGGCCAGCACAGCGAGGCACGGGACCGGCTGTTCCAGCCGGAGCTGGTGCGGCGCGAGGATTTCGACCGGCTCGTCAGCGTCCGCCCCGTGGATATGACGCGCATCCCGCAGGATCTGCGCCAGGGCGGCTTCGACTTCGTCTGGTCGGCCTGCGCCATGGAGCACCTCGGCACGCTGGAACGGGGCCTCGACTTCGTGATGGCGGCGATGGACTGCCTGCGCCCCGGCGGCATCGCCGTGCACACCACGGAATACAACCTGGATGCCGAAGGTGGCACGCTGCGCCGTGGCACGACCGTGCTCTATCAGCGCCGGCACCTGGAGGCGCTGGCAGCGCGGCTGGAAGCGGCAGGTCACAAGATGTTGCCGCTGGATGAGGCGCATGGCACCGGCTTGCTGGACCGCTTCGTGGACCTGCCGCCGCATATGGAGGAACGCTCGCCGCTCGGCGTCATTTTTCCGCCGCATCTCCGGCTTTCCATCCGGGGCTATCCGGTCACCTCGGCCGGCATCCTGATACGGGCAGGTGGCGCAACCTCCCGGTAAGGGGGCCGGACGAGCATCGGTGAGCGGCATCACGCGGAACCGCCGCGGCGATGTCGCGTCCTTCGGAACACATCGGTTCAAGCAGACTCTGGTCGTCCGATGCTTCACACGCTGCTCCACCGCCTCCGCCACTGGCTCCGCTACCGGCCGGAGCGCCGCTACATGCGCGGCCGGGGCTGATCCCCGCACGCAGCGGCGCCAGCCTGCGCGCATGCCGATTCCGCGTCGCACCCTGCTGCAACTCGCCGCCGCGCCGCTGGTGGCGGGGCCGTTCCGCCCTGTCCGGGCCGAAGCCGCGGCACCCCCGCCCATCCTCTTCCTGCACGGCAATGGCGACCATGCGGCGCTGTGGCTGACCACGCTCTGGCGCTTCGAATCCAATGGCTGGCCGCGCGAGAGGCTGCTCGCGATCAACTTCACCGATCCGCTGGCGCGGGATGACGAGGCCGTGCCGCAGCCCAACCGCAGCAGCCAGGATGACCTGCTGCGCGAAACCGTCGCGGCGGTGGAGGCGCTGCTGGCCCGTACCGGCGCCTCCCGCCTCGCGATGGTCGGCAACAGCCGCGGCGGCTACCCGATCCGCAATTACGTCGTGCAGCATGGCGGGGCGGCGCGCGTCTCCCATGCCGTGCTCTGCGGCACGCCGAATCGCGGCGTCTATGACTGGCCGGACCGGCGCAGCGAGTTCAACGGCCGCAGCGAATTCCTGCGCCGGCTGAACGGCGGCGCCACGGATGTGGTGCCGGGGACGGACTTCCTCACGCTCCGCAGCGACAACAACGACCTCTATGCCCAGAGCGATGCCGGCCTGGTCCTCGGCCGGCCCGGCCAGGCGACCGGCGTGGACGCGACGGGGCCGGAGCTGCGCGGCGCGACCAACCTCGTCCTCCCCGGCCTCGACCATCGCGAGACCGCCTATCACTGGCGCGCCTTCGCCGAGATCTACCGCTTCATCGCCGGCCGCGCGCCGGAGCGCATCGCGGTGCTGCCGGAGGCACGGCCGGTCCTGGACGGGCTGGTGACGGGCACGCCCGGCGGCGTGCCGACCAACCGGCCGGTGGAAGGCGCCACGGTGGAGGTCTTCCGCACCGATCCGGCGACCGGCGCGCGGATGGGAGAGGCGCTGCACCGCCGCGTCACCGGCGCCGACGGGCGCTGGGGGCCGGTGACGGTCGCCAGCGACTGGACGCTGGAATTCGTGGTCGCCGCGCCGCAGGCGCCGATCACGCATGTCTACCGCTCGCCCTTCCTTCGCTCCACGGAGGTGCTGCATCTGCGGCCGGCGCGGCCGCTTTCGGCGCAGGACCGGGCGGCGGGAGGCGTGCTGCTCTTCACCCGGCCGCGCGGCTATTTCGGCATCCCGCGCGATGTGGTGCTGCTGGACGGCAAGGTGCCGGAGGGCGTGCCGCGCGGCCTGGCGCGCACCGCCACCGCCACGCTGCGCCTGCCTGCGACGGAACTCGGCCGGCCGATCCCCGCGCTGTTTAACGAGGAGCGCATCACCGCCCGCGCCTGGCCCGCAGCGGAGAACCGCATCGCCGTGGCGGAGCTGACCTTCTGACCATGCCTGCTGCTTGCACCGATGCCACGGCGGAACCATTTTCCCGCCAAGGGAGCCAAGCATGACAGACCGATCCAACCCTGCCCTGCGCCTTGCCTTGCCGCTGGCGGTGGGCCTCCTGGCCGCCCCTGCCCTGGCGCAGCAATCCACGCCGCTGCCGCCGCCGGTGCCGCCGGCCAGCAGCGCGGGGGCCGAGCCCAGCGTGGGCGAACGCGCCGGCGCCGCGGTGGAACGCGCTGCCACTGCGACCGGGCATGCGCTCGGCCGGGCAGCCGAAGCGACCGGAGATGCCCTGGGCCGCGCCGCCCGCAAGACCGGTGAGGTGCTGCAACGGGCCGGGGAATGGACCGAGCGCCAGGGCGAGCGCATGGGCGGCGGCACCGCGCGTCAGTCCCAGCCGGCGCGCTGATCCAGACCGGGCTTCCGGCCGTCATTCCGCGGAATCACCACGCCCTGATCTTCAGCCGGGACATCCGGGAGGTCACCGCCTGGCGGCTGCGGCCCTCGCCCGGCTGCGCAGTCAGCCCAGCATCTCCTGCAGCCAGGCCACCCCGTCGCTCGGCAGGTTGTGCCAGGCGAGGTCACGTGGCACGCGCGTGACCAGCAGCAGGGCAGGCTGCGTGCCGGTCGGGGCCAGGGCCTGCAGCAGGTGGTCCCGCAGATAGGCGGGGGAAACCTCGGTGCCGACCAGCACCGCCCGTCCTGTCACCGGCCAGTGGTCGGGCGCGATCTCATAGATCGCCTCGAAGAATGCCTTCTCGGCATCGGCCGGAGCGCCACCGAGATCGTGCAGGACCAGGCAGAGGGACATGCGGACCTCTCAACGCGGGTGCAGGTGGGTGATGGCGACGCCACCGCCGGCAGCCACCGCCTCGGCCACCAGGGTCCGGTGGCAGTGCCGTGGATCGGCCTCCAGGCAGAGCAGGCAGACCGGCTCCCGCCGCACCCGGTCCGCCAGGGCGGCGAGGGCCGCCTGGGGCTCGGTGCCCTTCATGTGCTCGGCGAAGATGCGGCGCATCACCTCCGGATGGCCGCTGCGGACGGCGGCGCGACCCTCGGCCGGAGTGCCGAGAGCGCGGAGATGCTCATAGCCGATCCCCGCCTCCTCCAGCGCGGCGGCGAGCGCGCGCTTGGAAAAGCCCGGGCGCCGGCTGTTCGCCAGCGCCCGCACATCCACGAGCGTCCTCACCCCTGCCGTCCGCAGCGCCTCGATCAGCGTGGCGGGGGTCGCCTGTTCATAGCCGATGGTGAAGAGCGGGCGGCTCACCGCGGGATGGCGCTGTATGCGGCCAGGCAGGCCATGTCGAGCAACTGGTTCACCCCGGCATCCACCGGCACGATCTGCACCGGGCGGCTCATCCCCATCAGCAGCGGGCCGATGGTGGTGGCGCTGGTCAGGCGCGGCACCGTATGGGTCAGGATATGCGCCGCGTGCAGCCCCGGCATGACCAGCACATTGGCCGGGCCGGTCAGGCGGCAGAAGGGGTAGAACTGCGCCCGCAGCGACGGGTCCAGCGCGACATCGGCGGACATCTCGCCATCATACTCGAAATCCACCTTGCGCTGGTCCAGCAACTTCACCGCTTCCCGGATGCTGCCGGGGATGCTGCCCTTCGGGTCGCCGAAGGTGGAGAAGGAGAGGAAGGCGACGCGCGGCTCATGCCCCAGCCGGCGCGCCGCGGCGGCGGACTGCACCGCGATCTCGGCCAGCGTCTGCGCATCCGGCCGCTCATGGATCGCGGTGTCGGCGACGAGGACGGTGCCGGAGATGCGGGCCAGCATCAGGGTCAGGCCGAACATCACCTCGCCCGGCGCCGGGTCGATCGCGCTGGTGACGCCCTCCAGCGCCACGGAGTAGCTGCGCGTCACGCCGGTGACCAGCGCATCGGCATCGCCCAGCGCCACCATGCAGGCGGCGAAGACATTGCGGTCCTGGTTCACCAGCCGCTGGCAGTCGCGGAACAGGAAACCCTCCCGCTGCCGCTTGGCGTAGAGGAACTCGGCATAGCGCCGGTTCCGGTCCGACAGGCGCGCATTGCGGATCTCGATGCCCTCCGGCAGCGGGATGCCGAGCGCCGCGGCGGTGGCCTGGATCCGGTCCTCCCGCCCTACCAGCACCGGCGTGCCGTAGCCGGCATTGCGGAAGGCGATGGCGGCGCGGATCACCTTCTCCTCCTCGCCCTCGGCAAAGACGACGCTGCGCGGGTTGGCGCGGACGCGCTCGGTGATCAGCTCCAGCGCATTGGCGGTGGGGTCGAGCCGGCCGGCGAGGGAGCGGGCATAGCGCGGCAGATCGGTGATCGGCCTGCGGGCGACGCCGCTCTCCATCGCCGCCTTCGCCACCGCCACAGGCACGCGGGAGATCAGGCGCGGGTCGAAGGCGTTGGGAATGATGTATTCAGGGCCGAAACGCAGCGACTTGCCGGCGCCGGCGCTGCCCACCTCCTCCGGCACGTCCTCCCGCGCCAGCTGGGCCAGGGCCTCCGCCGCCGCGATCTTCATCGCGTCGTTGATGGTGCTGGCACGGACATCCAGGGCGCCGCGGAAGATGAAGGGGAAGCCGAGGACGTTGTTCACCTGGTTCGGATAGTCGGAACGCCCGGTGGCGATAATGCAGTCGGGCCGCGCCGCCTTCGCCTCCTCCGGCGTGATCTCCGGGTCGGGATTGGCCATGGCGAAGATGATGGGCCTGTCCGCCATGGCGCGGACCATGTCCCGCGTCACCGCGCCCTTGGCCGAGAGGCCGAAGAACACATCCGCGCCTTCCAGCGCCTGGGCCAGGGTCCGGGCCTTGGTCTCCACCGCATGGGCGGATTTCCACTGGTTCATGCCCTCGGTGCGGCCCCGGTAGATCACCCCCTTGGTGTCGCACATGACGATGTTCTCGGGCCGCATGCCCATGGCGCGCAGCAGCTCGGCGCAGGCGATGGAGGCGGCGCCGGCGCCGTTGATGACCAGCTTCATCTGCCGCAGCTCGCGCCCGGTCAGGTAGGCCGCGTTGATCAGCCCGGCGGCGGCGACGATGGCGGTGCCATGCTGGTCGTCGTGGAAGACCGGGATGTCCATGATCTCGCGCAGCCGCTGCTCGATCACGAAGCATTCCGGCGCCTTGATGTCCTCCAGATTGATGCCGCCGAAGGAGGCGCCGAGGAAGCGGACGGCGTTGACGAACTCGTCCGGGTCCTCGGTGGAGATGCAGAGGTCGATGCCGTCCACATCGGCGAAGCGCTTGAAGAGGGCAACCTTGCCCTCCATCACCGGCTTCGAGGCCAGGGCACCCAGGTTGCCGAGGCCGAGCACGGCGGTGCCGTTCGACACCACCGCCACGAAATTCCCCTTGCTGGTGTAGTCATAGGCCAGGTTCGGGTCGCGGTGGATGTGCAGGCAGGGCTCCGCCACGCCGGGCGAATAGGCGAGCGAAAGGTCGCGGGCGGTGAGCAGCGGCTTGGTCAGCCGGATCTCCAGCTTGCCCGGCCGGCCCTCGGCATGCAGCGCCAGCGCCTCCTCGGGCGTCACGCGCGCGGTGCGGCCATCCTCGGTATGTGCCAGGCTGGCCTCTGGCCCGTCTGTCATGGTCGTCTGATTCCTCTTGTGTTCTTGTGGCCGGCCAGGCCGCCGGTTGTGTCGGGGGCAGTCTTACAGCCCCTGCGGGGTTCGGGAAGGCCGCCGCTTCGCGTCCGCGAGAAGCCGGGCTAGGCTTGTGACCCGATGTTAATGCCGCGACCCCGCCGGACCGACTCCGCTTTTTCGCGCCGCACCCCCTGATTGCCGGACTCCGCATGGATCAATTGCCACCGCCCCCCATCGCCGAGGGCGCCTCCCCCGCAATGGCGCAATGGTTTGCCACCAAGGCCCAGTATCCCGATGCGCTGCTGTTCTTCCGCATGGGCGATTTCTACGAATTATTCTTCGGCGATGCCGAAGCGGCGGCGGAAGCGTTGGACATCGCCCTGACCTATCGCGGCGAGCACCGGGGTGAACGCATCCCGATGTGCGGCGTGCCGGCCCACAGCCATGAATCCTACCTTGCTCGCCTGATCCGTCGCGGCTTCCGGGTGGCGATCTGCGAGCAGATGGAGACGCCGGAGGAGGCGAAGCGGCGCAAGGCGCCGACCATCCGGCGGGAGGTGGTGCGCCTGGTTACCCCCGGCACCATCACCGAGGAGACGCTGCTGGAGGCCGCCCGCCCCGCCTGGCTGCTGGCCCTGGCGCCGGAGGAGGGGGGAGGGCTGGGCGCCGCCTGGCTGGATGTCTCGACCGGGCATTTCGGGACGGAGCGCCTGGCCCATGCCGACCTCCCCGCCCTGCTGGCCCGGCTGGAACCGGCCGAGGTGCTGGGGCCGCCGGCCCTCATCGGCGATCCGGCCCTGGCCGGCGCACGGGTGACGGAAGCCACGCCGCCGCGCGACGCGGCGCGCCTGGTCCGCGAGACCTTCGATGTCGCCACGCTGGAGGGCTTCGGACAGTTCAGCCCGGCGGAGGTCACGGCCGCCGCCATGGCGCTCGACTACGTCCGGGCGACGCAGCGGGGCGCCATGCCGCATCTCTCCCCTCCGGTGCCGCATGGCGGGCAGGGGGTGCTGCAGATGGACGCCGCCACCCGCCGCAGCCTGGAGATCCTGCGCTCCGAGCGCGGCGGGCCGAAGGACTGTCTGCTTGGCGCCGTGGACCGGACAGTGACGGCAGCGGGCGCCCGGGCGCTGGCCGCCCGCCTCGCCAGCCCCCTGGCCGAGGCCGGGCCGATCGCCGCCCGGCACGATGCCGTGCAGGCGCTGCTGGACGCGCCGCCGCTGCGGGCCGCCATCCGCGGCGCGCTCAAGGGGGCGCCGGACATGGCCCGCGCCCTGGCCCGGCTCTCGCTGGACCGCTTCACCCCGCGCGACCTGGCG
>Ga0207747_1001199_pt1 | contig 19887 bp, 17 predicted proteins | sample HigsolmetaGSP11D_FD_184839 | JGI IMG/M metagenome (GOLD analysis project Ga0207747, IMG submission 184839) | High solid enriched microbial communities from the Joint BioEnergy Institute, USA - SP1-1-D (SPAdes) | ecosystem: Engineered > Bioreactor > SSF (Solid state fermentation) > Aerobic >...
AGGCGGTGCAGCAAACTTTATATCAATATTGGATACAAGTGCCCCATCAGGATACTACTATGCAAAGGGAAATATTATTAATGTCACAGCAGATTCAATAACAGTAGGCAATTATTATTACTATAGTGGAAATGAATACGGAGATGAATCATTAAACAATAACGAATGGGTAGCAAATGGCGATGAAACATTCTACGTTGGTGATAAAACTTATATCGTAGATAATACTGGAAACAGCCCTTCAAATATACCATACAATGAATTTTTAAATCAAAGGTACACCGGATCTAATTATTATTCCGCCTACGTGGTCGCTAGTGACAGCAATGCCATAGCAGTAAATATAAGGCCTCTTAGCAGCACTGACAGAGTAAGCAAGGCTGTATTAAGTAGTAGCAGTGGAAATGTCTTGACTATTGACAATGTTATGGATTGGAATGGACTTAATAATAAATGGGAGCTTAATACATCACTGGGTTCTATCGACGTTACTAAAGCAGTCATAGTGAAAAACAACAAGGTAGTATCAGCAAATGATTTAAAGAGCGGAGATAATCTTTATATAATAAGAGATGGTGCTTTGGGAATTGTGATAACAGTCCAGCAGTAAAAGGAGAGATGTATGGTGAAAAAGATGATTTTAATTCTTGTACTTTTTATATTCATTTTGATTCCTGTTTATGCTTTTGCCAATGATGCAGGTTATGAAGGCGGAATTGCAAATGAATATGAATATAAAGAGGTAGTCTTTCTAACAGGCAGCCCTGTCGTCTTTGATGGTAAACTTACTGTTTCACAATCTACAAGATCAGGTACGACAACTGCTACATACAGATATCAATTGACATCAAGCGATGGGGGTAAGCTAACACGTACTCTCACATTTTCTACTGTTGAGACGCCAAAGGACCAGTACAACCAAGTTCAGTCAAAGACAACTTTAAGCAGGTATTCAGAGACCATTACAGAAGGTGGAAATATATACAAGCTGTCATCGTATGAATTCAACGGTTCTGACATTAAATCTTTAAATCCTGGTGTAAATTACTTTGCTGGTAATTTTGCAGGAAGGAAGGTTTACACTTTAAACAATAGCAAAGGTACCATTACTGTAGATATTACAGATAAAACAGTGGGATTTGATCATGCTTATGGCAATGTCAAGACACAGCAGATTAATTATATAATAACAGGTGATACTGTAGCAAACAATACAAATATATCATGGAGCGGAACTGCTGATGTGGATGTATCATTTGCGGTAAATTCTGATTTGGAATATGTTACAAATGATCCTAATTACATAAGCTTTAGAGGCGGATACCTTTTAAGCCAAACAGGACAGGATGTGATGAAGTACTCTTATGATTTGCCTGAATTTGATAGCAGTGGAAATGTAATAGGCAGAAATACAGGCTCAAGCAGTGCAAGCTTAGATGAAGTACCACAGGAAAAAAGGTTGGTGGTACCAAATGTTAACGACATAAACGGTACATGGGGATATGATGACATATTGAAGCTTATGAGCATGGAGATTTTCCCCAATACATCAAAGTACTTCGGTCCGAAACTTCCTATTACAAGGTCTGATTTCACGGTGGCAGTAGCAAAGGCGATAAATTTAGCACCATACACAGCTCCAAAGACAATAGGATATACAAAAAATAAGATAAATGAAGTATCACCGTTTATAGATGTCTCTACCGCAGACAGTGATTACGGGTATATCAAAGCTGCAAACCAGGCAGGATTGATATCAGGAACAGCCCCAAACCAATTTAGTCCTGATAAAGCCCTTACGAGAGCTGAAGCAGCAGTAATTTTTGTAAGGGCACTAGGTCTTTCAAATTTAGCACCTTCTGGATATTTTAGTACTGGATTTAGAGATGATAGTAGCATACCTTCATGGGCTAAAAGAGATATATACGTTGCGAATGAGATAGGCCTATTAGAAGGTGATGGCAATGGAAACATTAATGCCAATGATACATTGACAAGAGAAGAAGCCGCTGCTATGATATCGCGAATGATTGATTTTATGATGAAAGACCTTTCAATAGATTATGTACAAAAAGTAATCAATTATTGATTCATAATATTAAACCCCGTTGCATATACTTTATTAGCTTACTTTAAGGAGGATAAAATGAAGTATATTGCGTACGGGGTAATTTTAATTATTTTTGCTACATTGGTGCTGCCTACAATAATCGTAATTGGTTTTATCCCAGTAAGAAGCAGTACTGTACAACATAGCAGTGTTAAGCTTATAAAAGATGGTAAGATGGCAGATTTCAAAACAGCAGAGGTGAAAACTTCTAATGACTACAATACGATAAATGTTTATGTCGTGGATCAGAACAAAGAAGTCAAGATGAACTTGGAAGATTATCTTGTTGGCGTTGTGGCTGCAGAGATGCCTGCAGATTTTGAGATGGAAGCGCTGAAGGCACAAGCTGTGGCAGCAAGGACTTATGCACTTTCAAAGGAGATATCTGTGGGGGGAAAAGGTTGTGATCTTCACCCTGGCAGCGATGTTTGTACAGATTCCAAGCATTGTCAGGCATGGATATCGGATGATGTCATGAGATCACGATGGGGTGATAAATATAATTTATATCACGATAAAATAGTAAAAGCTGTAAATGACACAAAAGGCCTTGTAATAGTGTACAATGACGCACTGATTGAACCTGCATATCACGCCATAAGTGGTGGTGAGACGGAAGATGCTAAAAATGTCTGGCAAGAAAACCTTCCGTATTTGAAAAGTGTTCCATCTCCTGGCGAGGAAGTGGCTCAGAAATTTAAGACGACTGTGACAGTATCATCTGATGAATTTGTAAACCGCATAAAAAGCAGAGCCCCAAAAGCTAAGATCAGTACTAAAAATCTTTTAGGGTACATAAAAAATATCAAGAGGACTGAGGCAGGACATGTCTTGTCCCTAAATATCGGTGGTATAGACTTTACTGGCACAGATATACAAGATCTATTTCAGCTAAATTCAACGAATTTTAGTTTTAGCATGAGAGGAAACAATGTGGTAATAAATGTGATAGGATATGGACATGGAGTAGGAATGAGCCAGTATGGCGCTAATGCAATGGCGAAAGGCGGTAAAAATTTTGAAGATATATTAAAACATTATTATACTGGTGTCGAAATAATGAGAATTGATGACCTTTTAAAAATTAAAAGTGCAAAAGCTTAAGCTTATTAAAGAACTTAATAGGTTTGTTTATAGTATAAAACCTCCTTTGGTATAAATTAAATTATATTGGTTAAAATACCAGAAGGAGGTGAATTTTTGTGAGAATAAATAGGGACGATTTGGTAAGATTTTTCGACAGAAAAGGCTTCTACTTAATTCTATTCTTGTGCATTGTTGTCGTTGCAGTAACAGCAGTATACGTAACTAACAATAATTTAAAGAAAATGGCTGAGCTAAACACAGCTCAGGAAAAATTAAGCACAACAAACGCTAATTCAATCTCAAAAAATTTAATAACAGAATATCCTACAACTAATAATAGCAGCAGTGCTGTAAAAGAAGAAAGCAAGACGAAAGTGGAAAATACAAAATCCAAAGGTGTGGCATCTTCAAATAAAAGTGTTGCTTCCAGTGTAAGTGATAAAGCTGCATCAACTAAAACCCAGGAAAGCAATGCTTTAAATACCATGTCAAACAACGTAGCAGTAAGTACAGAAGCAAAAAGTGAGAATGATACGACATTATCACTGATAAAACCGGTAAATGGCGATGTAGTTATGGAATTTGCAGTAACTAAACTTACATATTCAAAGACCCTTGATGAGTGGACGACACATAAGGGAGTAGATTTGAAAGCCGATATTGGTACAGACGTTGTTGCTGCTATGGGCGGTGTTGTAACTAAAGTATACAATGACAGCAGGTTGGGAAATACTGTAGAAATCAAAAATGGCACATATATAACTCGCTACAGCAATCTGGATGAAAACATCGGTGTAAAAGTTGGACAGGCTGTAGAAAAAGGAAGTGTCATAGGTAAGGTTGGAAATACTGCAAAGTTTGAAATCGCAGAAGATCCACATGTACATTTTGAATTGCTGAAAGATGGCACTTATATTGACCCTATGCAATATTTTAAATAATTAACTTTTAAAATAACAGGGAAATACCCTGTTATTTTTTTGCTTTCATGCTTGTCATTTAATTCTATTGATACAATCCCCGCATATAAATATATTGAAAGGTCTATACTTAAGGGGGTTTTTGTATTGAAGGATTATATCGAAGAGAGAACATTAGAGATAGGAAAATATATTATAAAAAACAAATCAACTGTAAGAGAGGCTGCCAAAGTTTTTGGAGTCAGCAAAAGTACTGTTCATAAAGACGTTACAGAGAGACTTGAGAATATAAACCCTAAGCTTTACAAAGAGGTTAAAGAAGTACTTGAGAAAAACAAAGCAGAAAGGCATATAAGGGGTGGAAATGCCACCAAGAAAAAATACAAGTTAGGAAAATAAAATTTAATATTAAAAAGAGGAATTATAAAAGGTATGTCGAATTAATTTATTAAATATTTAATTTTATATGTCGATAAAAAATATGGATGCCATAATAATGTCGAAAAACATAAGAAGGGTGTGTTTAAATGTTTGCTCTATCAAGGGATATAGGAATTGACCTCGGCACGGCATCTGTACTTGTCTATATGAAGGATGAGGGGATCGTTTTAAACGAACCATCTGTTGTTGCAATTGACAGGAATACAGACAAGATACTCGCAGTAGGCGATGAAGCAAAGAGAATGGTAGGCAGGACGCCGGGGGATATTGTAGCAGTTAGGCCCATGAGTGCTGGTGTTATTTCAGATTACGATATAACTGAGAAAATGCTTAAATATTTTATTCAAAAGGCCTGCGGCGGGGGAATTATAATGAGGCCCAGAATAATGATATGCATACCCAGTGAGGTTACGCAAGTTCAAAAAAGGGCTGTTATAGATGCTGCTGTACATGCAGGTGCCAGAAGAGCTTTTTTGATTGAAGAGCCTATAGCTGCAGCTATAGGTGCAGGTCTTGATATAGAAAAGCCTTGTGGGAATATGGTAGTTGATATTGGGGGAGGCACCACTGATGTTGCTGTTATTTCTCTTGGTAACGCAGTGGTGTCTAAAAGTATAAAAGTAGCTGGAAATAATTTTGATGATGCAATAATAAGGTACATAAGGAGAAAATACAACATAATAATTGGAGACAGGACTGCCGAGGAGATAAAGATAAATATAGGTTCTGCTTATGAAAAAGATAAGGAAGAATTTATGACCGTTAAAGGAAGAAGTTTGATATCTGGGCTACCTAAGAGTTTCGATATAAGCTCAAAAGAAGTTACTGAAGCACTTCAAGAACCATTAGCTGATATTATAGATATAGTTCATAGCGTATTAGAAAAGACTCCTCCAGAATTAGCAGCAGATATATGCGATCGGGGTATTGTACTAACTGGTGGTGGTTCTTTGCTACATGGGTTGGACAAGCTGCTGGAGGAAAAGATGGATGTACCAGTAATACTAGCTAATGATCCTATATCTTGTGTAGCTTTGGGAACAGGAAAAGCACTGGATTCTTTACCTTTGATGGAGGATCATGAGACGGTAGTTGATGCATTTAAAATCAAATAAGAGGGTGTTATAAAATGCTAAGAGGTCTTTATACAGCCTCATCTGGAATGATAGCACAACAGAAAATTGTAGATGTACTGTCAAATAACATTGCAAATGTAAATACATCTGGGTATAAAAAAGATACTGTAACGACAATGGCGTTTCCTGATTTCATGGTTACAAGAAGCGGCGGTGACAATGTACCGTATAATGGCTATATAGGTAATATGGATTATGGTGTTTTAGTTGAAACATTCAATACGAATTTCTCAGAAGGGAATATTGAAAAGACTGATGGGAAGCTGGACTTTGCCATAGACGGTTCAGGATTTTTTACTGTCAGTACTCCAAATGGCATAAGATACACCAGGGATGGTTCTTTTACATTGAATAGCAATGGATACCTTGTGACGAAGGATGGCTATTACGTTATGGGGCAAAATGGGCCTATACAGCTTAATAATGGCGATATATCTGTTGACGATTTTGGAAATATCAGTCTGAACGGTCAAACTGTTAACAAGCTGAATATTGTTGACTTCAGCAATTACAGTACATTAAGGAAAGAAGGGAATAACCTGTTCTTCACAACTGGAGGACAGGCTATACCTGCTAGCGGGGCAGTTAAGCAGGGGTATTTAGAAGGCTCCAACGTGAATCCTGTAGATGAGATGGTGACCATGATCAGTGCGATGAGAACTTATGAAGCAAATCAAAAGACAGTGTCAGCCTTTGATGAAACACTTGATAAGGCTGTAAATGAAGTGGGAAGAATATAAATAAGAAAGGTGGTTAAATATGATAAGGGCATTGTGGTCTGCAGCATCAGGAATGAATGCGCAGCAGCTTAATGTGGATGTTATCTCAAATAACCTTGCCAATGTAAATACGACATCTTTTAAAAGAGACAGAGCAGAATTTCAGGATTTAATGTATCAGACTCTTCAGACAGAAGATGTGAATGCCGGACAGGGAAAGCCTGTAAATATGCAAGTTGGAGTTGGCGTCAGGCCTTCAGCAATAGTTAAAGACTTTAGTGAAGGGAGTTTGCAGGAAACCGATAACCCGCTGGATGTAGCGCTAGATGGTGAAGGATTTTTTGCCGTATTGGGCCCTGACGGGAATACATACTACACAAGAGATGGAAGTTTTAAATTAAGCGTAGATCAAAATACAGCAACTTTAACTACGGCTGATGGCTATCCCGTTTTAGACGACGGAGGAAATCCAATAACTTTTGACAGCACACAAAAAGAAATATCTATATCGCCACTTGGCGTTATATCTGTGAAAAACCCTGATGGGACTCAGCAGGATATAGCAACTCTTGGAATCTACAATTTTCAAAATCCTAATGGACTATTGAATAAAGGCAACAACCTTTACGAAGCTACAGCTGCATCCGGGGCCCCTGGAACGAGAGATGATTTTCAGGGCAAAATGGGCAATGTAGTTCAAGGTTTTTTGGAGACGTCAAATGTTCAAGTTGTAAATGAGATGGTAAACATGATAGCAGCTCAAAGGGCATACGAATTAAATTCAAAGGCTATTCAAGCAGCAGATGATATGCTTAGCATTGCTAATAATTTAAGAAGATAATAACGGAGAGATTTTTTATAATTGGAGGACGCTTTAGATGAATGTAAATCCTGTTAACAGCATAGAAGAGATGAATCAAATAAATCAGTTGAACATTAAGACAAATACCGATGCTTTTCAAAAAGCCATACAAGATGCTATGAATAGCAAAGACAAAGAGAAGTTGAAAGAAGCTTGCCGAGACTTGGAGGCAGTATTTGTAAATCAGATGTTAACTGAAATGAGAAATACAATACCGAAAGATCCACTTACTGGTGATGACTTTGCAACAGATGTGTTTACTACTATGATGTACGACAACTATGCACAGTCAATTGCGAAAAACGCCGACTTGGGAATAGCTGATGCCATGTACAACCAATTGTCAAAAAAGATATGACAAAGAAGATGCAGCATTGAACTGCATCTTCTTAATTAATAAGTCCTAATCGCTATACCGCAAATTTAATTTGTGAAACTTGAAGATCATAATATTTGCCATGCCTTGCCATTAGTTCTTCATGTGTCCCTTCTTCAACAATATTCCCATCTTCTACTACAAAGATTCTATCGGCATTTCTTATTGTTGAAAGTCTGTGAGCTATTACAAATGAAGTTCTTCCTTTAAGTAATTCTTCCAATGCCATTTGAACTAGTATTTCTGTATGTGTATCTATACTAGACGTAGCTTCATCCAGTATTATTATTGCAGGATTTTTAAGCAATGTGCGAGCGAAAGATATAAGCTGCCTTTGACCTACAGACAACCTTGAACCTCTTTCATTAACTTGTGTATAATAACCATCTTTCAATTGAGTTATAAATTCATCAGCATGTACTGCTTTAGCTGCTGCTATAACTTCTTCATATGTGGCGTCAGGCTTTCCATATTTAATATTGTCGTATATTGTGCCAGCAAAAATAAATGTGTCTTGTAAAACTATACCCATTTGAGATCTTAAAGAGTTTAATGTAACTTTCTTTACATCGTATCCATCTATGGCAACCGTTCCATCTACAGCTTCATAAAATCTGCTAATTAAATTTACAATAGTGCTTTTTCCAGCTCCTGTAGGTCCTACTAAAGCAATTGTTTCTCCTGGATTAACTTTGAAACTGACATTTTTTAAAACCGGTTTTTCAGGCTCATAAAAGAATGTCACATTGTTGAACTCTACATTACCTTTTATTGGAGGTAGATCTATTACATCATCTTTATCAATAATATCCGGTTTTTGATCAAAAAGCTCAAATACTCTTTCAATAGAGGCCATAGTGACTAATAACTGATTGTAAATATTGCTTATATCATTAATTGGCCCCCAAAATCTTCCTATATAACTTAGAAATGCAAATATTACGCCAATACTGACTTCCCCTTTGAGATACATATTAGTTCCGAATAGGAAAAGTATGGAGGAGCTTATAGCGCCTGTTGTATTTACAAAAGGTCCAAATAGACCATTTAATTTAATAGCTTTCATCCAAGTTTTAACTATGTCAGTATTTAAAATATTAAAATTTTCTTCGTTTGATTTTTCTTGTACAAAGGCCTGTGTAACTTTCATACCTTGAATACATTCATTTAAAAAAGCGTTCATATTTGAAGTTTTTTGTCTGACTTCGAACCATCTCTTCCTTATTTTCCTTTTTAAAACACTGATGACTATCATCAAGATTGGAAGGACGGAAAATGTTATTAACGAAAGTTTTATATTCATGCTTAACATTATCAAAATTATTCCAACCAGTGACACAACATCACTTAAAATATTCACAAATCCATTTGTTATTAGATCTGCAGGGGCATTTATGTCATTTACTAATCGCATCATTATTTTTCCTGCGGGTCTGGAATCAAAAAATTTAAATGATAAACTTTCTACATGCTCAAATAATTTTTGACGCATATTGAAGATTATTTCCTGGCCAGTTTTTGATAAAATATAAGTTTTAAATCTGTTTAAATACATTACAGACAGCGTTATTGCAATATATAAGAGAGAAATTTTTGTAAGACCTAAAAAATCATTTTTGCTTATGTAATTATCTATTGCAACTTTTAATATATACGGTCCAGCCAATCCACCAATTGTAACTAATAGGACAAAAAAGGCAGCTCCCAGTATTTCTTTTTTATATGGCAAAGCAAATTTTACAAGCCTTAAGAATTGATGTAAATTAAAAGGCCTTTCCAATTCTTCATCGTCATTGTATCTATTGACAGCCATCAAGCATTCACCTCCTGCAATAAGTCGTCCATTGCTTTTTCACCCATCATAGTTCTATATTGTTCTCTAAAATTGTGGTAATATATGCCTTTCCTTTTTAATAATTCTTTATGTGTCCCTCTTTCAACTATGTATCCATTATCGAGTACGATTATCTCATCCGCATCTTTTACTGATGAAATTCTGTGGGCTATAATAAATGTCGTTTTGCCATAGGCTATATTTTTTATATTTTCTTGTATGAGTGATTCTGTCTCCATATCTACACTTGATGTGGCATCATCAAGTATAAGTATCGAAGGTTCTTTAAGTATTGCCCGCGCCAGAGATATTCTTTGCTTTTGACCTCCAGACAAACCTACACCCCGTTCACCGACAATTGTGTTGTAACCATTTGGCATTTCTAATATAAAGTCATGGGCTTCTGCAGCCTTTGCAGCTTCAATTATCTCATCCATAGTAGCATCAGGCTTGCCAAAAGCAATGTTATTTTTTATGGTGTCTGAAAACAAGAATGTTTCTTGCATGACAATTCCAATGCTACTTCGCAGTTTATATAAATCTATTTGTTTTATATCTATACCGTCAATTTTTATTTTTCCTTCAGTAGCATCATAATAACGGCCAATAAGATTAACTAGTGATGTTTTTCCTGCACCTGTAGCTCCCATGATAGCAATTTTTTTTCCTTTTTCAACACTTAAGTTTATGTTTTTAAGTACATATTCTCCATCATATTTCATAGATACGTTTTCAAAAACAATGTTTCCATAAATTTTATCGATAGTAACTGGGTTTTCAGGGTTTTTAATTTGAGGCTTTTGATTTAGAAGGTCAAAAATTCTTTCCCCTGATGTATTTGCTTGTTCAAACATGTTTAAAATATTTGGGAGCGCCCTAAGAGGCCAAATCATTGCCCAAAGATAACCATTGAATTGTACAAGTTCCCCAAGGGACATTTCATGTTGTTGGACCAAAAATCCTCCAAACCAAATAAGAATTACAAAACTTATGTCACCTATGAACCACATTACAGGCGCATATTTACCTGATATATATCCTACTTTTATATTTTTTGCCATATTTTCTTTATTGACGCTTTTAAATCTATTTATTTCTGATAATTCCTGTACAAATGCTTTTACTACTTTGATGCCAGTTATATTTTCTTGAATAGTAGTATTTAAAACAGCATATTCCTGCCTTATATCCTTAAAAGCACTTCTTAACTTTTTATTAAATATACTGGAAATATATACAAGAAATGGAGATAAACATAATGATAAAAGCGTTAATTTATAGTTTATGGTAAATAATATTATAAGTGCTATTAAGAATGTTACGATACTATTAATAAATTGCAGAAATCCCCCTGGTATGAAAACTCTAATACCTTCAAGATCTCCTGTAAGCCTCGACATAAGTTCACCTGTTCGTGCTTTATCATAAAAACTAAAAGATAACTCTTGCAAATGTCTATACAATTCATGTCTTATGGATGATACGGTTTTTTGAGAAGAAAATTCTACAAGCAATGTAAAAAGATAATTGAACAATGAAGTAATTAATGATAATGAAATCATTAAGCCTACAAGTTTTATTAACAATGCTGTATCCTTTTTTAAGAGGACCTTGTCAACAAGAAGTCTTTGCAAATAAGGATTTACCATGCCCAAAACAATATTTAAGATAAGCAGAGCAATGCTTAAATAGAAAAACCTATTTTGCGGTTTCATGTACATGAAAAGTTTTTTTACATTATTCATAGATACACTCCTTACATTTTAATATTTAAACTATAAAAATGTTTTCATGATTCACCCCTTCCTTTCCATTCTTTACTGAATTATACCACCATATTTAAATGTATCAAACTCAAAATATCGAAATTAATCTTTATGACAGCTAAATATAACAAATGAACTTTCATATACTTTAATTTTAATTTATTTAAATAAGTTTTCGCTATTAACTGAGAAATTGCATATTTGTAAGGTTTTGCAATATTTATTTTTCAATGCTTTATTAATTAACCATTTAACTTATAAACCTATTTCTCTTTTATTTTTTTGTTTATTTTTTCAAAAAATGTGATATAATATAGATAAAGAGGTAACCGTCCGCAAAATGCGGCTCTATGATAAGTTAAGGTTTAAACCATAACCGCTGTGGTGTAATCAGGGCGGTTATTTTTTTTAAGAGCTTGAAATTTTCATATTTTCATCCTATATGGTATAATCATAGTAAAAAGCAAAAAATAGGAGTGGATTAGATGCTGGATAATAAAGAAATCAGGGAGGTCATACCTCATAGGTATCCATTTTTAATGATTGACAGAGTATTGGAGATTGAAGACAATAAAAAGGCCGTAGGCATAAAAAACGTCTCTGCCAATGAACCTTATTTCCAAGGACATTTTCCAGAAAACCCTATCATGCCGGGTGTCTTGATTGTAGAAGCTATGGCACAACTTGGTGGAATAACTGTTATGCATGGAAAGAAAAATAATGATATGATAGGATTATTTACGGGCATTAATAAGTGTAAATTCAAAAGGGTAGTTAAGCCTGGGGATCAGCTTAAGATTGAAGTAGAGATACTATCATCAAAATTAAATCTTGTGAAAGCGAAGGGCATTGCGACAGTTGATGGAGAATTAGCAGCAGAAGCTGAAATATCATTTATGCTAGTTGAAAAAAATTAAGCAATTTGATTAACATGGATAATGAAGGTGCGATAAATGTCAATAGCAAAGAATACCGCTAAAGCCGCAGGGCTTGTCATGGTTATAACATTTATAAGCAAAGTAACTGGCTTTTTAAGAGAGGTAGTTTTGGGCTCAAAATTTGGAACAACGAAAGACGTAGATGCTTATAATATGGCCCAGAACATACCTATGGTTTTGTTTGCTGCAATTGCTGCATCTATCGGTACTACAGTTATACCGCTTTTTTCTGAATACCTCACGAAAAAAGGAAAGGATAAGGCATTTGAATTTATAAATAACCTTTTAAATGTCATAATTTTAATGACGGTATTATTTACAGTAATTGCCGCGATTGCATCGCCGATAATAGTTAAAATCATGGCTCCTGGATTTAAAGGCGATGTTTACTATGAGACATTGAAACTTACGATAATATTATTACCAGTTATGATATTTGTAGCGGTGTCAAATATCATAACTGGTGCTTTGCAGTCGCTTCAACACTTTGCTGTTCCTGCCATGATAGGCATACCATACAACATTATTATAATAGGAACGGCACTGATGTACGGCGCAAAGTACGGCATATATGGAGTTGCTATTGCAACTGTTATTGGCTCTATAGTGCAGATATTGATTCAGCTACCGGTTCTTTTAAAATTTGGCTTTAAATACAGATTTGTGTTAAATTTAAAGGATGAAAGCGTAAGAAAAGTAATTATTTTGGCAATACCGGTTCTTATAGGAACTTCCATACAGGTTATAAATACCTACGTCGATAGGATGATAGCGTCATATTTACCGGCAGGCAGCATTGCAGCATTAAACTATGCAAACAGGCTTATTGGATTTGATATATTTTCGATGGCAATAGCAATTGTAATATATCCAATGCTTTCAAGGTATTTTGCATCAAACAACATAGATGAGTTTATAAAAGGAATTAAGATGGCGGTAAAAGCGATACTTTATATAATGATTCCAGTTACAGTAGGTGCCATTATCTTCAGAGTTCCAATCATAAGGATTTTATTTGAAAGAGGAGCTTTTAACGAAAGGTCCACAGAGCTTACATCTATTGCTTTCATGTTTTACAGCTTAGGCATGACTGCCAATGGACTTAGAAATGTGTTAAGCAGAGGCTTTTACTCTTTGAAAGATACAAGGACGCCTATGATAAACGGTGCTATTGCAGTACTTATAAATATTGGGCTTAATTTAGTTATCGTCAGGTACCTTGCATTAGGCGGATTAGCATTATCTACTTCAGTTGCTGCCGCTGCTACATCATTGATGCTTATGTATTCCTTGAGAAAAAAGATTGGCAGGATTGGCGGATATGAAATAGCATCTGCTTTTGTAAAAGCTTTAATAGGCTCAGCCATTATGGGCACATTTGCTTATTTTACTTTTAACATGATTACAAAATATTTGCCTGATGGCAAGATATACGATGTATTATCTCTAGTTGTGACGATATTTATAGGTTCTTTTATATACTTTGTATTTATTTTATTGACTGATAATTCTATGGTAAGTTATGTGAAGAAAGGTGCAAGTATAATCAAAGGAAAATTAGCAAAGGAATGATAAGGAGTGATGACTTTGAAATCGAAAGTATATTATTACAACATGAGGTCTTTAAAGCCTTCAGGGAGTATTTCATCAAAAGTCGCCAGATTGTTTGACGTTGCAGGATTTAAAAATATTTTTAAGAAAGACGATTTAGTCGCTATTAAATTGCATTTTGGTGAGAAGGGAAATAATGCGTATATAAATCCTATCTTTGTAAGGCAGGTTGTTGACAAAGTCAAGGCAAATGGTGGTAAACCGTTTTTAACTGATTCTAACACTCTTTATAAGGGAAGTCGTTCAAATGGCGTAGACCATTTGATTACAGCTATAGAAAATGGATTTGCTTATGCTGTTGTCAACGCACCGCTTGTAATAGCAGATGGAATATTCAGCAAAGATGCTGATGAAGTAGAGATAAACAAGAAGCATTTCAAGACAGTTAAGATATCTTCAAACATAAATAATGCCAATTCAATGATTGTGCTTTCGCATTTTAAAGCACATGAGATTGCTGGATTTGGTGGTGCGATAAAAAACCTTGCAATGGGCTGTGCACCAAGAGCAGGGAAGCAGCAGCAGCACTCAACGGTAAGCCCTAAAGTAGGCAAAAATTGCACTGCTTGTCAGACCTGTATAAAAAACTGTCCAGAAGATGCCATAACATTGGTAGATGGAAAAGCTTACATAGATCCTGATAAGTGCATAGGCTGCGGCGAATGTATAACTATGTGTCAATACGATGCTATAAAGCCTCAGTGGGGAACAGATATGGATGAATTTGTTGAAAGGATGACTGAATATGCCTACGGAGCGTACATAAACAAAAAAGGCAGAATAGCATTTATGAATTTTGTAATGAATGTGACACCTTTATGTGATTGTACGCCCTGGAGCGATGCACCTATTGTGCAGGATGTAGGTATATTAGCATCATTTGATCCGGTTGCTATAGACAAGGCAAGCTTTGATCTTGTAAATAGACAGCCGGGGAATCTGCACTCTGCACTAGGGGATGTAGGCCGTGGTCTTAAAGAAGGGGATGATAAATTTGTCTCTGTCCATCCAGAGACGAGAGGCGATATACAGTTTAAATATGGTGAAGAGCTTGGGATGGGTACTACAGATTATGAACTTATTGAATTAAAATAATACAGGGAAACCTGTATTATTTTTTTAAAAAAATCAAGAAATTTGTATACGATTGTAGTATAATGTATATATAAGGTTGAAAAGGGAGAGGTCAAAGATGGAAAAGTACATTATTATAATACCGGTTGCAGGGGTGCTTACGGTAGCTCTGTTATTTTTAATAATGCTTTCAATGATTAAGTTTTCTGACAAGTACATAAATAAAAAAGAAGATAAAAACAAGAAAGCAAGTTGAAATTAGGACATTGATGTCCTTTTTTCATATTTAGAAGAAATAATTAGATTTAGAAAGGTATGATTATTATGAATAAGGGGTTTAAAAGAAATGAAATTGATGGTGTTGTTTTTTATACAATACCTGCATTTGAAAATACAGGAAATGTTAAACACCTTTTTTCGACTAGAATAGGTGGTGTCAGCAAAGGTCAGTACAGTTCTCTCAATTTAAGTTTGACAAGATATGATGATAAAGAAGGCGTTTATGAAAATTTTAGAAGAGTATGCAAAGTCCTTGATATTAAATACGATGACATGGTCTTTTCAAATCAAGTCCATTCAGATGGTATAAGAATGGTAACCAGCAGTGATAAAAGTAAAAATTTCGGCTTAAGCGATATAAAAAATGCGGATGCTCTTATGACAAATGAAAGAGGCATACCCCTTGTTACATTTTATGCTGACTGCACGCCTCTTTATTTCTTAGATCCTGTAAAAAACGTCATAGCATTATCCCATGCCGGATGGAGAGGCACTGTAAAAGAAATAGGGCCTAAGACGGTAGAAGCTATGGTAAATACTTATGGCTCAAATAAAAAAGATATACTTGCAGGTATTGGCCCTGCGATTGGTGTATGCTGTTATGAAGTTGGCAAAGACGTGGTAGATGAGGTATCAAAACTTGACATAGATTTAGATAAAGTTCTAATAGATAATGGCAATGGGCAGTGGATGTTAAATCTTGAGATGACAAATTACCTTGAGCTCATAAAATGTGGTATTAAAGACGATAATATAACCGTTTCAGGGCTTTGCACCTCTTGTTGCGCTGATGAGTTTTATTCTTACAGAAGGGACAAGGGAAAGACCGGAAGCATGGCAGCATTTATGGAATTAAAATAAGAAAAATATTAAAAATGCTTAATATTAGAGTAATAATAGCCGATTTACTTAATATGAGCAAAATTAATACATGAGGTGATGAAGCAGATGAAGAGCATAAGGATCAAAATATTCATACTTTTAACTGTATTTATTGTTGTACCACTATTAATCACAGGCTATTATTCGATGAATGAAGCGCAGACAATACTCAAGTATCGAATTGATAAGTCGAATCAGGCGGCACTTGAAGTTCTTAACAATTATGTAGATATGGTGAAACAAAATGCAGAAATTTCACTTAACGATGTTGCGAATTCCAGTGATTTAAAAAATTACATAAAAAGTGGCGACAGCAGTAGCTTACTGGACAAATTGAAAGGTGTAGAAGATAATAACCCCATCATTATGAATGCATATTTTACTTTGGCAGATGGAAAGACAGTCATTTATCCTGTTCAGGATGTAAGTGGTGTTGACCTTACTAAAAGGCCTTGGTATCAGGATGCATTGCAATCAGGTGGAGCCATTGCTTCAACTGAGCCTTACGAAGACATCTTATCTGGGAAACCTGAGATAACACTATCAAAAGCTATATTTGACGACAACCAAAATATTGTTGGGGTTGTGGGAGTTGATATAGACTTATCTAAACTTTCTGATTCAATAAGCGGTATAAAGATAGGAAATACAGGATATTTTTATTTATTGGCAAGAGATGGCACTATTATATCGCATCCAGACAAAAGCATGATGTTCACAAAAATTACAAAATACAGCTTTGGAAAGCAGCTTTTATCGCTGGACAACAAGACGATTGAATATACCCTTAACAATAAAAAAAATTTTGCCAGCGTTAAAAAGTTAAATGAGTTTGGATGGATCGGCGTAGTAACTACATCTATTCAAGAATTAGATAGTGACACAAATGCCATAAGAAACACCATGATTACTGTTATAATAATCTGCTTGGTGTTTGGCTTGCTATTGGCTCTTATATTTATTTCGAATATAACCAATGGGATACGGAAAATATCAAAGACGATGGAAAAGGCAGCAAGTGGTGAGCTTGTAATGAGTACCGACATAAGATCCAGAGATGAAGTGGGATTACTTTCGAAAAGCTATAATGATATGATTGAAGGAATTCGATCTTTGGTGGTAAAAATAAAAAATGTAGCTGAGTCTGTAAATAATATTTCCAATAACATTGCATCATCATCAGAGCAGGTATCTCAGACAATGCAGGATGTGGCTCGTGCAATAGAGCAGATAGCTGAAGGCTCATCGAATCAGGCTGAAAGCGCTCAAAGCAGTGCTAAAGCAACACTGGAGCTTGGGAAGCTTATAGATACGGCCATGAACGATTCTAACAATATTTTAGACGAAGTTACAAACATAAACATGATTTCAGAAAGCAGCAGTGAGATAATAGAAAGCCTTTTAGCTAAGACACAGCAAAGCATCGAATCCAACAACAAAGTAAGGGAGTCTACCCTTTTCCTGAGGGATAAATCAAACCAGATAGGAAAGATTGTGGATACCATAAGGCAGATAGCGGATCAGACCAATTTGCTGTCTTTAAACGCAGCCATAGAAGCCGCAAGGGCTGGAGAGGCTGGAAAAGGCTTTGCTGTCGTTGCTGACGAAGTAAGGAAGTTGGCTGATGAGTCAAGCCTTGCCGCTAAAAGCATATCAGAGCTTATAGCTGAGATACAAAATGACGTAAATGAAACAGTTGCAACAGTGGAAAATGCAAATAACATCGTCATGGAGCAAAGCAATTCTGTCAATAACACGAAAGAAATATTTGAAGGCATAATACAAGCTTTGAAGTTTGTGACAGATATGATAAACAGCCTGAACGACTCTTTAAAAGAAATAGAAGCCAATAAAAACAAGATCGTTGATGCTGTGCAGGATATAGCTGCTGTATCAGAGGAGACTGCCGCGTCTACTGAGGAGATTTCGGCATCATCAGAAGAGCAGACGGCTATAATTGAGGAGCTTTCAAGTACAGCAAATGAGCTTAAAGGATATGCAGAAGAGCTCATGGAATCACTTAAGATGTTTAAGATAGACTAAATACATCAAAAAGAACAGGCTTTTGCTTGTTCTTTTTGATAATATAATCATTTATAACTTTTCACTTGCTGTCTATCAAGCTTTCTAAAAAGGTTTTGTTTTGAAGTACCATAGGATTGTTTGGGCTGTATTTTCTTGCTTCTTCATTATGCATATAAGATTTTTCCATGTCGCCCAATTTGTAATAGCATATACATAGCTGAATATGGGGAAGCCATGTGTAGCATGCTATATTTACAAAACCTTGCTTGGGCTTTTCGACTTTTGTAGCAAGTTCATACCAGAAAATTGCCTGCTTTATCTTATTTTCTTGTAAGAATTTAAATCCCAGCCTGCAGCAGAAGTCCGGCCTTGGAATGTCATATTCAAGTGATTTAAAGAGTGCTTCATCCCTTTTAGATAGGTCTCCTAAAGCTTCATAGCAGTCTGCAAGCTTTCCGAGAGAGTATAGTATATCTTCGATCCATCCTTTTTTGGAATTTATAAACATATTGTAGTATTCGATGGCTTCAGCATATCTTTTGTGTTCGGCTAATTCATTTGCATAGTAAAACATATCTCTTGGCGAAAAATCTTTTTTGCTTTCAATCATCTTTTCATAAATTTCAATGTTTCTATTAGGTGTATTTTTTATTTTGCCGTGTATGATTTGTATATCGCTATTGTAAATTTTCCCGTAAACCTCAAGGTATTCATGTACTGCACCAATCCATTTGAAGTTTCTTGACCTTTTGACAAGGCGGTTTCTAGTGCTTATAAAAGAAGGATTGCCATTTAAATCTTTAGCTAACACGTATTTCATCGTCACTGAGTCAATAGATTTGTCAAAGTCGTTTTTAAGTTCTTTAAGTTTTTCTAAATCAGGCGGTTCTATATAATCATCTGCGTCAAGCCAAAGTATATAATCCATGGTTGCTTTGCTAAATGCAAAATTTCTGGCGGCGCTGAAATCATCTATCCATGTAAAGTCGTATATTTTGTCGGTATATTTTTTTGCCACATTTTTTGTAGAATCAGTAGAGCCTGTATCAACTATGATTATTTCATCTACAGCATCTTTGATTGACGAAAGGCATCTATCTAATGAAAGTTCCTCATCTTTGACAATCATACATAGACTTATTGTTATACTGTGGCACATACGATATCCTCCAATTTATTATCAACAAAGTTTTTACATCTAGGAGTTGGTAAAACCAAACCCCTAGATGTTTTTTAAATATGACTGAAATTTTAATCAGTCTAGTTTTAGTAATGTGATAGAAGCGTTTACGACTCCAGAGGCTAGAGTTAAGGCAATGCCTGTGTTTCTCAAAGTCAAGACATCTCCTGGAGCTACAGTTATTATAGCTTCACCTACTAATTCTGTTCCATTGATGACTGTAGAGTACTGGGTTTCAGGTAGCGGGGTACCGTTCAATGTTAATACCATTGAATTCAAAATGGCAACTGATGCTGTTGCAGTATAACCTACTCTATAGGTTCCTCCGGTGACAAATGTTATAGGTGCAGTTCCTGCTGTATGATTTATTCCAACTAGTGGTCCATTGCTATCAAATATTACATCTGCGCCTAGTGCAACAAGTTCAGAAGCCGTGTTGTAAACATATCCGTAAGCTGCTAAAGCGGAACCAGTCGGGCCAGTAGGACCGGTAGGACCAGTAGCGCCGGTAGGACCAGTAGGACCGATAGGACCAGTAGCGCCGGTAGGGCCAGTCGGGCCAGTAGGTCCGGTATCACCAGTAGGACCGATAGGACCAGTAGCGCCGGTAGGGCCAGTCGGGCCAGTAGGTCCGGTATCACCAGTAGG
>Ga0207747_1001200_pt1 | contig 19887 bp, 10 predicted proteins | sample HigsolmetaGSP11D_FD_184839 | JGI IMG/M metagenome (GOLD analysis project Ga0207747, IMG submission 184839) | High solid enriched microbial communities from the Joint BioEnergy Institute, USA - SP1-1-D (SPAdes) | ecosystem: Engineered > Bioreactor > SSF (Solid state fermentation) > Aerobic >...
TTAACAGCAGCGTTAGTGGACAGGCTAATTCATCACGCCCATATCATCTCTTTTCATGGCGAGAGCTATAGACTGTCCCACGCATTGTCGAAAAGGAATTAAATGGGTGGCAAACCTCTGCATTTTTCATTGCATTTCTCTGCACTTTTCTATTGCAAAATACATATTAGGTTTTCCCGTGACAGAATCTTATCCATTAACATTTGATATTTCCTTTCCACGCGAACGTAGAAGTCTATTTGTGTTATTCTTGCTCCGCCCTCTTGAAGTCCCCCATGGAATTCACCATTTCCTCCTTCAAGTAAGTCTTCGTAGAAGATTGTCTGCATCTACACAAGAATTATACGCATAGTTCACGTTCTTCTTAATTGTTCAGTCCTTCCCTTCCTTTCTCGAGTAAGTAAGGTACTATGACCTCTGTTGACTTCTGATTGTTCAGCTATCTATCACTAGATAGGTTACCAAGTGGACTTGGCGTTTCAATCAGACCTCCCCGGGTAAGGATGCAATCTTTCCTTCCATCTATCTGCTTCATTTACTCTGTATCACCTTCGGCAGAAAGGACTTTGTTTTGTCTTGCAAACTCGTCCAATGATACCTAGCCTCATATGAAGTTCGTGTTCCTCAGACCGGAAGTTTGCCGCTCGCTTCCTTCAGATTCCATGTCGCCATGGACACCCTTGCGTTAAGCTAACTGCTACTTCTGCCTTCGCAGCTCGGGACTTGCACCCTATAGATTACACCCATGCCGGGCGCACAAGAAAAACTCGGGACGGGTATACCGTTCCTAGTTTTCGGTTTTAATTGAACAGGATAAAGATGGTTGCTAATATATCATATATGGCTTAGTGTTAATAGAAGGCGTTACGATTAGATATTTCAAATAGATAGAAATCAGTTAATCTCCCTTCACCCAATTGACGAATTCATCCTTATGATTAAACAAATGTTAACTTTTGGTATCACAATACACAGGCACTTGACCTTGGACAAGTTAAAAAAGAGAGCTCAACACTGACATTACAGCACAACTCTCTTTTCCTTGTATCATATCAAACTTCAACAAAATCGAGCGGCGGGCGGCAGTACTATGTCAATTGTTTCATTATTGGAGCGACTCTCTGAATTTTCAAAAAGGTGCTTCAATGCATTGGACAGGTAGTTATGTTGGAAAATTAATTCGGTTGGCGATTTAACGTTGATTGGCTGTTTGGTAGTCGAAAATACTGACAAGCCCCGAGTTTATCAAAGCTTCATGTAATTTGTTAATTTTGTTGTGCTCCTGATCCCTATTATTTTTTATCGATTCTCTAACACGTGAAAACGTAAAATCAATTCTCTTTTTAGCCCTAGATACTGCTACAAAAAACGTACAATTATCTTCATCAGTTTGTGTATCATAACTAAAAAATGCCTTGTCTTCTAAGCCTATGAGAAATACAACTTCATATTCAAGCCCTTTGCTTTTGTGAATTGTCATAATAGGAATGGTATTTTTTCCCTCAAAACACTCTATAGCCTCTATCCAATCCTTATTTAGTGTGTATTCATTCCATAATAACTTTGAGGTTCGATTAATTAATTCCCTAAAGTACTTTTCCTGGTTATACTGCTGGTAAACAGTTTTTATCTTTTCATATCCCCAAAAGTCTACGATTTCATTCATTAATTCTAAGAAGTCAGCTTCATCTTTTTGAACAGAAAACCCCATTAACTTTTTCTTACAGGTTGATATCAATGTATCTAGTGATTTGTAAAGTTCACCTATATTTTCAAACTCATCATGATCATCAATACCATGTATTAAAAACGAAAATTCGGTTAGAAACATCCATTTGTCTGCATTACGTTCATTTGCTAAATATAAGACACTTAAAAGGAGTTTAACTATATCTTCCTTCAATAACTCTTGAAACTCTCCTTCATCTCTTGAACGAATATTTAATTCATTCAATTTATCCTGGATTTTACATGTATAACTAGATAAACTCCGCTTCACAAGAATAACAATTTCACGTGGATCAACATTAGATTGAATTAAATTTTTTATTTCATTAGCTATTTTCTCTGCCTCTTGATCACAATCATCAAAATAATACAAATTAGCCTCTCCATCTTGCATATTCCATCTGTCATTAGCTTGAATATGAGCTTTTTCTTTATTAAGTAGTGGATATAAAGATGTTTGAAGCTGAATTAGTCTTGGAGCGGAACGATGATTCATTAAAAGCTCTATTTCAGTACTTTTAAAATCATGTTTAAAAGCTTCGAACACGTCTGTTTTTGCTCCTGCCCAAACCATAATTCTTTGTTTGCTATCGCCTACGGCAATAAGTTTAACTGAAGATTGTAAGAAACATGTCCTAACTAATTCATATTGGATGAACGTAGTGTCTTGAAATTCATCTAAAAATACATGACTATATGTAGCATTTAACGCTCTTAAAATCAAAGGATTCGTTCTGATTAAATACTCAGCTAATATTGAAATCATCGAAAAAGTTACTTGAGACTTTCCTGTTTCATTATCAATTAGTAAGTCGTACCACAAGTTTTTAAGTGTCTGATTCTTATGAGGCAAAGATATCTCTTTCTTTATTGTTGCATGCATTATTTTGTTTAACTTCGATTTTTTATAATGAATTGCATCTGGGAAATGTTTAATAAATATCTCTTGTAATATCTCATCATTTGCAATTTCATATTCTTGTGAAGGTCTATATTCTTCTGGAATTGCTAACCGAAACTGATCAACAATAAATTTAGCAAAACTATCAAAGGTCATTGAATCAAATCTTTTGGAAAGCTCTTTTCCACAACGTTTTTCAACTCTCTCAGCTAAATTAGACTTTGCATCTTTTTTAAAACTAATAGCTAAAATCTTCCTTGGATAGGGACATGTATTAGTTTGTAATAAATAACATGCTTTTTGTGCTAATAACTCGGTTTTTCCCGCACCCGGTCCAGCTACAACAAGCAAGTTTTTATTAGACACAACAGCTTCTAATGCAGCATCTTCTAAGCATACTCCTTCAGGTTTCCAATCAGCAGGATTCACAAACTTCATATAAAACCTCCCTCCTATTCCTCTATTTTTTTCACAACGGCATCTATAAGACGTTCTAAAGGCTCAGGTAATTGTAATTTGGAGAAATCTAATTTTTCAAGAGCTCGCATATGAGTTACAGGTTTACTTTTGGATAAAAAAAAGTAGTTATACCAAATCATTAGTTGTTTTTGAGCCATACTATAAGTTCTTCCGTCCCCCCCATTTTGTTTTAATGTTACATGTATATCAGAAGTTAATCGTTCTTGATATTCTCGGGAACTATAATCTTCATCACTAAGGTCAGCTATTTTCTTAGTTACATTATTAATTTTTAATCTAGGTCCCTCGTTTTTATCTAAAGAGTCTATATATTCCTTATAGTATTTTTCAAGCAACATGAAGTCTAAATCTAATGGATAGGAAAAATAAACGTTGTTATCTTCTAATAACCTAATCCAAGGATTAACTATTTTATCCTTGTAACCTTTCAATTTTTCTATTTGTTCTAAGTCCTCGTTTAAAAAATCCGCTCCACCTTCAATGGTTAACAACTTTTCTTTTGGAAATCCGTTCTCAATTAATTGTTCTATTGCGTATTTAATTCTTCCCCATCCACCACCTTGTCTTTCACGATCAAAATCAAGGAGTGTTATATGTGGGATGTCTAAATCTTTTAATAACTTCCAAAAATGATTAACATGCCGTCCACCAAGTGGAACAATTGATATACCTTGGACATCAATATCACGTCCCAGAGAAGCTAATATTTTCTTAATAACATATTCTTCACTATCACCTTCACCTAATATAACAAGTTTAGCGAAATACAACTCCGGATAAGCCTCCACTGCACCTTTGACATACTTAAAGCAGTCAGATTCTTTTTCAGGTAATCTTATTTCTTTTATTACAGATGATCGTCTCTCATTACATATCCTAAAATGACGAATGCTCTTACAGTCTACTCGTTTTATAATTGCTGGCGAGTGTGAGGTCAAAATGGTTTGAGCATTTTCTTTTGTCGAAATGTCAATTAAGTTTTTCACAACTTTTCCGAGCAAATGAGGAGCAATATGATTTTCAGGTTCTTCGACTGCCACGATTGTTAAAACGGGTGGAATTATGTTAAAAGAGCGTTGATTATCCCCTATTTCAGAAAGTGCCTTGTTTTCAATTTCCAATAAAGTATTTACCAGCGACAAATAAAATAAAGATCGTAATCCGTCCCCAAGTTCATTTACACTATAATCTCTTTCAGTTTCTGTAGGAAAAAATTTAAGCTCCACTCTTTTCAGAATCGTTTCCATGTCAGTACTATTAAATGTTAAAGCGGCTTGATTATATCGATTATCTCCATGATATTTGTTCCAGTATTGTTGTATCGCTGATTTAAGAGTATTAATACCTTTTTCATTATTGAAAAGGTTATCTAATTCAGCAGTCTTTTGCCTTATATTATCAACTGTTCCCTCTGTCCAGTTAATTCCATTCAAAATACGATACAGTATAGATCCTGAAGCATTTTTCAGTTGTTCATTTGGATCACGCAAGGCGGGAACATAAATACACTTAATATTTGACAAAATTGCTTTCGTAGCCCGTTTCTTATGTTGCTCTTCGATTTCACTATCTTCTGATACAGTAACAAAATAAATTTGACTATCTATATTACCTTCAAAACTATTCCCTCTTTCCCAAGTAGCTTCTAATCGAATTCGTATATAAGGAGGTTTACCAACATCCTCTACCACAAAGTTTTCAAAAAACGTTGGAATGCTATATGTTATAAAACCATGATTATCTTGTAATTCTGGAAACTCAAACACCACTTCAATATATAGTTCACATCTATCCATTTCATCTGGTTTTTTATCAAAAGGCAAATGAAAATCTGAGCGTGTCAATGAGTTATTTCCTTCACCAAATAGCTTTAATAATGCATGAATAAGAGCCGTCTTCCCAGAACTATTATTCCCAATAAAAGTAGTCAACTTTTCAAATCGCACAACTGTTTCTTCATCACCACCAAATGAGCGAAAATTTTTCACTTTTAATTTTGTTAGCTGCACCCAAAACACCCTCCAAAAAAAAGAATTAAGCGTATGTAACCAACGAACAACATTCGTGGTGATAGGCATCTTTCCAAAAAATTCTATCAAATTCTTTTAGTTTATCTTAGCTAATTTTATAAGAAAATATTGTCGAATCCTGTCATAAAAACAAAAAAAGGCGAACAGCGACAGGAACTGTTCGCTATTTATCTACCGCCATATTCATCCAATTGAGCGATTATGGAGATGGCTAAAAGAAACAGTCATTTCCAATCGGTTTCATTCCACACGTTCTTCGATTGAAGAAGCCATGAACTCGTTTTTGAGCGAGATTTCCAAAAGTCCAGACGATGTATTGCGCCGGATAGGTATCGCCTAAGTTTCGTGTCGAAAAGTTAAATCAGTTTTATATAACTTTTTATAATATAAAGAGCAGAAATTGAGATAGAAAGCTTATTCATTTCATCCTCACTTAGATGCTTTATAGCAATCTATCAGAAATAAGATGTTGGTTGCGCACAAATGCAACGCGTATGCAACCAAATGACGTGGAACCTCTTTTTTCTTCTCTCCTTGCCCATGTCCACTTGTACGATTCCTAATAGTCGAAAGTCCTTCCAACGTAGTTTTCAATGAAGTCAAGTGTGTTTGGAGGCTTTTATCAACGATCCCATTTTCAAATAAAGCATTAATCAATTTTGATGCTGTATCCCTTCCATCATATGACCATTTTTTGCGAACTAAAATTGTTTTCATTACGCTTTCAAAAGCCTTCATAGCCTCTATAATTGCCTCTTTATCATTTCCTTTTCGAAAATGCTCGTGTGCTTTCATAAACTCATCAGATGCTCCTTCGAATCCCTCGTCAAATAAACGCTGAATGGCAGGCTCTACAGCTTCTCTGTAAATGTAATCAGAATCAACACGAACAATATTGCCTTTTACGTATTGATAACCTAATCCATGTTCACGAAAACGTTGGTTTAGCTCCAAAATTGCATCATCGGGAGTTTGTACGACCCCCATTTCTCTCCATTTATATTCCAACTCTCTGATTGCAACATCAATTACTCGAAATGTTAACTCAATAATGTCGAGGACTCTTTCTATTTTCAGTTCATTTAGAATAAAGTATTGACATTTAATAAAAGGATTATCGCCACCACGGTCGCTTAACTCGAAAACACCGTATTCTTTGCAAAGTAATTTGTGTATTTGAGCCCACAACCTCATTGATTCTGAGTAGGGTTCTGCTCCAATCGCATCACTCCATATATGTATAACTTGTACACGAAATTCTTTTGGAAAGTCATCATACTTAAATATTGGATCCATGTCTTTACGATTTCTCTTTGAAAAAATATCTAATATACCCATTCTATTTTCACCTCAAAATTAATCTTCTAGTCCAAGTGATTGGCTATTCTTATTAATATTAAATAACTGAGACAACTGATCATTTATTGAATCTTCCCCATATTCAATTTTAGAAATTAATTCTCTAATCATATTCCTCAATTGGATAATATTTGTAGCAAGATAACCATCCATTTTTGCATTAGATAACTCATAAATTCTACCTTTTTCAAGGTCTTTAAGTTTATTTTCAATATCCTGTACCTCTCTAGTATACTTATTAATGATGTCAATCTTTTTCTCTTTCATTCTATATAACACTCCTTGTATAATATAGAATTTTTTATTGAATGGACTATAAATTCTCCTTTTTTCTTTTCTTCTTTGATTTGTAATATTTCATGTCATGCGAAAATAAAAGAAGAAACAAGAGGACTATATTTTCTCCTTCTCGTCTTAACCATTCATTCTCAGCCTGTCAAGTGCTTCCCTTGACAGGCTTTCGGAGTCCTGAGACTCTTGGAAAAGACGAGAAAAGAAAAGGAACCAGAACCGTTTAGCCCTGATTTCTCATGCTTAACCGATTTTGTATTGTCTACTTTTCGGATCGCAATGCACAGGCACGCACTCCTGAAAGTTCCGCCTTTTTTCTTAGCTTCTTAATCTGGTTTTTTTATCCTGCAATTTCATTGCCATTCTCCTAACAAAAACTTTTATTATGCTAAAAAAGCAGAAGTGCTCTTGACATCTAACACTTCTGCTCTCTCAAAGTTGTTTTATTTTGTCAACATCAACGCTTACAAACAACTCTCTATTCGATTAGGAGCCTTCTACTTCGCCTGCTAATATCTTTTTAATCATCTTGTCAATGTATGTTTCTTTATCGTCATATTGGAATAAAATATTTCGTTCTTCCATTTCCTCTTTAGAAAGCTTATACCCTGTATCTATAAGATCAGCGTGAAGCGTATTTGATATGATAAAAGAGTTTAAAATAATCGATTTATCATTCAATTTTGTTTCCATCTCTTTGATAGTGCGATAGAAATTCAGCTTTCCGTCTGTTATAGAATGATACTTAATTCCTTTCGGGTCAGCAAATGTAATGTATTGCTTGTTATTGTACAGTATCCAGATAATAAAATCTGGATAAAAACCGCCGGCTTCAAAGAATCCTATGCCGCGTCCTCTGGTTTGGTTTCGGAGTAAATATAGTTCTTTGTCTTTAAAAAACTCCTTGTTTTTCTCGTAATAATTTTTTAAATCTATAACAAATTGGTATTCGTCTTCATTCAATGCTACCGGCTTTACTTTTATCGCTGACGTTTTGCCTTCTAGAGAAATAAGCGGTTGATATAAATGCTGTTCGACAGAAAAAACTTTTAACTGTCCAAATTCAAGATTTGGTAATTCTTTTTTCTCAATTGCTGCCTTTAGCTTTTTCAGTTCTTCCAGCATACTTTGTTCATTAGCTTCTAAAGTCAATTGGTATTCATTAACAAAATTTTTATCAGTTTCATCTAGTTCATAATATTCCATATGAGGAGCTTCCCACTCTTTTTTAGCATTCAAATATTGCTTTTCACAATATTTCTTGAGCAAAGCAATAGCTATTTCTTCCCAACGTTTTACTTTCTCAAAACGCGAAAACTCAAGCTCTCGTTCCGGAATAAGAAGAATATACCATGAATTGTCTAACAATAACTCCCTTAGCCGTTCTTTAGATAACTGTAAATTATACCATGAACGTTCGTTCTTGAATCGTTGCATTTCAAAATAAATGGTATCCATATTCATAAAAGCAATATGAAATGGCTTAAAGGTTGTTTCATTTAGTGTCGCTATTTGTGTTTCACGAACGTTTGTTGTTTTACTATCACGGAATTGAATTTTTGGATACCAATTCACTATAATTTTTTCACTAGTAGGAACTGGTGTACTCGGCTTTGCCAATTCTGTTCTTGGTCCCTGCTTTTTAAAATTAATTCCTTCTTTAAGACGGAGGGCTTTTAATTTGAGTTTTCTTTTTTTGTATGTTTTAAGAACCGGTAGTGTAATTTCTTCGTACTCAGTTTCCGTCTTTATTCCTTCTTCCTCTAACATTTCTTTAAATTGCTGCATGTAATCTGCCCGAATGCCAAAAATATTTAATGTTTCAACAAACTTTAAGTATTTAAGATTTGGGACTTGAGGAATTTCTCCCTTTAAGGCATCACTTCTTTTTAAGCTAAATTTATATCCTTTTAAACGGACTCCTCTTCCAAACAATTGTATGACTTGGGTTCCTTCTTTTTTACCAATATTCATGAGACCCATTGTACTTACTCGCCAACTGCTCCATCCTTCGGTAAATTTTTTAGAACCAATTAATACATTTATAGTTGAATCTTTTTTATCAATCTTATGAAAGTATGACTCAGAAAAGTCCCGTTCTGTTGTTACTAATTCAGGATATTCTTCACATAGATTCCATAACTGCGGAGCGTCACCGACGTTAATAATTCCAAAAGGTTCATGTTCTCCGAGCCTTAAAGCCAGTTCGTTTTCTTGACCTTTTAATTTTTCAATTCTCAAAGTTGTTTTTGCCATTGTGGAATTGAAAACGATCTTTAAAATATCATAATAAATTTCTTGAGGTTCCAATCCTAATGCCTTTAAATATGGGAAAGAGTTTCTAAATATTTCTTGTCCTTTAGTATCTAATAATCCCGGTTTTCCACTTAATAAGGCTTTAAGCAAATCAATACTTTCTTTTTCTTCTTTAACAAATCGGGAAATAAATAACAAAATGTCAATAACATCAGATACTTTTCGACCATTTTGTGTTCGCAAAGCATTTACGCTACCACCGACAAATATCCATAAAGGCTTTTCCAATAAAAAAGGACGATACGCCACTTCATTATCCATATAAATTTTCATTTGCTGATAAAACGATAATAAACATGATGTTAAATAAAGATGCCGTATACTTTCATCTTTGTCATTTTCCAAATTTAAAATTCGATATTCTTTTCCGTACCCATCAGCATGAAAATAGCGATAAGAATAATCAAATAAAATACATTTTGAATACTCATCTATGAGTTCTTTTTTCTTGCTTACTGCTTGTCCAAAAGTTGCTGAATACTCAAATGCAAATCCCTGTTCACTTAGTTTCTCGCGCTTAGTTTTCCAGTCTTCTCCATTGGAGCCCCGATGTCCTTCATCAACTAGAACAAGATTATTCCCCTCAAATGTATCAATGGCTACCGTTTTTTCTCCTGCTTCGTCTTTTATCTTGTGGATATCGATAATTGAAACTTCCTTACCTCGGAATAAACCGTCTTGTTTTTTATCAAATAATACAGCTTGAATACCTGACTTTTCAAATTCCCTTAAATGCTGTATTGATAAGTCCTCACTTGGAGTAAGAAGAATAATTTGTCCTAGTTCATCTTGGCGATGATTTTTATAGAAGTAGTGTTGATATTGTTTAATATTTACGTGCATCAACAATGTTTTTCCAGAACCAGTTGCGTTCCAAAAAGCTAACTTTCTTAAATCAGCTTCTTTATACGGAGATGGAGATAGTTGCTCTTTCTTTGGGAGTTCTTTATTAAACTCCTCAATTAAACCATTTAAATCATTAAGTAACTGTTCCCTTTGATGAAAATAGCGATCTAAATATATTTCAGTAAAAAGCAATGAAAGATATTGAAAATATTTCCATTTTATTCTTTCCTCACGCTTTTCACTTATCTCAAAAGTATAGCGGACAATATTTTCATCATATTGCCTTAGCATTTCCTTTGTAAGATTTTCCCGTTCAATCAGTCTGGAAGTTAGATGATGATAAAATCGCGAAACATTATCAACATCTAGCTCTTCTAGCGAGGCATCTTTCATATCTTTGGTTAGACTTTCAAAGCTATCTGCTTCGAAAAGACGAAGCAGATAGCGGTTAAGTATCAACTGGTCACTCAAAAGGAACTTTTTCTTATTAGTTGCACTTTTTTTGGTCATTTTTTCACCACCTATACATCACGAACATCAAACATAAGACGCTTAAATTCTTCTTCAATTAAAACAACTTTCCACTTGTTCTCTTCCAATTTTAAGTTTTCAAGATGGTTATCCCCGTTAACGTAAATACGGTCAAACTCTGAATCACGAGTGTTGTAACCTTGTTTTACAAAAAACTTTTCTAAATCTTCATTTGTTGTTTCAAGAAGATTGCGCCATATAATCAAAACTTTCTCACCTGAACGCAGTTCACCTTTTATCACTTGAAAACCGCGAATAAAATCCAATTGTTTAACATGCAAACCTAACAAATAATTAAATGTTTCAACTAAGTCAACTTTTTGAATCTTTGTCTCTGTTCCATTTGTAATTTTCATTTTATAATCAAACGGATTTTTAAACTCGTCTAAATTTAACAATGAGGCACTTCCTTCTGCTTCAATATCAAGCATGTAAGAAAGTATATAGTCTTCTTTAGCTTCGGGGGACATATATTCGTCAATTACTGTTTGTTGTTGTTCAGTACGCTTTAATTCAATATTGTTAAGTGCGTCTTCATATGACTCTAATCGCATATATTTAAACATATGACTTATACCTTCACGAGAAACAGGATTTCCATCTTTCCAATCTCTAGAATAAATAGCTTTTTGAATACGTGGCTTTAGAACTGTATCAAAGTATTCTCCCATTTCGACCAGTAAATATCTCCGCTCTCTTGAGTCATCTCTTATTAAATCAATCACTGCATGTCCAGTTGTTCCAGAACCAGCAAAATAATCCATTATTAATGGGTTCTCGATATCATAAGTTGATGCATCAATCAAATCTTTAACTGTATATAGTGACTTAGGATAAGGAAAAAGACCTTTGTTTCCAAATAAATCAGAAATTAAGTTAGTCCCGTAAGTTCCAGCGTTATATCTCTTATCAGTCCAATTACTAAACAAAGTGGTTCTTTTATCAGTATTAATAACAACTTGATAAATCGTGTAATTTTCACTGCACTTTAGTAAGTTTTTCTCTAGTGCTTTCAAAGCGCCTTCATAAGATAAACGCCACACCCTTTCACTTCCGTCTCTGCTTATAGGGTAAATTCTTAACCATCCCTCTGCTGTTTTACCTTTTGGATAATCATTTCCAACAGGTGGTTTTTCTAAGCCTTTTACTTCATAAGTTTTTTCGTCAACTAAAACAGCATAAAAACTATTTGGCCTACCGTACCTAAAATTATTTTCAGCTGTCCCACTTCTCATAAAACTTCGTAGTTCTATTGAATCTTCTTTCGGGCTACCACTTAAAATATTTTGATTTTCTGGAATCATTATAATTGCATATTCATGAGTTCTTGATATGTTAGAACCGCCACTTCCTTGAGGATGATGATTAACTATTACCATATTTCTATCGTATCCTAGGAAGATACTATCCGCTAATTGGCTTAGATTTATTAACTCATAATCATCTATTGCCATAATAAAAACACCATCATTACGAAGAAATTTTTTCGATAGAGAAATTCTGTTTTCCATAAGAGTCAACCAAGAAGAATTTTTAAAATTATTCTTGTATATAATTTCTGATGGTCCAGTATTGTATGGAGGATCGATATATATACTTTTCACTGTGTTATTATACTTTTCTTTAATTAAATTTAATGCTTGAAAGTTTTCAGCATGTATCAGTATCCCTTCAATTTGTTCATCTAAATCATCAAAGTGGGACAACAGTTTGTTAACAAATTCTCTACTAAAAAATTTAGTATCAATTACTAAATACTGATTCTGTTTTAAAAACTCTGTTGTAAGGGGAACACTAAACCCAATTGTTGTTAAATCAGCTTCAATTTTATCTACAGCAAATAATTTCTTCCACTCTTCGATTTGCTCTTTATTATCAATGATTTCTTGGTAAAGTTCTTCCGGGACCCTGTCTAACGTTACGCAATAATTTGTTTCAACAACAAATTTCTTCTTAAGCCATAGTTTCTTTTGGAAATTCTCAATTTGCTCCAAAAACTTAATAATTTTGTTACCAATAGACTTGATTACTTTTACCTTTGAGATATATTGTTCAAAGCGTTTCTCATTTTCTGTATCTAAATCATCAAGATGCATAATTTCGTTTTTTATATAAAAGTCAAGTTCTCTTCGCAGGAAACCACCTAAATCTTTATGAATAAAATAATCGAATGTGTTCCTCGCTGTATAATCATTTAAATGTTTTTCTAAAATAGTTCGATTTTTATTTTTTTCTGTTGGTGATAATGTTTTTAGTTCGGCGATCCAATTTTCTAAACCGTCATAATTAAAAATTCGTTCAATCGTTTCCTCATTAATTTTTTCTCTTTTACGTTTTTGCTCATCTGGTCGATATTCAAAGCGAATAATTAATTCCCCATTTTCCTCAACTATTGGCTCATTATCGGTTAATATAAAACGCCGTTCTTTTCCTTCCTGCTCTTTATTGTTATTTTGTTCGGTACTTGCTTCAACTAACTTAAAATGAACTTTCCTTCCCGAAGGTAATGTAAACGTGTAATCCCGAAAATGTTCAGAAGATTTTACATAGTATTGATCAGCATTTGCCCAATGAAGTTTTACTTCTTCACCTTCATAAGGAATAGCATAAACATCTTTTTTATAACGGCGTAATGAAATAAAATCACCTTCATGGTAATAACGTTTAAAAAAGTTAGTTAAATCAGAATAGACTTCATTTTCTAAAGCAGTAATGTCTACTCCTTTATTTAATTGCTCTTGAAGTGCTCGATATTTTTCCGAGCTTTCTTTAGCAACCCCCATTTCAGCAAGCTGATTTTCTAACTTAACTATTTCTTGTATAATTGCTTCGATATCTGCATTTCGATATTTTTCAAAAGCCTTTTTTACTTGAGGCACTAATTCATTTTCTAAAAACCGCTTAATTTCTTCTCGCTTTTGATTCATAATGCGATAAATTCCAAAATCTAAATCAGCTTGATCAAACTGAAACATTTCTTCTAGCACTTTTATAAATTTTTCTAACTGCGTACTCACTTTCATTCCTCCTGTTACACGACTGTCCAACGTATCGTAAATAACTCTTCTTTTTCTGTTTTTTGCACAAGCTGTTTCTCAAGATCATCAATCAGTTTATCACGCTTTTCCATAATTTCATCTTCTATATCAAAAATTTGTTGTCTTTGCCTACGTTGTTTGCGCTCCATTTCTTTTATCTTTTTCTGTATCTCATGTTGTTCTTCTGTAGAAACTGCTAGGCGTGCACGTCGTTTTAATTCTTTTATTTTTGCTTTTGTATCACTTAACTCCCTTTCAGCAGCCAATATTAAATCATCTGCCCATTTCTCTAGGCGTTCGCGTTCCTCATGGAAAAAGCGGTTATTATTTTCAAGAGACTGGCTAATTGTCGCAGCTACATGGCGCTCAACATCAACTTTTAATTTTTGTTCAATCGTTTTTGACCATGTTGTTGGTTCTTTTACGATAGCAGAACAATTAAATAACTTCTCACAAATTTCTTGATCTAATACTTCTCCATCATCCGTTACAGCGTTAAACAACAAGTATTCTTCACGCTGATAAGAATGAGTAACTAATTTCGTTAGTGTTAGATAACCACTCTTTCCTTTTAATGCTTCAATAACAGAAATCTTAAAAGGATGATTCGTGATATCAAACACTAACTCTTTCGGTGGAGTAATAACCTTTTTACCTTGCTCTAGAACATACTCTCCTAATGGATGGGATAAACGATATACCTGATATAAACTATTTTGTTTATCTTTATCCTTAGAGATTAACTGATAAGTTCCTGAATAAGTTTCACTGTTTTTAATTGGCTTAATTAGCTCAAACTGTAGTTTATCATCATTGAAACATGCATGATCCTCTAAAATAACCTTAGTTAATGACCAAAACATTTTAGTAAAGCGGTCTAAATGGTGTTTGGTATTATCAAGATGCAATTTAAAACGGCTATGAACATCCTCATCAAAGTATTCAAGTAAGCTCTTTCGTGTATCTTCCATTTTACTTTTAATTTGACTTTCTAACTCTTCTTGAAGTTGTTGAAAAGCAACTTGTATTTCTTCAGGTGTACGACACTGTTGGTAAATACTCAAAATTCTTTTTTCAAAATCCACGCCTGATTCGATGGTTCCTAAAACTTCATCAGAAGCACCTAAAACCCCAGTAAAAAGGTTAAATTTGTCTTTTAGAAGTTCATATACCCTTTTATTAGCATCGTTTCTTTGGTTTAAAAAATTGATAACAACTACATCATGTTGCTGGCCATAACGGTGACAGCGCCCAATACGTTGCTCAATTCTTTGCGGATTCCAAGGCAAATCATAGTTTATAATAAGTGAGCAAAATTGCAAGTTAACACCTTCAGCAGCCGATTCAGTTGCAATCATAATTTCCGCTTCATTGCGAAAATAATCAATAAGTGCCTGTCTCATGTCTGCTGTTTTAGAACCGCTTACTCGGTTTGTACCTTGATTTTTTTCAAGCCACTTTTCATAAATTCGTTTTGAATCACCATCTGTATTCGTGCCATTAAAAATAACTAACTTACCTGCAAATCCGTTCGACTCTAGAAAATTCTTTAGATATTCTTGTGTGCGTTTTGATTCTGTAAAAATTAATGCTTTCTGTTGCGCTCCCATCTTACTCATTTCTTTAAAACCTGTATCAATAGCAGTTAACAAAGCGCGTGTCTTACTGTCAATCTTAATAGAACGAGCCCATAATATAATGTAACGGTCTAATTCTTCAATTTCTTTCAGCAACTTTTCCTTATTGATTTGTGTTTTTATGTGCTCTGTATCTTCTTCATCTTCCTCATCAATGAAATCATATTCCATTTCATTTTCAGCTACTAATTCTTCAAGCCAATCATCTTTGTCTTCCTCTTGTTTCCCTTCGGATCTCAACAGTTCTACTAATCTTTCTTTCATTGTCTGTAGTGTACCAGCAACAGCTTGGGAAGAGGAAGCTAATAATTTTCGAAGAATAAGCGTGGTCAGTATGCGTTGTCGTTGAGGAATAGCATATGTATCTTCCCGTAATAAAAAATTTGAAATCGCTTGATAAAGCTCTTGCTCGTCATCTGTCGGTGTAAATGGTATAGTATACGCCTTTCTTTCAGTATAACGAATATATTCTTGCACTTGCGAACGTAATGTTCTATGGCAAAAACGCTTTAACCTCGCTTTTAATTCGTCCAAATCTCTATCATTACCCATATATTGGCTTCGGAAAGCACCAATATCCCCGAAAATTTGTTCGTCAATGAGTGTCGAAAGACCGTAAAGTTCTAATAACGAGTTTTGCAGCGGTGTTGCAGTTAATAAGAGCTTTTTTTGTATCTTCGGTTGCCCATTTAATCCCTGTACCGAGTTTGTTATTTTTACGATATACATTTCTTAATTTATGGGCTTCATCAATCACTACTAAATCAAAGCCAGCTAAACGAATTTCATTACGCTTACGATTAGCAAAATGATATGATGTAATAATAATTTTATCTTGAGAAAACGGATTGCTATACCCGTTACGACAAAATTCATTAAATGATTTTGTTTCTAAAATCACATTGGGCAAGTTAAACTTTTCTGTTAACTCGGCACTCCATTGCTTACGAAGTGAAGCAGGGCAAATGATGAGTAATTTTCTCTTTCTTTCTGCCCAATATTGACAAAGCACAAGCCCCGCTTCAATCGTTTTCCCAAGACCGACTTCATCTGCCAATAACACACCTTTCGACAAAGGAGAACGAAACGCAAATAATGCTGCCTCAATTTGATGTGGGTTCAAATCAACGTTTGCATCAAATAACGAGCGAGAAAGCTTTTCAACTCCCCCATCTGCCGATTGTCGCGTTAATTCATTCGCAAAATATTTAGCATGATAAATTGTAGACATTATGACCACCCTGCGTTCTATTCCTATTTAACTTTTAATAACTTAGTAGACATAATCATGAATTATTTTTGCAAAAACGTATCCTTCGATGGCATGTTGTCAAATAATTGTTCCTAAAAAACTGTTAGATATTCGATCTTTACAGAAAACATTATCATATTTTTAAGGAAATTTTTCAAAATTCGTCACATATGTAAATAAACAGATACCCCTCTAGTTGTATCACCAGCCAGCGTTATTTTCCTTATAATACAAATTTGTTTCTTTAACATGTTTAAATATTTATTCTTTCTGTTTCTACGTACATTATAGACATACAAGAAAAAGTTGCTTTAGGAAGTGTCAAGTAGATCTATATATCGAAAGTTTAAGTTAGGCTTATACACTTTAGTTATATCCAAAGACTACATTAGCAATCGAAATTATATAAATATAGATTGATTTATCGGCATATATAAAATGTCTCAACAGCTCTTTTGCCTAACTTAAACGCCTTACTTTGTGAAATGTTTGCTTATTAATATAAAAAATTCCTGTGGAACCCCCAAAAACAATACTCTTTCATAAACACATAACTACCGTCCTAAGTTAACGAAGGCGGCAATATTCTTTTTTAACTATGAAAAAAACTTAACATAGACTAATAAACAATAAAAAACACATCCTTAAATGATGTGACCCAATATTCAGATGGGACAAGAATGGAGAGCAGGCACTGTTCGCTCCATCGTCTGACACCATCCGAACTTCCCTTATCCATTCAACTGCTTTCGGATGGTGCCCACAAACCCATATACGAAGAGCTTTCCATTCTATTTATCAACCAAAAACAGCCTTCCTACATTATTTTCCTGATTTCTCTTTCATCCACTCCACAAGCTCCGTAAACTCTCTCTTCTGAACAAATCGCTTAGCCTGTTCCTTCATCTCGCCTTTCCGCTTAAAAGCAGCTCTCTTCAACTCGCGAATCTCCACCGCATACTTTTGTAAGATTTGCGCCATCTGCACCGAATCTTGATAAATTAAATTCATATCCCAGCGTTCATCTTCTCCTTTATCAGCAGTGATGCAAGAGCCGGATTCGTTTCCGTAATAAACATTCCATTTATAGTGGAGAGAACAGTTATTCAAATATTTTTCCTGAATTACTTGAAACCATGCTCCCTGGTATATTCCTAAAAGTTGAACATTTGGGGCATAACGGTGATGACCGTTACATCCTGCAAGAGCCGTGATGCCTGCAAGGTTCAATAATTTCACCAACATCGCCATGTTCGCATCCAAATCTAACGCATTCACTTTGATGCCGAATCGTCTTTGGACGAACGGCTTCCATTTGTAGTGATAGCCTTCCATGAAAATCGGAAACTCCCGTCCTGGTGTATTCATAATGCATTTCATCATCGAAATTGGCACACGAGTAACCAATACTTGAAATTTGTTTCCTTGCCAAAAGGTTGGAATACCGAAGTGATTAAGCAACTCACGAACTTTGATGATATCTGCTTTTGTGTTTCCGTCTGTTAGGATAATAAAATTGTCTTTTACTTCTACAAATAACCCTCTCATTTGTAGTGCCTCGGCGATACGAGCTGTTGCATCCATCATTTCTAATTTCATTAAATTCATATTTATCATCCTCCTGTTCAGTTTGTACTCTAAGTATAATCGAGTAGGAGGGAGCGATTAACTCCCGTCCTCTCACACCACCGTACGTACGGTTCCGTATACGGCGGTTCAATTAAGATCATTGACGCAAGTTTTCATAACGAGCTTCAAGACTTTTCAGCCCTTGGTTTCTCCAATAGGAGTTACCAAGGGTTCTGTGTAATATTGGACTATTTGAAATACGCCAATAACTCTTCCGAGTATTTCCCCATTCATACGCTTGCCATTGTGGTACGCCAAGTTGAATAAGGTTGCGTATCTTTGTTTTCGGTTTCTTCCAGTTCTTCCATAGACACATTCGAAGTCTTCTACGAATCCATTTATCTAATTCAAGGAATATAGATTTGGTGTCTGCTAACGCAAAATATCCACACCATCCCACTAGATATTGATTCAGTTTCTGAATGCGGTATTCCATCGGGTAGGGCATCTTGCGTGATGTGATTTCACGAACTTTATTCTTCATTCGTTTAAGGCTTTCTTTTGCGATACGAACCTTTGGCTCTTTATGATAGGTAAAGCTAAATCCTAGAAACTTACGTTTCCATGGACGGTCGACCGCTGATTTCTTTTCATTTACTTTCAGTCGTAGTTTTCCTTCAATGAATCGTTGAATGCTTGCCATTGTGCGAAGTCCTGCTCGTTTACTTTTCACGTAAATGTTACAGTCATCCGCATATCGAACGAATTTGTGTCCTCTTCTTTCCAATTCTTTATCTAGTTCATCTAGTACAATGTTAGATAGTAGCGGACTTAATGGTCCTCCTTGTGGAGTTCCCTCAAATGTGCTTGATACCACACCATTAATCATGACGCCCGATTGTAAATACTTACGAATCAATTTCAGTAATGGTTTATCTTGGATTCTCTTCGCGAGTGTACCCATTAATCTGTCATGGTTGACCTTATCAAAGAATTTCTCCAAGTCCATATCTACAACCCATCGATGTCCATCTCTTATATATTCTTTCGCTTTCCTCACCGCATCATGAGCACTTCGGTTTGGTCGAAATCCGTAGCTGTTTTCAGAGAATGTAGGGTCATACACTTTTGAAAGTACTTGGGCGATTGCTTGTTGAATCAAACGGTCTGTTACGGTAGGGATTCCTAGTAAACGAACACCGCCGTCAGGTTTCGGGATTTCGACTCTGCGGACTGGCATTGGTTCATAAGTTCCCTTGAGAATTGCCTCCTTAATAGATAGCCAGTTTTCGACTATGTGCTGTCGTAGGTTTTGTACGGGCATCATATCTACTCCGTGGCTTCCTTTATTCTGTTCTACACGTTTTAGTGCTTGAAGCATGTTCTCCCGTGACAGGATTTGATTCAAAAGCATCGTTATTCTCCTTCCGTGAATAGCTTGTCTTCTTATGCCAGTGGTCACTCCACCCTCCAAGAGGTCCCCCACGGGATTCACCGCTTCCTTCCTCAAGTGAGGTACTACGTTTTCTGTGTTCATCATGACTCACTGAATGCCAAGGGCTATTCTCTCTTAATTGTTCGGTCCTTCTTAGTAGTTCTAAACCAACTAATACTATGACCTCTGCTGACTTCTGACGGTTCAGCTACTTATCACTAAGTAGGTTATGAAGCGTATTTCACCTATCCGCCAGACCTCCCCGGGTAAGTACATGCACTTTCACACCATCTATCCGCCTCATTTACTCGATATGACCTTCGACAGAAAGAGCTTTGTTTTGTTTCGCAAACTCACTCAATCATACCTAGCCTTATATGAGGTTCGTGTTCCTCGGACCGGTGTTTTGCCTCCAGCTTCCTTCAGATTCCGCGTCACCACGGACACCCTTGCTCTTGGCTAACCTCTACTTCT
>Ga0207747_1001201_pt1 | contig 19872 bp, 24 predicted proteins | sample HigsolmetaGSP11D_FD_184839 | JGI IMG/M metagenome (GOLD analysis project Ga0207747, IMG submission 184839) | High solid enriched microbial communities from the Joint BioEnergy Institute, USA - SP1-1-D (SPAdes) | ecosystem: Engineered > Bioreactor > SSF (Solid state fermentation) > Aerobic >...
CGCAGCTGCCAGGATGGTCGGTGACTTGTTGACTTTTGGTGCGGACGCTTCGCCCTATCCGGTGCCATCGCGGGGTGAGAGCATCCGCAAGGGCTGGGCTATGACGGGCGCGGCATTACGCCGTTCAATCTCCACATTCCGTGAAAAGCCCTAAACCCTCTCGAACGGCATCTCGCACGCCGGCTCAGATCCTACCCTCTGCCGAAGCCCAGAATGGGCAACCGGCGGTCCCTGCCCGTGTTGGTGTGGCAATGGTGCAGCAGGAACTGCACATGGGACCGCTACCCTCACCGGACGACTTTGGTCGATATAATGAGATTGTCCCTGGTGCCGCGGAGCGAATTCTGGCCATGGCGAATCCGACTCCATGCTATGCGCCCATAGCATCGACCGTCGCTGCTGATACGGTCAAGCAGCTTGTTTCGCCCCCGCCCCACCCCGCCCCACCGGCGGGGTTTTCTCTGCCCCTACTCCCCCGCAACCAGAACCTCGATCCGCAGCCGCCGCGCCTTGGCCAGCCCGGCAGAACTGGTCAGGGCGAGTGCGCAGCCCGCTCCACGGCCTCCGGGTTCTGCTCGATCACCTTCAGCAACAGCCGGGCCGCTGGGTCAGGCGAGCGGCGGCCCTGCTCCCAGTTGTTCACGGTCGCGGCCGGGATGCCGAAGCGGGCCTCGAATTCCTTGGCGGACCGCGCGACTTTCCGCCGGATGGCGCGGATCCGCTCGGTCGGCATGGGCTCAACGATCCGCACCTCCAGCGCCAGTTCTCCACGCTTCCAGGCGCGCACCTCCTCCAGAGCCTCGCGCAGGCCCTCGGCAAAGCTCTCCTTCTCGGTCATTCCAGTATCTCCTTCACCAGGGCGGCAAGACCGCGCTTTTCCTCCGGCGTAAGGTCCGGCTGCTCTGCCTTGGCATACGCCCGCAACAGGGCGATCAGGTCATCGCTCACGACCAGTAGATAGATCGCCCGCCCGCCGCCTCGCTTGCCCCGGCCTCCGAAGCCGAAGCGCACTTTCCGGATGCCGCCGAGGCCCGGGATCACATCGCCGGCGGTCGGGTTGCTGACCAACGCACTCTCCAGCCTCGCCAAATCGGCGGCGCTCGCACCGATCCGCTTCATGTCCTTCAAGAACCGGTTGGTGCGGACGATCTTCATGACGCTCAGATACGCCATTGGCGTATTCAAGTCCAGAGGAAAATGCGCCAATGGCGTAATTTTGCCTGGGCGATCGCCCGCCGGCGGGTTTTTTTGTTGGCCCCAGATACAAGAAAGGCGGGGAAGCCCCGCCTTCTTGGCCTACAGCGGCGTCTCCATCGGCCAGTACGCCAATTTCTTAAGCCCCAACACGGCTGCGGGCTCGGGAACTCCGTTCGGCAGGCTCCTGCCCTGAAATGGTTGGCTCAGGCCGAGCCTGTAGCAGTGCTCGCGGCAAATGCGGATCGTCCGCTATCTGGCGAAGCAGTCCATGCAGAGCTGTCCGCAGAGCGCTTCCGGCATTCTCGGCGCTCATAATCTGGACGCCCGTAAGTTGATAGTTGCTGGTGTAGATACGTGAGTACAAGCTGCGTCCGTCAGCCGCTAATACCTGTAAATTCGCGATCGCCTGAGCATTCGCCGTGGCCGACCAGAACCCCATATCGAAGGTATTGTAGAATCGGCTTAGCTCAATTCGAATAGCGGCATCTTGCCCTTCCCTAAACCCCATTCCATGCAGGATTTCAACAACTCCTGCCCGCACTTCTGTTACAACATCATTCACCGCGCTAATATCAGCGGCGCGCATCCCATAGCCATTCTTTTTATGACTAATCTCCCGCTCCTGGCGTGAGTCGGCCGCTACTACGTTCACAGCCACTTCAGCCGATCCAGGCACCGCAGCGACAGGAACATATTGTCTCTGTATAACTACGGACTCAGGCGTCCAGGCGCATGCGCCAACGAGCAACAGCGCGCAAATCGACAACAGCCTCTTCATTGCGATCTCCGCCGATCACCAAAACGTGAGTGCATCTTTCCGAAGTCGCAATGTCAAGCGTCGTGGGTAGGGGCCTTGCACTTGCCGGTCGGAGCCAGAGGCAGGGATGCGCCGGTGAACGAACGTCCGCTCAGCGGTTGCGGGATTGGCGATAAAAGGCGGCCAGCATACCGGATATAGGCTGTCAGATTTTCTGATTGGCCATCGTCCGATTTTCTGACATCGTGCCACCCACACCCCACCGGGAGGCCGTCACATGCGAGACACCCAGCCCACCACCACAGCCACAGCGGCAGAGGCGCGGCATACGCCGGGACCGTGGCGCGTTGAGGCGCAACGTGGCCGCCCGGTAATCCTGGCCGGCGCCGACGATGTGACCGAGATCGCCGTCGTTACCAGCGAGGAGTTCACGGACACCGGGGCCGACTACATCCCACCACCGAATGCTTGCTTGCTCGCCGCCGCTCCTCTGCTGCTGGAGGCGCTGCAAGACTTCCGCGAGCACGTCATCCGGTATGCCGTGCAATGGAGTGGTGGCGGCGGGAGCCACCATCATCCGATTTGGGCGCGTGTGGCTGATGCTATTGCTGCCGCCACCGGGGAGGAGCGGTGATGTCCTTCATCCCACCCGATCCTGACCCCCGCGAGAACTACGTCAGCCGCCGCCAAGAGGCGCTGGAGTTTGACGCTTGGCTCAAGGCCGAGCAGACGCGCGCCATCGAGCGTATTGCCGCTGCTGTCGAGGCCATCGACGAGCTGGCGAACAAGGACATAGCCGCGCCGGACTGCGATGGGCTGACGATCCATGACGTAGATTACGCGCAGGGCGTCGCCGAAGAGATGGAGGCGCTGTTCGCGCGACTGCGCGAGACGCTGGAACGGCGCCGCATGGGGAGGCCCGCGTGATGCTGTCTGCTGACTTGGACTCCCTACATTCCTGGCTCTGCCGGGCGGCGCAGACCACCGGCCTCTCTCGGGCTGAGTGCTGGACCGCTGCAGCGCAGGTGGCCGCACTCCGCGATGCCGCGCGCCGCCTGGAAGATGCCGCGGTGCCGCTGCGGGTGCGGGCGCTACCGCAGGATCTGCCGCCGAACGTGGTGCGGTTCGAGACTGCTGGATCGCTCCAGAGCCGGCGCATGGTCCGCGACCTGATGCTCTGGCCTGCCGCCGTGCTGGTGCCGATGGCGGCGCTCGTGCTGTGGGGAGGAGTTGGGCTGTGATCCTCCCCTCCGAACTGATCGTGGACAACTTCGCCGGCGGCGGCGGTGCCAGCCTCGGCATCGAGATGGCGCTCGGCCGGCCGGTGGACATCGCCATCAATCACGACGCCGAGGCCGTCGCGCTGCATGCGGCAAACCACCCGCGGACGCATCACCTCTGCCAGAGCGTCTGGAAGGCCGATCCGTGGGATGTGGTTCAGGGTCGGCCTGTCGGGCTCGCCTGGTTCTCGCCGGACTGCAAGCATTTCAGCAAGGCGAAGGGCGGCAAGCCGGTGGAGAAGCGCATCCGCGACCTCGCCTGGGTGGTGGTGCTATGGGCCCGCACCGTGCGCCCTCGGGTCATCATGCTGGAGAACGTGGAGGAGTTCGCTACCTGGGGGCCGCTCCTCGAAGACGGCAGCCCGTGCCCGGCCCGCCGCGGCACCACCTTCCGGCGCTGGATCGGGGAGCTGCGCCGCCTTGGCTACCGGGTCGAATGGCGTGAACTGCGGGCGTGCGACTATGGTGCACCCACCATCCGCAAGCGCCTCTTCCTGATCGCCAGGCGGGATGGGTTGCCAATCGTCTGGCCGCAGCCGACGCATGGACCTGGACGCCTGCCCTACCGCACCGCGGCCGAATGCATCGACTGGACGTTGCCCTGCCCGTCCATTTTCGACCGGGCGCGGTCGCTGGCGGAGGCGACGCTGCGCCGGATCGCGCGCGGGGTGGTGCGCTACGTGCTGCAGACGGAGATGCCCTTCCTGGTGCATCTGACGCATCAGGGCGGGCATCGGATCTCCGCCCTGGACCGGCCCATGCCCACCATCACCGGGGCGCAGCGCGGTGAGATGGCGTTGGTCGCCGCCTTCCTCGCCCAGCACAACGGCGGGGTGATCGGACGCGACGCGCGCGAGCCGATGAGCACCCTGACGGCCGCCGGCAGCCACCAGCAGCCGGTGGTGGCGCAGCTCTCGGACACCGACCGCGAGGGCGCAGAGCGTGTCGCCGCTTTCCTGGTGAAATACTATGACACGGCCGTCGGCCAAGCCTTGCAGGAGCCGCTGCACACCCTGACCACGAAGCCGCGCTTCGGTCTCGTGACGGCGCATGGCCTGCCCGTGGTGGACATCGGCATGCGCATGCTGGTGCCGCGCGAGGCATATCGTGCGCAGAGCTTCCCCGATAGCTACCTGATCGACGTGCCCGGCCCGGATGGGCGCCCGCTGACCAAGACCGCGCAGTTCCGTATGTGCGGCAACAGCGTGTGTCCGGAGATGGCCCGCGCCCTGGTCGCATCGAACGTCGGTATCAGACAGGAGGCGGCCCATGCCGCATAGCCCCATGCGTGACCCCACCCGCGCGGTCCTGCGCGCACGCAATGCGCTGCACGCTGCCGAGCGCCAGCGTGCCGCAATCGCTCTGACTATGTGGCCGCTGCTGCTGGGCGCCCGCCGGCTGCGCGAGATGATCTTCGCCGTCCTGCCAGTGTGGTTCCGGGAGGAGGCTGCGGCGATCTGCCGTAAGACCCTGGAGGATGGCGGCGGCAAGCCGTTGGTGCAGCGACGGGCGGACCTTGTTGCTGCCTTCGAGAGCATCGGCGTTACACCGGCACAGATCGAGCGCAAGGTGGGCCGCAAGATCGACGCCCTGACCGCAGAGGACGTTGCCACCCTCGGCGTCGTGTTCAAGAGCATCAAGCGTGGCGAAGTGAGCCGAGACGAGGAGTTCCCGCGCGACGAGCTGGAGGCGCCGAAGGGTGCGGACGGGTTCGAGGCCGCTTCGGCCGGCATGAAGCCTGCGGCAGAGAGCGTCGTGCCCCCGATGGAGAACGCCAGCCCGTCCGACCTGGTGGCCATGGCAGAGGATGGCTGGCCCGGCCCGGATGTGCCGGCGGCTCCGGCGAAGAAGGCTGGCGGCAAATGACCACCCCTGCCCCTACTGCCGCCTTCCGGTGGCACGCCCCTGCCGCTCGCTGGACGAGCCGGCGCGGTGCGGACGGTTCGAGGCGTTCGTGAGGGACAGTCGCCCGTTCGCGGCGGCAGAGGGCGAGCAGGAGGACGCGGCGGCATGACCACCCCCACCACCCCGGCGCCCGCGGACGAGGTGTCATCTCTCGTGGAGAGGCTTCGGCACGCGGTAGCCACCCACGTCAATGACGATGCCAGTGCGTCGGGGAGCCGCGAGCGGGAACGCGCGACCGAACGCCTCGCCGTCATGCAGGAAGCCGCCGCCGCGCTGCTAGACGGGCGCGAGCGGCGGGAGGAGCCGCACTGATGGCGAGCTACACGGCCCTTATACTGCTGATCTGGATCCTGCTCTGCGCCGGCCAAGCCGCCTCGCTCGAGGCGGGCTATGAGCGGCGGGTCACCCTCGCCTGCATGGTCGCCTTCGCGCCCGCCCCCGCATGGGCCGGGCGCATGGCGGGGTGCTGGTGATGCCCGACGGCTCCGGCCTCCCCGCCCCGTCCCGGCGTCGCGCCGCGCCGGATGCTGAACCCCAGCAGCCCCCGCCGCGCACGCAGGTCGCTATCCCTGCCCTCCCCGATTGGCCCGCCGCGATGCGGGAGGAGCGCGCGGCGGCCTATCTGGACGTGTCGGAAACCTACTTCCGGACCCGGATCGCGCCGGAGCTGCCGCCGGTACGGCCATCGGCCCGGGTGATCCTCTACCGCCGCCGCGATCTGGACGCTTGGCTTGACCGGCAGTCCGGCATCAAGCCAGCCTCCCATTCCGGCAGTTCATGGGACGACCTGTGACCCGCATCCGCCTACGCCATGTCCACCGTTTCAAGGACCGGCACGGCCGGATCCGGCATTACCTGCGCCTGCCCAACCGGCCAGCCGTGGCCCTGCTTGGCGCGCCCGGATCGGCTGAATTCATGGCCGCCTACAATGCCGCCGTGGCCGAGGCCGCGAGTGCGGCGCCCCGCCCGGCCGGGGCTGCGCGGGTAGTGCCCGGCAGCATCGATGACCTGGTGGTGCGCTGGTATGAATCGCCGGGCTTCACCGGACTTCGGCCGCAAACCCAGGCCACCTATCGCCGCACGCTGGAGCGGCTCCGGGCGGCCCACGGGCACCGACTTGTGGCCGAGATGCAGCCCGCGCATGTGCGCACCATCCGCAACCGCATGGCCAAGACGCCGGCGGCGGCGAACAACCTGCTGGGGTTGCTGCGCGTGCTGATGCAGTTCGCGATCGAGGAGGGGATGCGCGAGGACGACCCCACCCGCGACGTGAGGCGCCTGCGTTATGAGAAAACCGGCTGGCACACCTGGACGGAGGAGGAGATCGCCACCTTCCGGGCGCACTGGGCCGTAGGGACCAAGCCGCGGCTGGCGCTGGAGCTGCTGCTTCACACCGGCCAGCGTCGCGGCGACGTGGTGCGCATGGGCCGCCAGCACCTGCGGAACGGCGGGACCGCCATTGCGGTCAAGCAGGGCAAGACCGGTACGATGCTGGAACTGCCGCTCCACCCGGAGTTGCGGGCGGTGATCGAGGCCCTGCCGGCGGACCAGCTCACCTTCCTGCTGACCGAGGCCGGGGTGCCGTTCACCGCCGGCGGGTTCTACAACCGATTCTCGGAATGGGCGGAGGCGGCCGGGCTGCCGAAGGGATGCTCCCCGCACGGGCTGCGCAAGGCCGCAGCCCGCCGTCTGGCAGAGGCCGGTTGCACCCCGCACGAGATCGCCGCCATCACCGGCCACCGAACCCTTTCGGAAGTGCAGCGGTATACCCAGGCCGCCGACCAGAAGCGGCTGGCCCAGGGCGCCATCGTGCGCCTCGGGCAGAAGCCCGCATCGTGAACAGGACTTGCAAACCTTTTCGCAAACCTGCCGTTAAGTCATTGAAATCGCGGGCCGGTGGTGGAGCTGAGGGGAATCGAACCCCTGACCTCCTCATTGCGAACGAGGCGCTCTCCCAACTGAGCTACAGCCCCGCAACCACCCCGGCGCGTGGCCCAGGCCACGTCCCCGCGAGGCGCGCTAGATGCCCTCGCGCCCGGACGAAGTCAAGGCATCCCGGCGCGGCAATGTGCTATCCTTGCCCCTTCTGCCGCCGGTCTCTAGGTTCCGCGCATTCCCAACGGGGTCGATGATGTATTTTCTGGATGCGGTCTTCTACCTGGCCCAGGCGGCGCTGAGCCTGCTGTGGTGGGCGGTGCTGCTGGCGGCGATCGTGCAGACGTTGATCAGCTTCAACGTGCTGGACACGCGCAACCGCTTCATCTGGACGGTGGCCGATTTCCTCTACCGGCTGACCGAACCGCTGTTCCGCCGCGTCCGCCGCGTCATTCCGATCATGGGGCCGGTGGACCTCTCACCGCTGATCGTGCTGCTGCTGATCACCGCGGCGGAGATCGTGGTCAGCGCCGCCCAGAGATACCTGGTCCTCTCGGGCCTGTATTTCTGAGCCAGCCATGTGGTGGCGGACGGGGCCGGATGGGGTCTCGGTGCGGGTGAAGGTGCAGCCGCGGGCAAGGCGGCCGGGACTGCAGGGCGTGGTGCCCTCGGCCGATGGACCGCGCCTGAAGGTGGCGGTGACGGAGGCGCCGGAGGACGGCCGCGCCAACCGCGCCGTCTGCGCCACCCTGGCCAAGGCGCTCGGCATCGCCCCCTCCGCCGTGCAGGTGGTGCTGGGGGCAACGGCGCGGGAGAAGACCCTGGCCATTGCGGGCGATCCGGGGGATCTCTCCGCCCGTCTTCGCGATAGGATCGATACAGGATCGGAGATGCCGGCATGACCGCGCGCATCATCGACGGCAAGGCGGTGGCCGCGCGGCTGCGTGCCGCCCTGGCCGAGCGCGTCGCAACCCTGCCCTTCCGGCCCGGGCTGCGGGTGGTCCGGGTGGGGGACGACCCGGCCAGCGGAGTCTATGTCCGCAACAAGGACCGCGCCGCCCAGGCCGCCGGCTTCGACAGCGCCACCCTGCACCTGCCGGCGGAGACCAGCGAGGAACACCTCCTCCGTCTGATCGCAGAATTGAACGCCGACCCGGCGGTGGACGGCATCCTGGTGCAATTGCCGCTGCCGCCGCAGATCCGGCCCAATGCGGTGATTGACGCCCTGGACCCGGCCAAGGATGTGGACGGGTTCCATCCGGTGAATATCGGCCGGCTCGCCACCCGCCAGCCGGGCCTGATCCCCTGCACGCCCAAGGGCGTGATGCACCTGCTGCGGGAGGCGGGGGCGGCGCTGCCGGGGGCGCGGGCGCTGGTGCTCGGCCGCAGCCAGATCGTCGGGCGGCCGATGCTGCAATTGCTGCTGGACGCCGACTGCACCGTGACCGTGGCGCATTCCCGCACCCGCGCCCTGGCTGCCGAGTGCCGGCGGGCGGAGATCCTGATCGCCGCGGTGGGGCGGCCGGAGATGGTACGCGGCGACTGGATCGCCGAGGGCGCAGTGGTGATCGATGTTGGCATCAACCGGCTGCCCGACGGGCGGCTGGTGGGGGATGTCGCCTTCGAGGAGGCCGCGCGCCATGCCGGCGCCATCACCCCGGTCCCTGGCGGCGTCGGCCCCATGACCATTGCCTGCCTGCTGGAGAACACGCTGGAAGCGGCGTTGGCGCGGCGCGGTGTGACCGGCTGAGGCAGGTCCGGCGGGGGTGGTTTTGGAAACCCCGCTGCTTCCGCCGGCGTTCCCCCCTGAGAGCCCTGCAAGGCCGGACCGAACCGGGTCCGGCGGGGAACGATGTCGATTTCGCAGCTGTTCAACGAGGTCTCGGCCAAGGTGGCGCATGCAGCGGGAAAGCCGCTGACCTTCGCGACCTGCATCCTTCTCGTGGTGATCTGGGCCGCTGCGGGGCCGATCTTCGGCTTCTCCGACAGTTGGCAGCTCATCATCAACACGGGCACCACCATCATTACCTTCCTGATGGTGTTCCTGATCCAGAACACGCAGAACCGGGACGGCGCGGCGATCCAGGCGAAGCTGGACGAGCTGATCCGCACCAGCGCCGCCCAGAACGCCTTCATCGGCATCGAGCGCCTGACCGAGGAGGAACTCGACGAGATCCGCCGCAAATGCGAGGCGCGGGCCAGGATCGCCTCCGTGGCCAAGGCCGCCGAGGGCGCGGCGAACCGCAAGGCGGCGATCGCCGCGGATCGGAGCACCCGGTAGCACCGTCCCGCGCATCCGGATCCTCGCGCAGGCGTGACGAAATCCGGCTGCCGGCAAGAGGCCGCAAGCCCTGGCGCAATTCCATGTCCGGGCAGGAATGTATACGAAAATCCGGGGAAATGGCCATGGCGGCGGACGGCGGCTCAACCGCATGGCGGGCAGCGTGTCGCCTGATCCGGCGGCGGATGCGGAGATCGAGCTTGTCAGGGCGTATGCCCTGACGGCGGGCGACTTCATGCTCTGAAACCGGGCTTCCTCCGGATAGGCCCCGGTCGGCATCCCGTCATTGCGCGGCGACGGCGCTGCCGAGGGCATCGGTGGAAGGAACCGACGGCTTGCGGAGCGTCGCGACGACCGCAATCAGCAACACCATGAGCACGATGCTGGAGACCGAAGGCAGCAGGACCGGGTCAAGCGAGACACCTGTCCGCTGAGCCCCCGTTTCCTCCCAGATGCTCACGAGCAAGCCCCAGCCGCAGGCCAGCCAGCTCAAGGCGATCAGCCCAAACAGGCGGGCTGGCCGGGCGCGGGTGACGAGGACCGGCCACAGGATCGCCGCAGCAACACCCAGGATCGTCAGGTCGTAGTCGTAATTATAAGGGCTCATCAGCATGGAGCCGAAGGCAGCCAGCGCCGCGACCTGCCGCCGGTCCCCACAGCGGATGGCCACGGCCGCGATCGCAATGCAGGCGGCCAACATGGTTCCGGCTTGCAGTGCCAGGGCAAGGCCCGGCGGGGCGCCGGCCGTGAACAAGGTGGCGTAGAGGGAGGTCATCCGGAACAAGGGGTAGAGTCCCAGGGCGAGGAAGTGGCCAGCCTCCTCCACACCACCGAGGAAGGCGGGAAAGACCCCCACCCCGAACACGCCGGCGGACAATGCCAGCAGGGCCAGGACCGTCACGCCCCCCGCCACGATCCTGCGCCACCGCCAGTCGACGCAGGCGAGGACCGCACCCCCGACCGCCAGGTGCGGCTTGAACGTCATCAGGCCGAGCGCGACGCCGCCGCCCCCGAGGCCGCGCAGATAGGAGAGCAGGAATAGCCCGAGCAGCGCGCCGGTCAGGAAGCCGTTCTGTCCGGAGCGGATGTTCAGGAGAACCGCCGGGAGGACCGCCACGAGGGCCGTCGCCGCATGGACACCGGCGAGGCGCCGGAGCACCGCGACATAGGCCAGGAAGCTGAGGCCGGCGAATGCCAGATAGGCAATGCCGATTGGCAGGCTCGCCAGCGCCGCCGTCACCAGGTTGAAGGGGGGCGGGTATGCCCAGGGCATGAAGCTATTCGAGCCGGTGAAGCGGCGCTGCGCCTCATACAAGGTCTGGAAGTGGTATGCGTCGTTCAGCCTACCATCCCAGTACATCTGACCGGCGACATAGAAGGCGTCGAAATCGGTCATCGTCTTGGCGGCGCGCAGCAGCGTCGGGAACTGGAAGTCGATGGCCGTCGGGACCATCAGCAGCGAGCTCAGGACCAGCAGCGTCGAGGCCACCCATGGTCTGAGGAGCGGAGGGGCTTCCGAGTTCAAGGCCTCATCCTCATGCGGGTCGGCTCGGATATCGGCGGTAGGAAGGTCAGCGGCCCAGGGCGACGGCTGGACCGCGCCGATGCCAGCATTGCGTGCATAACACAAAATATCCCGTCGGATCATCAACCGAAAGGCGTGGATCCGAAGAGTTCCGAGCCACGGGAAGCGAACCATCCCTGCGGCCCGACCGCCAATCCCCCGGCGGGAACGCCCACCACCGAGCCTTGGCAGGCGGCATGGCCCTCCATTCCCGATGCAAATGCCACGCGGCCAACTACCGCGAGGTCAGGCTATTTTACGATTCAATTTTGTGTTTCATGACGGGATTTCATGTTTTAAGCGTATGATTTTGCAGGATATGAGGCGCCTGCCGAGAGCTCTTTCGAGGCTCAATTGTGTAAATCCGATTCTTAGTAGTGTTTCTCGGTTGACTATGAACGGCCTTATGTCGTTAAATGACCCGGAGGCCGGCGCCATCCGCGCCGGCAACGCGGGATTTGAAGGATGCAGCTTGCACCGCGATACCAAATGCTAAAGCGCCGTCCCCCCGCCCCTGGGCCGATGCGCCGCCCAGGGCCGCACCGCCGGCGCTGTCGCCGCTGAGCGCCGCGCGCCCGCTCTCTTCCTCCTGACCTGCCGCCCAGGCCGCGCTGCCGCGGCCGAAGGATCACGCATGCACACCTCCCGTCCCATCGAGGTGCAGGGACGCTTCATCGGCGTCGCCGTCACCCATGCCACCGCCTGGCGCTTCATCGCCACCGATCCCGCCGTCGAGGACATCGACGGCGCCACCTTCCAGAGCCCGGCGGAAGCGCTCCGCGTCGCCAGCCTGGTGCTGAGCCGCAATCAGCGCATCGCCGGCCAAACGACCGGGAGCAAGCGCCCGTGAACGCCCCAGTCGTGCCGCCAGACGCCCTGGCCGTCATTGCCGCGACCGCATTGCGGTCCATGCCCGATCCCGCCGCAGCGCCATGGGCTGCCCTCAGCCATGTCGCGCGGCTTTCACCATAGGAAGGAGATGAACGATGACCGATCGCTCTTCCCGTCGTGCGCTGCTGCGCGCCGCCGGCATCACCGCGCTGGCGATCCCCGCCGGGGCGATGGCGCCGCGCGCCTTGGTGCCGGCCGATCCGCTGGCGCCGCCGCCCATCTGCCGCACCGCCACTACCAGCCTCGCCGCCGCCGCGGCGCCCGGCCCGCGGCGCAAGCTGAAGCTCACCTGGAATGCCAATTCCATCTGCACGGTCGGCGTGCCGGTCGCGGCCAGTCAGGGGATCTTCGAACGGCACAACCTCGATATCGAGATGATCAATTTCGGCGGCTCCACCGACCAGTTGCTGGAGGCGATCGCCACCGGCAAGGCCGATGCCGGCGTCGGCATGGCGCTGCGCTGGCTGAAGCCGCTGGAACAGGGCTTCGACGTGAAGATCACCACCGCCATCCATGGCGGCTGCCTGCGCCTGTTCGCCGCGCAGGATGGCGGCATCCGCAGCGTCGCCGACCTGCGCGGCAAGACGGTCGGCGTGTCCGACATGGCCGCACCCGATAAGAACTTCTTCTCCATCGTCGCGGCGCGCCAGGGAATCGACCCGGCACGCGACATCACCTGGCGGCAGTTCCCGGCCGACCTCCTGGGCGAGGCACTGAAACGTGGCGATGTCCAGGCTGTCTGCCTCAGCGATCCGCTGGCCTGGATCCTGCGCGAGCGGGATGGACTGTTCGAGGTCGCGACCAATGTCAGCGGCGAGTATGCCCACCGCTCCTGCTGCATCCTCGGTGTCCGCGGCAGCCTCATCCGCAGCGACCGCGCGGCGGCCCGGGCGCTGAGCGCGGCGTTGATCGAGGCGCAGGACTGGGTCACCGCGAACCCGGACGCCGCAGCGGCCGTCTTCGCCCCTCACGCCCGCGCGCCGGTCGAGCAACTGGCCGCCATGCTGCGCAGCCATACGCACCACCACCATCCGACGGGCGCCGCGCTGCGGCAGGAACTCGCCGCCTATATCGCGGAGCTGAAGACCGTGAACGTCATCAAGCCGAATACCAACCCGACGCGACTGTCCGAGCGCATCTTCGCCGACGTGCTGAGCGGAGAGGCGGCATGAGCGCGACTACCCTCACCGTCGGCGCGGCCGGCGCGCAGGAAACGCCAGCGCCCGCCTGGCCCCTGGGCTGGGCGGCAGGCCTGGCCTGGATCGGCACCGCGGCACTCATCATCCTCTGGCCGGATGCCGACGATCTGGGCCGCACCCGGGAACTGGCGGTGCTCTCCGCGGCCCTCGGCGGCGGCATCCTGCTGCTGGCGACCGCCACCGCGCTGCCGGGACTTGCGGGCCGGCTTGCGCCGCTGCGCGCCGCCGGGCCCTGGCTGCTGGTGCTGGCGCTCGCCCTGGCGGGGTGGGAGCTGGTGACGGCCAAGCTCGACTGGCTGCCGCGCCCCTTCTTCGCCGCGCCGCAATCAATCCTGGAGGTCTTCACCGACGACTGGTCGCGTCTCGGCGAGAGCGTGCTGCGCAGCCTGCTGCTGGTGGTGCCGGGTTATGCGTTGGGCGCCGGCATCGGCTTCCTCTTCGGCGTGGCGATGGGCTGGTCGCGCCTGGTCGGCTACTGGGCGCATCCGGTGGTGCGACTGATCGGCCCGCTGCCGGCCACGGCCTGGCTGCCGATTGCCTTCTTCGCCTTCAGCTCCTCCCGCGGCGCCAGCACCTTCCTGATTGCGCTGGCCAGCTTCTTCCCCGTGACGGTGCTGACCTGGTCGGGCGTCTCCTCGGTTCCCAAGGCGTATTACGATGTCGCGCGGACCATGGGCGCCTCGCCCTGGTTCCTGGTGCGCAAGGTGGCGGTGCCGGCGGCGATGCCCTCGGTCTTCGTCGGCCTGTTCATGGGGCTCGGTGCCTCCTTCAGCGTGCTGGTGGTCGCCGAGATGATGGGCGTGAAGGCCGGGCTCGGCTGGTACATGCAATGGGCCCAGGGCTGGGCCGCCTACGCCAACATGTATGCGGCGCTGCTGGTCCTGGCGCTGATGTGCTCCGGTGCGGTCACGTTGCTGTTCCGGGTCCGCGATCGGTTGCTCTCCTGGCAGAAGGGACTGGTGCGGTGGTGAAGGGCGCAAGGCTGGAAGTGCGTGGCGTCAGCCACGCCTTCGCCCTGGAGAAGCGGGCGCTGCCCGTGCTGCAGGACATGGACTTCACCGTGGAGCCAGGCGAGTTCCTCGCCCTGCTCGGCCCCTCCGGCTGCGGCAAGTCCACGCTGCTGCGCCTGGTGGCGGGGCTGGAGCCGCCAAGCAGGGGACACCTGCTGGTGGACGGGCAGGAGATCGCCGGCACCGATCCCAGCCGGACCATCATGTTCCAGGATCCGACGCTGTTCCCCTGGCGCACGGTACGCGGCAACGTCCAGCTCGGGCCGGAGGCGCGCGGCGCATTGCAAGCGAATGCCGCACGCATCGAGGAGGCCCTGTCCCTGGTCGGCCTTGCCGGTTTCGCCGAGGCCTATCCACACCAGCTCTCGGGCGGCATGGCACAACGCGCCTCGCTCGCCCGGTCGCTGGTGAACGAGCCACGGATCCTGATGCTGGATGAGCCGCTGGGCAAGCTCGACAGCCTGACCCGGCTGGCGATGCAGCGGGAGATCGCAGCGCTGTGGGAGCGTGAGCGTTTCACCACGCTGCTGGTCACGCATGACGTGGAGGAGGCGCTGCTGCTGGCGGACCGCGTGCTGGTGCTCAGCGACCGGCCGGCGCGCATCCGGGCCGATATCCGTGTGGAGCGGCCGCGACCGCGCCGCCGCGACGATCCGGGCCTTGTCCGGCTGCGCGAGGAGATCCTTGCCCTGCTTGGCCTGGCCGAAGCGGCCTGACCCGAAAAACAGCCCAGGATCCCGCGCGCCGACCGTCCGGCTGTTCCGGTCCGGCGTCCAGGCCGTCTGGATGCCGGACCTGGGAACGGCCCGATGGCGCCCTGGAATACGCAACCCAGGACCGGCCTTTCGGGGCCTGGGTGGCACAGGAAGGGAACTCTGACTACTGCCGAAATCCCTATTTGGCCGTTGCCGCACGCGGCCGGGGCAGCAGGGCGAAGCAGCCGACGACATCCGCGATGGAGCCGCCCGGCAGCCCCGCCACGAATGCTTCCAGCCGGTCGTAGGCCGCCGCCGGCACGCCTTCCTCCGCGCCGATGCGCCGCACCAGGGCCATGGTCCGGGCGCGGTCGTAGCTGTAGTCGGCAGCGGTCATGCGCTGGTCCTGGATGATCTCCGAGCCATCCTCCAGCCGCACGGCGATCACCGCGGATAGCGTCGGCACCTGCGGATCGGCCACCAGTTCCACCCGCTGCAGCAGGGTATTCACCGCCGCGTCGTTGTAGTTGGTCATGATGCCCATGGTGGGGGTACCGCGCAGCAGGGTGGCGGCGATACAGAAGGGGATCGACATCAGTGTGCCGGAGACGGTGCTGAACGGCCCCTTGCTGTCCATGCCGGCATAGCCGACCTCATAGGGGTTCATCCGCACCGTCACGCCGGCGATTGGCCGCCCCGCGATCCTCTCGCGCAGCTCCAGGGCCGCCGTCACCGGAGTCTGGTTGAAGGCGCAGACCGGGAAAGGCTTGAAGGCAACCCGCATGGTGGACCAGTCGCGGCCCAGCCGCGCGGCCAGTCCCTCCGCATCCGGCGCCACGCGCGCGTAGGCACGAATGAAGCCGGCGCTGCCCTCGAAGGCATGCGGCGCGGCGACGGCGCCCTGGCGGGCGAGTTCCGCCGCCATCAGCCCGTTCACTCCGGCCTGGCCCACCTGGTAGCGCCATTCATCCGTGCCGTCGGCAAAGGATTGCAGGATGCCGCCGGCGAAATGTGCGCCATAGGACAGCGCGGCAGCGATCCGGTCCTCTGGCAGCGCCATGGCCTTCGCCACCGCTGCAGCGGCCGCGGCCGTGCCGTAGATCGGCGAGGCGCGCAGCCCCGCCGGGGTGGTATGGCCGGCATGGGCCTTCTCGAACAGTCCGCCTACCTCGTAGCCGGCGATCAGCGCCGGCAGCAGGCGGTCTAGCGGCAGCTTCCGCACCTCGAACAGCGCAGTCAGCAGCGGGATCAGGATAGCGCCGAGATGCGCAGCGCCGCAGGCATCCTCCTGCGCGCGGCCATGCGACAGGGCGGCATTGGCCAGGGTGGCGCCGGCGATGGTGCTGCGCCGCCCGTCGCCCCAGAGAGTCGCGCCATCCGGCCGCTCGCCCTCCATGGCGATGGCGGCGGCGCGCGCCACCGGGGCGAATTCCGTGGCATGGCAGCCGAGCGCGATGCCGTAGCCGTTCAGCAGGCAGGCGCGGGCCTTCTCCTCGACCTCGGCGGGGATGCTCCCCGGGCCCAGCCCGGCGACAAAGCGCGCCAGGGCGCGCGTGAGCGGAACGCCTTCGGTCATGGCCTCGGTCCCTCCCTCATTCCTTCGCCGCGAGTTCCTCGCGCAACACCCGCTTCAGCACCTTGCCGGAAGGGTTGCGAGGCAGCGCCTCCCGCAATTCCAGCGCCTTCGGCACCTTGAACCCCGCCAGCCGCGCCCGGCAATACGCCTGCACCGCCGGCAGGTCGAGCGTCGCCCCCGGCTGTGGCACCACCACGGCGACGGGCCGCTCGCCCCAGCGCGGGTCCGGCACGCCGACCACTGCCACCTCGCTGACCCCGGGCAGCTCGTAGAGCACGCGCTCCACCTCCGAACTGGCGATGTTCTCGCCGCCGGAGATGATCATGTCCTTCTTGCGGTCGGTCAGGAACAGGAAGCCGTCCGCATCCAGGTAGCCGACATCGCCGCTGCGGAACCAGCCATCGGGGTAAAAGCTTGCGGCGGTCTTGTCCGGATCCTGCCAGTAGCCCTTGAAGACCTTCGGGCCACGCAGGCAGATCTCGCCCTCCTGCCCCGGCGGCAGCACCCGGCCGGCATCGTCGCGGATGGTGATCTCGACATGCGGGGTGGCGCGGCCGGTGGAGCCGATCTTCTCGATCTCCCGCCCCGCCTCCATCAGCGTGTCGCCGCTGCAGGTCTCGGTCAGACCGTAGGCGTCGATGTAGCGGCCCTGCGGGAACAGGGTGGTGAAGGCGCGAATGCGCGATTCCGGCGTCTTCTCCCCGCCGCCGATGCACCAGCGCAGGCTGGAGAGATCCAGCCCCCGCGGATTGCCGTGCTCCAGCGTACGGGAGAGCATGACGGGCGCCATCCAGGCGCCGGTCAGCCGCTCCCGCGCGATTGCCTCCAGCGCGGCGGCGGCGTCGAATTCGCGCAGGATGCAGAGCGTCCCGCCCACCCACAGCACCGCCAGCCCCGGCAGATCGAAGGCGCCGACATGGTAGAGCGGCCCCACCACCAGCAGCCGGTCCGCCGCGGAAAGACCGAGGGCGACTACATGCTCCATGCACTTCCAGTAGAAATTGCCGTAGGAGTGCATGACGCCCTTCGGCCGGTCCGTGGTGCCGGAGGTGTACATCAGCCGGAACAGGTCATCCTCCCGTCGCGGCGCGGGCGGCGGGACGGGCGTGCCGGGCGGCACCAGCCGGGTCGGGTCGGCCTGGGCTTCGGCATTCAGCAGGATCAGGCCGGGCAGCCCCTCGACCACCGGGGCGAATTCGGCATCGGCGAAGATCAGTTTCGCGCCGGCATTGCCGAGGATGTAGGCCACCTCATCCCGCGCCAGCCGGAAATTGATCGGCAGGAAGACCGCGCCGATGCGGCTGGCGGCGATCGCCAGTTCCACGAAGGCGGCGGAGTTCTTCATGAAGACCGCCACCACATCCCCCGCCGCCACGCCGCGCGCGGCGAGCAGGGCGGAAAGCGCCTCGGTCCGCGCCTGCAAGGCGGCATAGGTGATGCGCCGCGCGCCGTAGATGATCGCCAGCCGGTCGGGATGCTGCCGGGCGTGGAAGGCGACGAAGGCGGAGAGGTTGAGCATGGCTGGCCTCAATAGCCGCGCGGCATTCCCAGATCATGGACCGCGATGTAGTTCAGCACCATCTCCTCGGAGACGGGCGCGAAGCGGAACAGGCGGGCGTCGCGCCACAGCCGCTCCACGTCGAATTCCTTGGCATAGCCCATGCCACCCATGGTCTGCATGGCGCGCTCCGTCGCCTGCGCCGCCGCCTGGGCAGCCAGCAGCTTGGCCTGGTTCGCGGCCGAGCCATAGGGCTCCCCCAGGTCGCACAGGGCGGCGGCCTTGTGGTTCAGCAGCCGTGCCGCCTCGCTCAGCGCATGCGCCTGGGCCAGCGGGAATTGCAGGCCCTGATAGGCGGCGATGGGCTTCCCCCCGAAGACCTTGCGTCCCTGGGCGTAGTTCACCGCCTGGCGGATCGCCAGTTCCACCGTGCCGACGAGCCCAGCGGTGGTGACGATGCGCTCGGTATTCAGCACCTCCAGCAGGGCGGGCCAGCCTTCGTCCACCTGGCCGACGACATCCTCCGGCCCGATCCGCACCTCGTCGAAGAAGACGGAGGAGGAAGGCAGGGTATTGGTGCCGAGCTTGTCTATGGCGCTGTGGCTGACGCCGGCGCGGTCCGGCTCGATCAGGAACAGGGTGATGCCCTGGGTGCGGCGCTGCACCTCCTCCACCTTCCGCGTGCGCGCCACCACCAGCATCTTCTTCGCCTGCGGCACGGCGGTGATCCAGACCTTGCGGCCGTTCAGGCGCCAGCCATCGCCCTCCCGCCGGGCGAAGCTGCGGACCTCCAGGCTGTTGGTGCCGGCGTCCGGTTCGGTGAGCGCCATGCAGAAGGTGATCTCGCCGCGCACCAGGCCGGGCAGCAGCGCCTGCTTCTGCTCCGGCGTGCCGAAGCGGGCGATGCTGACGCCGCCGAAGATCGGGTTCAGCATGAACATCTGCGCCAGCGTCGAGCCGGCGCCGCCGGCGGTCAGCGCCTCCACCGCCAGCGCCATCTCCAGCATACCGAGACCGGAGCCGCCATAGGCTTCCGGCAGGGCGATGCCGCAGAGCCCGGCCTCGCAGATCGCGGCCCAGGCCTCGGCCGGATAGGCTTTCCGCGCATCGAGGTCGCGCCAGTATTCCGGACCGAAGCGCTCGCCGACCTTGCGGGCGGTCTCCACCAGCAGGCGCTGGTCCTCGGAGAGGCGGAATTCCATGGCTCAGATGCTCCCTGCCGCCGGGGCGAGCAGCAGCGCCAGCGGCTTTTCGAGAAAGGCGATGATGCGGGCGAGGAAGGCGGCGGCGGCGGCGCCGTCCAGCACGCGATGATCGGCCGCCAGCACCAGCGTCATCTCCCGCCGCAGTACGGGCACGCCCTCCGCATCCGGGCGGAACACCGATTCCGCCGCGCCGAGGCCGAGGATCATGGACTGGCCGGGATTGACGATCGGCACCAGGAATCGGGCACCGTGCATGCCGACATTGGACAGGGTGATGCTGCCGCCCTGCAACTCATCCGGCGAAAGCCGGCCGTCGCGGGCCCGCTGAACCAGGTCGTCCGCCCGCCGCGCCAGCACATCCAGCGGCAGGCGCCCGGCGTCGCGCAGCACCGGGGCGAAGAGGCCGCGCGGCGTATCCACCGCCAGCCCCACATCCGGCGAGGGGAGGCGCCGCCAGCCCTCCCCGGCCCAGACCCGGTTCAACTCGGGCATGGCCACCAGGGCGCGGCCGATCGCCGCCAGGACGGCATGGGTCACCGTCAGGCGCGGCGCGCCGGGCAGGTCCCTCCACTCCTCGCGCAGGGCGAGCAGGCGGGAGATCTCCGCCGTGGCGCCCAGATGGAAATGCGGGATCTCCTGCTTGGCCTGGGTCAGCCGCCGCGCCGCCGCGGCGCGTACGCGGTCGAGCGGGATGAACTCGCCTTCCGCCGCCGCCGCCGTGGCCGGTGGCGGGACGGGCGGTGCCGGCCGCGCGGCTGCCGGCACGTCACGCGCCTTGATGCGGCCGCGCGGTCCGCTGCCGGTCAGTTCCGCCAGCGCCACGCCCCGCTCCCGCGCCAGGCGCCGGGCGAGCGGCGTGGCGATGATGCGCCGCCCGGCGGCCGCGGCCGGCGGCGCAGGCGGCGCAGATGCTTCGGCGGGTGTCTCGGCTGCGGCGGG
>Ga0207747_1001202_pt1 | contig 19872 bp, 15 predicted proteins | sample HigsolmetaGSP11D_FD_184839 | JGI IMG/M metagenome (GOLD analysis project Ga0207747, IMG submission 184839) | High solid enriched microbial communities from the Joint BioEnergy Institute, USA - SP1-1-D (SPAdes) | ecosystem: Engineered > Bioreactor > SSF (Solid state fermentation) > Aerobic >...
CGGTCTATTAATTCATCAGGAGAGGGAAAATCAGACAAGGGAATCTCTCGTTCCTGGCCGGTTATAAAGTCATGCTCATAAAAAGCGTCACCATTAGAACTGTAGGCAAAAGGCACATCAAGCATCCGGGCGTATGTCATGGCCTGTTGCAAGCCGTATGATACAGTGTGGTTGTTGTCCTTTGCCTCAACTATGGCAATGGGTTTATTTGGATTAATATAAAGAATATAGTCAGCCTTTTTCGGCTTTTCACGAAACACAAAATTTCCCTTCAGGTTAATCTTACCTTCCGTGATTTTTGTTTCCATCGTTATATGGTCAAGGCTCCATTTAGCGGTGATTGCCGGAGTGATATATCGGAGTTTGATATCTTCCTCGGTCATTTGTTTTTTATCAATCATGTATTATCACCCCTTACCGCATCCGGAATGTAGTCCATAATATCTCCATAATTACAACTAAGTGTGCTGCAAATCTTATCCAAAACATTAAGCATGACTGGCTCGTCCCGACGCAGTTTAGTCATGGTGTTTGGAGATATGCCAGAGGCTTTACGCAAGTCTGCCTTGCTCATTTTCTTATCCACAAGCAGTTTCCAAAGTTTATTATATGAAACAGCCATAATTAGGCCTCCAATACCATATTTTAGAACATTATATCACACAGCAAATAACCTCACAAGATCTTAAGAGGAGTTCGCAAAATAAGATAAAGCCACAAAAGAAAGACTGCACTAAAGGTTTAATCCTTCATTGCAGTCTTTTCTACTTGTCCCCGCTTGAAGAAAGTCGGTTAAAAATTTACTTGTTTTCGTAAATCCCTATGACTAACTCCCTTTTGAGTGACTGTTTTTTAACAATAGCAACATATGCTATTATGACCTCTTGTACCTAGCTATCACAATTTCAGCAGGTATCTCATTTATCTCAATTGCGCTAGTGCTTGCGCAATATCAGTGATAATATCATCCGCATTTTCAATCCCTATGGACATACGGATAAGATCCGGTGTGATTCCGCAATCAATTAACTGCTGATCATTCAGCTGTCTATGAGTAGTGCTTGCCGGATGAAGCACACTGGTTCTTGCATCGGCCACATGAACTACAATTGCGGCAAGCTTCAGATTATCCATAAACTTCATTGCAGCTTCTCTTCCACCTTTGATACCAAATGAGATAACACCGCAAGAACCATTCGGTAAGTATTTCTGTGCCAGATCATAGTATTTATTACTTCTTAAGCCAGGATAATTCACCCAGGAAATTTGCTCATGTTGCTCAAGATATTCTGCTATCTTCTGCGCATTGGAGCAGTGACGTTCCATTCGAAGGTGCAACGTTTCTAATCCAAGGTTTAATAAGAATGCATTATTGGGTGATGGCGTTGCTCCCATATCTCGCATCAATTGCACCCTTGCCTTAGTCAGGAAAGCCGCTTTACCGCAATCTCTGGTATAAACCATTCCATGATAGGATTCATCCGGTGTTGAAAGTCCCGGGAATTTGCCATTATCCCAGTTAAAGTTACCGCTGTCAACAATTACGCCACCTAAGGAAACCGCATGTCCGTCAAGATACTTTGATGTGGAATGGATGACAATGTCCGCTCCATATTCGATTGGTCTGCAATTGATTGGCGTTGCAAAGGTATTATCGATAAAGAATGGTATGTTATTATTATGGGCAAGGGCAGCAAACTTCTCCAGATCCAGCACGACCAAAGATGGGTTGGATATCGTCTCTGCAAATATAAGCTTTGTATTCTCTCTTACTTCCTTCTGTAATTCCTCCAGAGGTGCATCAGGATCGACAAAGGTTACTTCAATCCCCATTCGTTTCATTGTGACAGCAAACAGGTTCATCGTTCCGCCATAGATTGTACTGGTAGATATAAAATGATCACCGGCACTACAGATATTTAATACGGCAATCATATTCGCTGCCTGTCCGGATGAGGTACACATTGCCCCAATACCTCCCTCTAAGGCAGCAATCTTTCTTTCTACTGCGTCCACTGTGGGGTTTGCCAATCTTGTATAGAAAAAGCCTTCTTCAGCCAAATCAAATAGTTTGCCAACGGTTACGCTGGAGTCGTATTTAAAAGTTGTACTCTGTGCGATTGGTACCACGCGTGGTTCTCCATTCTTTGGCTGATACCCTGCCTGAACACATTTCGTCTCAATATGATAATTGCTCATACTATCCGTCCTCCCCTATGTATTGTTAGAATCATATAATTGATAAATGTTTCCTGTCAAGTATGTTTCATATAGATTATATTTATATCATTCATAACCCTATAGATACATATACGAAATTCATCACTTATTGGTATTTGAATCATCCTGTTGTATGCTTTCACCTCTTTTGTTAGAAACAATAGAAACAGGTAAAAATACGCTACATTTTATTTCGAATATATGTTCTTTTATAATTGAAAATTCCTATATCATATGGTAAAATATACCTGAACAACCGTACAGGGTGGTTGCCTCCCATTTCTTAATGAAGGGAGGAATGCATATGGATACATATCAAGTACTGTCATTATTATTGGTATTTGGTTCGTTTCTTATTGCATTACTTTCTTATATAGATCGTAACAATAAAAGAAAGTAAAAAAATACCTACCCTGTGGCCGAACAGGGTAGGTGGCTCTATATTGAGCTAAACTCTGATTAGGCAACCACTTTGTGGGCGGTTGTTCTCTTTGAGTATATTATAACATTATTTGGATATTATTTCAATTACTTTTCTTCTTTTACTTCGATTTTACGAATTTCTTTCGTACGAATTTCCTTCGTAATTTCATTAATGAAGGTATCAAGTGGCTTCTGTCCCTCATCTCCAAGGTAACGGCTTCTTACAGATACCAGTCCTTCTTCCTCTTCCTTCTGTCCTACGATTAGCATATAAGGAACTCTTTCCAGTCTTGCTTCACGAATCTTGTAACCAATCTTCTCAGCTCTTTCATCCACAGTTACAAGCACACCGTTTTTCTGTAATTCCTCTTTCACCTTATTTGCATAATCATGGTATTTTTCAGAGATAGGAAGGACTCTAACCTGTTCTGGGCATAACCAGGTTGGGAACATTCCGGCATATTTCTCAATTAACCATGCAAGGGTTCTTTCATAGCATCCGATACTTGTTCTGTGAATAATGTATGGACGTTTCTTTTCACCGTTGGAATCCACATAGTACATATCAAAACGTTCCGCAAGAATAAAGTCTAATTGAATGGTTATCATGGTATCTTCTTTACCATAGACATTCTTCGCCTGAATATCAAGCTTTGGACCATAGAATGCTGCTTCTCCTTCTGCCTCAGTAAATGTTACGCCATTCTGAATCAGAAGCTCACGCATTTTGTTCTGCATTTTCTCCCAATCTGCTTCATTACCAAGGTATTTCTCACGATTGTTCGGATCCCACTTGGATAGACGGTAGGTAACATCATTTTCCAAACCCAAGGTCTTTAAGCAGTACATAGCCAGCTCAAGACATCCCTTAAACTCCTCTTCCACCTGCTCCGGAGTTACAATCAAATGTCCTTCTGAAATTGTAAACTGCCTTACACGGGTAAGACCATGCATTTCACCGGAATCCTCATTACGGAAAAGTGTGGAGGTCTCGCCGTAACGGCAAGGAAGGTCACGGTAACTCTTTTGACTTTGCTTATATACATAATACTGGAATGGGCAGGTCATTGGACGAAGCGCAAATACTTCAGAATCTTTTTCTTCGTCTCCAAGTACGAACATACCATCTTTATAATGGCCCCAATGGTCAGAAATAACATATAAATCTTTCTTCGCCATTAAAGGTGTCTTGGTTCTCATATAACCACGACGTTCTTCCTCATCCTCAATCCATCTCTGTAACGTCTGGATGATCTTAGCACCTTTTGGCATCAGTAATGGAAGTCCCTGTCCGATAACATCAACCGTAGCAAAGATCTCCATTTCACGACCTAACTTGTTATGGTCACGCTTTTTAATATCCTCCAGATGCTCCAGATACGCTTCCAAATCTGCATTCTTGGTAAATGCGGTTCCATATACTCTGGTTAACATCTTATTCTTCTCAGATCCTCTCCAATATGCACCGGAGGATGAGATTAATTTAATTGCTTTGATTCCTTTTGTACTCATCAAATGAGGTCCTGCACAAAGGTCTACGAAGTCTCCTTGGCGGTAGAAAGAAATTTCCTCACCTTCCGGTAATTCCTCAATCAGTTCTACCTTATAAGGTTCATTCTTTTCCTTCATGAACGCAATTGCTTCTTCTCTTGGAAGGGTAAAGCGCTCCAATTGAGCTCCTTCCTTAATAATCTTCTTCATTTCCTTCTCTAGCTCATCAAGAGCTGCACGATCAAATGGTTCACAATCAAAATCGTAATAGAAACCGGTATCGATGGCAGGACCGATCGCTAACTTCGCATGTGGATGCAATCTCTTAACCGCTTGTGCTAGTACATGGGAAGCAGTATGGCGATATGCAGCCTTTCCTGCCTCATCATTGAAAGTTAAAATATTTAACTCGCTGTCCTGATCGACAACGGTTCTTAAGTCTACTACCTTGCCATTTAATTCAGCAGCGCAAGCCATTCTTGCTAAACCTTCGCTGATATCCTGTGCTATTTCATACACAGTCATCGATTTCTCATATTCTTTTACAGAGCCGTCTTTTAACGTAATCTTCATAATTATTACCTCCATTCTAGCGCATGTATTCTATATCGATTGATGATTGATTACGAAGCATCCATTCATACATTTGCTTTCGTTACGATACCATACGCATTAATTCATTTTATACTCATGCATACAAAAAAGCCCGTCTCTTTCGACTTGTTTGAATACAATTCGAAAGGGACGAGCGTATCATCATATACCTCGCGGTTCCACCCTTATTGGTAAGTGTTTTACCCACTTCATTCGATTATAACGGAATCACCGGACCGGATTAGGGCCACTCAGAGGTGGTTTTCATATGCTTCCGAATAAGATATTCCCACCAAATCATATCTCTCTCTGGAATCTTCCGCATATTACTCGTCTCATCAACGTGTTATGCTATAATTCATTTTTAATATATTAATTATAGCACTATTATATGTAATGTCAATGGGAAACTTTATTTCTTTCTCCATTCGTTCATAGTTAGTGTGCAGAAACAAAAAATCCAGCCTGGTCGATTTTTTCTCATTGAAGTTAACTTTACATTGAATATAAAATCTGTTAATCTCTATCTTAAGTAATAAGTCATCGACCCTAAAGCAAAAACTTACTATCTTTAGAACAAAAGCTTTAGTATCATTCCTATAGGGATTACTATACGATTAGGAGGCACATATGACAACACATATCTTGCAAAATGAATTTTTAACGATTCAAATTAATGAATTTGGAGCAGAACTTACCTCCATTAAAGATAACGAATCAAAAATAGAATATCTTTGGAATGGTGACCCTGCTTACTGGAAGCGTCATGCTCCCATTCTTTTCCCATTTGTTGGAAGTCTAAAGAATAAATCCTATCGCTATGATGGGCAGATTTATCCAATGACACAACATGGTTTTGCTAGGGATATGGAATTTACCCTAATGTCCAAATCCGATTATGAAATCTGGCTGTCACTCGATGCTACAAAGGAAACTTATGATAAATATCCATTTTGGTTCCGCTTAGAATTGGGCTATCGTTTGCAAGGGAAAACAATTACCTCTCTATGGAGAGTAATCAATCAGGATAAGAAAACGATGTATTTCTCCATTGGAGGGCATCCCGCATTTATGTGTCCATTGAATGGTGAGGGGGAACAATGGGATTATTATCTACAGTTTGATACCGAGCAACCACTGCATTATCTGTTGGTTAATACCGAAGGAATGGCGATAAGAAAACCTTTTCATCAGCAGGAAATCTTGGAAACCAAACATGGGATATTAGCTATCGATCCCCATCTGTTTGATAGGGATGCACTTATCATAGAGAATCATCAATGCCATGAGGTATCATTATTGGATTCGGCAAAAAAGCCGTACCTAACAGTATCCTTTGATGCACCACTATTCGGACTATGGTCACCTGCTGGCAAGAATGCTCCTTTCATCTGCATTGAGCCTTGGTATGGACGCTGTGACAGTAGTAATTTTAATGGCACTTTGGAAGAACGGGAATGGGGCAATGTCCTTGAAGCAGGGAAGCAATTTGAAGCTTCCTACACTATTACTATAAAGTAAATATAAAGTTAAGGACTGTCACAAAAAAGCTAACCCGTTCACTTGTCTTGATAAAAGCAATTGGTTTGCCAATTATTAATATAATGGAATTAAAAGAATAGCGTATGATTTTATCCATAAGCAGACCGTTTGTCGCCATCAGTACTTAGGTTGTGGCAGATTTACTAATGTGTCACAACCTTTTGTACTGCTATGTGCGACAACCGAGCGAGAATGTGTCTGCGTTGGATAAAATATACGCTATTTTGTTAATAAAAAATTTGATTACTATTTACTTCCCTGATGGCATAAACGGACGTAAAGCTCCGGCAACACTGCTAATCGGCATCGTCTGTAATATGATCTTACCCGGACCGGTAATTACCGTATTAAAGATACCTTCCCCTCCAAATAGCATATTCTTAACTCCCGGTACGGACTGGATATCCATTTGACAACTTTCCGACATTGCTGCAAGATATCCGGTATCTACGATAATCTTCTGTCCCGCTTGAAGTTCATATTCTACTGCACTTCCGTCAATCTCAATAAATGCGATACCATTTCCGGATAATCTCTGCATTATGAAACCTTCTCCACCAAAGAAACCTGCGCCTAAACGCTTCTGAAAATGGATAGAAAGCTCCACTCCCACTTCGGAAGCTAGAAATGCTGATTTTTGAACAATCATACCATTCCCCGGCGTGATGTTTAAGGCACGAATAGAACCGGGAAAACTGGATGCAAATGCAATCATTCCATTGCCTCCAACAGCGGTATATCGATTTTGGAAAATCGAATCACCCGAAAACATCCTTCCAAGTGCTTTACCAATCCCTCCGTTCGTGGTTGTTTCCATCTTAATGTTAGGGCTCATCCAGCACATTGAACCGCTTTCTGTAATCATCGCTTCTCCTGCCTCAAGATTACAAGTTACTACCGGAAGTGGTTCACCATAGATTTGATAATTCATACATTCATCCTCCACTTTAATAATTATATAGTTCACCGACTACTTCCTACTACATAAGATTGAATTGCAATAAAAATGTATTTCATATCTCTTCAAATATCCTTACACTTATTATATAAATTATAGTTCACCAATACAATATATTTTGATCAATATTTCCATATTTAGACACAGCATTAACTTACTACCTTATTTTATTCAAAATCGTGTTTTGTATTCATTATGGCTCAAAAATTCTTTTGTCCACATCTTTGATATTCCCCACTAAGGATACGGAACAACTGGTTAAATCCAGATAACGATTAGCAAAATCCTTAACATCATCCAAAGTGACTGCATTAATCCCTTCCACAAGTTCTTCTACAGGTACAATTTTTCCTTTATAAAACAGGGATTTTGCATTGGCATTCATGCGATTCTTTGCACTCTCGCTTCCCAAAATGATCTCCGTCTTTAATTGCTCCTTTGTCATTTGAAGTTCATCCATGGTAATGCCCTTCCTGCAGATATCATGAATGATTCGATAAATTTTCTTAACGACTGCCCCCGTTTGCGCAGGATTCATAGCGGCATAGATGTGGAACAGCCCGGTTTCCCGATAGGTGCTTCCATAGGAATATATGCTATACGTAAGTCCACTCTTATCCCGAATCTGAAGAAAAAGTCGGGAATTAATACTTCCTCCAAGGATTGAATTTAACACCGAGAAAGTATATTGCTCCTTGGAATGATAGGATATACAGTCAAATGCAATATTAAGATGTAATTGTTCGATATCTTTTTCTTTCTTATAGAATACGCGGCGGTATTCCGGTTTCCCTGCATCAAATCTTGCATGTTCACTTTTGGCTTTTATCACACCAAACTTTTCTTCCAGCAGGTCTAGGGTCTGTGCCTCGTCGAACTGACCGGCAACGGATATGATCATATTCTCGCCAACATAATACGTATCCATAAATTCTAAAATCTGATCCCGCGTCATCCTGCGTACATTTTTCTTGGTACCGGATATTTGATACCCCAGCGGATGATCCTTCCAGATCTTCATTTGCAGCATCTCGTGAACCAAATCCTCTGGAGAATCATCGTACATATCGATTTCTTCAATAATAACTCCCTTTTCCTTCTTTAAAGCCTTCTCTTCAAATAAGGAGTTATTCATCATATCCGCAAGGATATCAATGGCAATCGGTAAATGTTCGCTTAATGTCGTTGCGTAATAGGAAGTACATTCCTTGCTGGTATAGGCATTGACATTACCACCGATTTTTGCCATTTCATCGGCAATCTGTTTTGCATCTCTATTGTTTGTCCCTTTAAAAAGCATATGTTCAATCACATGGGCAATACCATTATTCATTTTATTTTCATTGCAGGATCCCACACGAACCCATACACCAAAAGCCGCACTGCGTAAATAAGGCATATTTTCTAATATTACGGTAATCCCATTGGATAGTTTTTTAATCTTCGTCATAAAGTCCCTTTCCTTAGAAATATAATTCATTCGATATTCTCGGATTCTATCATAAAAACTGTCATATAGCAATGAATGAAAAGGAATTTGTTGCCACAAGATGAATAGGTAATCCATTTTTATCAGGAACGAAAAACTGCCCACCTTCTTACTAGAAAAGTGGACAGTTTTAAAGCAATATAATGTTATTATTATTTTGCATTATAATGTCATGATATTGCTATTGTATTATATGACATTCTATTGCTATTGCATTATGATACTATATTATTTTTCTACATCTTTCAAACTAAAGCTTACACGTCCCATCTTATCTTGACCAAGGCATACAACCGTAACAATGTCGCCCAATGTCAAGATATCTTCCACATGTTCCACTCTATGTTTGGCAAGCTTGGAGATGTGTATCATACCTTCTTTACCGGGAGCAAATTCGATGAATGCACCGAATTCTTTAATACTGATAACTTTACCCTTATAAATTTTGCCTTCTTCAAAATCAGAAGCAATGATTTGAATCATTTCAATTGCCTTATCAATGCTTTCTTTGTCAACGCCGCAGACAGATACAGCACCATCATCGGTGATATCAATCTTAACACCGGTCTGATCAATGATTGCATTGATGGTCTTTCCTCTCTGACCAACCACATCACCAATCTTAGCAGGATCAATCTTAATCTGTTTAATCTTCGGAGAATAAGGACCTACTTCCGGTCTTGGCTTAGAGATAACCGGAGCCATAACTTCATCCAGGATATAAATTCTTGCTTCCCTGGTTCTGTATATTGCTTGCTCAATGATTTCTCTGGTAAGACCATTGATCTTAATATCCATCTGGATCGCAGTAATACCTTTATGGGTTCCGGCCACCTTAAAGTCCATATCTCCAAAGAAGTCTTCCAATCCCTGGATATCCGTTAAGATAACATAATCATCATCGGTATCGCCGGTTACTAAACCTACAGAGATACCGGCAACCATTGCTTTAATCGGTACACCTGCGGCCATCAAAGATAAAGTTGATGCGCAGACACTACCTTGGGAAGTGGAACCATTGGATTCCAAAACCTCGGATACCGCACGGATTGCATAAGGGAATTCTTCCTCGGAAGGAAGTACAGGAACAAGCGCTCTCTCAGCCAAAGCGCCATGACCGATTTCACGTCTTCCCGGTCCTCTGGAAGGTTTCGTTTCACCTACAGAATAGGAAGGGAAATTATAATGATGCATATATCTCTTACCGGTTTCGTTTTCATCAAGACCATCAAGCTTCTGCGTCTCAGCCAACGCACCTAAGGTAGTAATAGTCATAACCTGCGTTTGACCACGGGTAAACATTGCGGAACCGTGGGTTCTAGGTAAGATATCGATTTCCGCTGCAAGTCGACGAATATCCTTCATTCCTCTTCCATCCGGACGTTTATGATCCTTCAAGATCATCTTACGTACGGTCTTCTTCTGGAATTTATAAACGGCTTCATCAATTAAAGGAATCCAATCCGGATTCATTTCCTCATAACGAGCGATTAATTTCTCTTTAATTGCATTGATATTTGCTTCACGTGTTTGCTTATCATCCGTGAATACGGCCTCTTCCATAGCTTGTGGAGTTATGAAGTTAACCATATCTTCGTATAAATCATCCGGTGTATCGAATTTAACATAATCATGCTTCGGCTTACCGCACTCTGCTACGATTTTTTCAATAAATTCAATCACTTTTTTATTCAATTCATGAGCAGCATAAATTGCATCAATCATCACATCTTCCGGTATTTCGTTTGCACCGGCTTCAATCATGATAACCTTTTCCTTTGTAGAAGCTACTGTAAGAGCAAGTGTTGATTTTTCTCTCTGAATCTGGGTCGGATTAAACACAAATTCACCATCTACCAACCCAACCTGGGTACTGGCAATCGGTCCATTAAAGGGAATATCAGAGATACAGGTTGCAATGGACGAACCAAGCATCGCTGTTAACTCAGGTGAGCAGTCCTGATCAACACATAGAACTAAGTTATCAATTGTTACATCATTCCGGTAATCCTTCGGGAATAATGGTCTCATCGGGCGATCAATAACACGGGAGGTAAGAATCGCATTTTCCGATGCCTTCCCTTCTCTCTTAATAAATCCGCCTGGGATTTTACCTACTGCATATAATTTTTCTTCATATTCAACACTTAATGGGAAGAAATCAATTCCCTCTCTTGGTTTTTCCGATGCTGTCGCTGTTGATAATACAACGGTATCACCATAATGCATCAAGGCAGCACCATTCGCTTGTCCAGCAACTCTACCGATATCAACGGTTAAAGTTCTGCCTGCAAGTTCCATTGAAAAACTTTTGTACATACTATGTTCTCCTTTTCTATCATAATAAGTCGAATCGCCCAGCATAGAAATTGTGTCTCTATACCGGAATCCATCTGGTATTATTTTAGAGCCGGAGGTCCGAAACAACTGAAAAACCTACCGACATTTGCGTCGATAACCTTTTCAGTAGTCTCGGTATGTCCTCCCGTCGCTCTAACTATTAAAGTATAACATTATTATTACCAATATGCTACATATTTTTCAGAATTCGTTAATTTTCATTTTTCTGATAAAGAGCAGAAAAAACAAGCATATTGCTTGCCGTATAAATATTCCGATTCCATAAGAATATCATATGGCAAGCATCAATGCTTGCAGAGTCACTTCCCAAATTGCCTATCATTCTAATCCATACTATTTGTAATACTTGTATCCGGGGCGCCAATAGTTATCATCTTTGTCATAATCTTTATTACGCTTACGATTCTTTTCCGTTGGATTTTCAATTAGGGTCGCTGCTTCAAATGCATGCCTATGGCCATCATCCACACTGGTAATGGACTCTATATAATGGACATGCCGATTCTCATCAACCTTGATAGCACAGCCGGTTTTCCCCTTGAATTCATGATAATGATCATCATAGTAATCCGTACGGAAAAATACCTCATGTATGTGGTCATGAGGTCCGTATGGAATTGCTTCTCCTGTTACTGTAGCAAATCTATGGCTGTGGGGATCCTCACCGGCTATTTTTACACTGCCCTGCACCTCATGAACATGCTTCTGTTTTTCTTTACATCCTAACCAGTTTCCACCACATTTCTCTTTCTCATCATATCCCACACGAATCACATCCTTACCCAAATTTTAAGCTGCTATCCGAAGATATCAACCTAAAATATCTTATGTGGTTGATGCGTTTTTGTGTCTATCCAAAGTCGATTTTGTCATAACATTACCATTCATGTTTGTATATGATGAAATCGTTCGAATAGCTGAATTTATATGATAAAATTTGCGAATCAATGTATTTCGTCAGATGCTACAATATTTCTTAGCCATTTTAACTTAAAAAGCAGATAAAGTTGTTACTTTTCAATTGTAAAAAACTGCCCCACCGAGCACGAATTATACTACAATGGGACAGTTATAAGTTCAATATAATTATTTTCTTAAACCTAAACGCTCAATTAAGTCACGATATTTTTCAATATCTGTCTTAATTAAGTATTCCAATAATCCACGTCTTTGACCAACCATCTTCAGAAGACCTCTTCTGGAATGATGATCTTTCTTATTAACTTTTAGATGCTCAGTTAACTCGTTAATTCTTTCTGTTAAAAGTGCGATTTGAACCTCTGGTGAACCAGTATCATTAGGTGTTCTACCATAAGCTTTAATAATTTCTTGCTTTCTTTCTTTGCTGATCATTGTAAATTCTCCTTTCATGAAAACGCCGAATACCAAGAAAAGGGCGGAGATTCCTTGTTCTGAGTATTGGCTAAATTTAATCACTCAGCTATATTATCATAGAATTCAAATGTTGTAAAGGTTTTTCTTCTATTTAAATTAACTTAAAATATTTCTTTGCAAATATAATATCCTCTTCCATCTGTTTTTTTAATTCTTCTAAAGTATCATACTTTAATTCCGGTCGTTCAAACGTCATCAGTTCTACTTCAATTACCTTACCATATAAATCCTGATCAAAATCAAAGATATAGGTTTCTATTCCTTTATTCGGCTCCGCTCCTACGGTTGGTTTATATCCAACATTTGTAATCCCATAATAATAGGCGCCATCAATCAAAGTTCTGGATGGATATACCCCGCATGGAGGCAGCAGTTTATTGGATGGCGGAGTAATATTCGTTGTAGGCATTCCAAGGGTTCTGCCTATTTTTCTGCCATGAAGGACCTCACCACGTATCCGATAAGGCCTGCCAAGCATGGCATTTACTGCTTCCATATTGCCTTCTTTTAATTCTGCTCGTATGGTGGAACTACTGATAATATGGTTCTTCCATCTCTTTTTCTCACATACGATCACTTTATATCCATAAACTTGCGCAAATTGCTGCAATAAGGCAACATCTCCCCGACGGTTATGGCCAAAGCGGAAATCATCCCCTACCACGATTACCTTGGCATCCAACTTATCTATCAGGATATCCTTAATAAAATCCTCCGGCTCGATGCTTCGCGTCTCTTCTGTAAATGGATACGCAATCAGAACATCCAAACCGGTTTGGGATAGCATTGCCAGTTTTTCCTCTTCCGTATAAATTTGCTGAAATTCTTTATCTGAAAACAAGTTGTAGGGATGAAACAGAAAACTAAACATAACTGCCGTAAGCCCTAGCTCCTTGTGTGATATAACCTGCTCAATGAGATACTGATGCCCCAGATGAATGCCATCAAACTTCCCAAGGGTAACAGCACTATTCTTTATATGAAAATCTGTATTTCCTGCGATATACTCCATTGCTTCCTCCGATGCTAATTCGTGAACATCTTTACCGGTTTATAATATTTTTTATCAAAATCGTATTGGTAGATACCTATAAACGTATTCTCTGAATCGTATACCCTAACCCAATCTGCGGATGGTTTCTGTTTCGGTTCCATAACATGATTACAATGAAATGGATTTCCGTTATAGATTAATTTATTATATTCTTTTGCAACAGTTATTTTAGAGTACTCAGATAACACCTCATCGATGGGAAGAACGGCTGTAGCAACCCGTTCTTTTTGCGCCAATTCTTCTATATCTGCCAGTTTATAAGCATTCTCCAGTTTAAACTTTCCTACTGCAGTACGAACTAAACTCTTCATGGTTCCGCCGCAACCTAATTTTTCTCCAATATCGTAGAGCAGTGTACGGATATAGGTTCCTTTGCCACAATCGACAGAAACCCAAACCTCAGACTCCACTTCATCTATTTTTAAGATTCGTATATCATATATTGTTACTTTACGGCGTTTTCGTTCCACTTCTATCCCTTGTCTGGCAAGCTCATAAAGCTTTTTGCCATTGACTTTAATCGCGGAATACATAGGGGGAAGCTGCATATATTCTCCGATAAAGGATTTGATCGTCTCCTCAATTTCTTGCTTGTTGACCGTTACTTCTCTAGTCGTAAGGATTTGTCCGGTAATATCCTGTGTATCCGTAGTAATCCCAAGCTTAAGAACCGCTTCATAAGTCTTATCCTTATCCGTAATTAAATCAACCAGTTTGGTTGCTTTTCCTATGCACACCGGCAACACACCTTCCGCATCCGGATCAAGTGTACCGGTATGTCCGATTTTCTTTATCTTTAAGATACCTCTCATTTTTGCTACTACATCATGAGAGGTATATCCTTTTTCTTTATATACATTAATAATTCCGTTAATCAATGGTCAAACTCCTTTAAGGCTCCAATTTCATTAAGCTGTGCCTCAATATGCGGTGTTAAATTATTAATTACATCCGTCGCTAATCCGTACATAGTACAGCCGGCTGCCTGAACATGTCCACCACCACCGAAATATACGGCAATTTTACTTACATTGATCTTTCCATTGGATCGCATACTTACCTTAAATTCATTTGGTTTTGTTTCATAGATAAAGATGGCCACTTCGACTCCTTTGGTAACCCGCAACTGGTCTACGATACCGTCAAGATCCGTAGGTGCCGCCTGATAGAAATCCAACATCTTACGGCTTATTGTTGAAACAATAACTTTGCCATCTAATACAAGAATACTTTCCATTAAGCAGCGTCCAAGCACTTGATTTTGCATGTAGGTTTTGGCATAGAAGGTATCATTAATTAATCGCGTAAAATCGATTCCTTTGCTCATTAGTTTACCGGCAATATTCATTGTCTTCTCTGTAGTATTGGCGTGCTTGAATACGCCGGTATCATGGATAATTCCTACATAGAGTGAGCTTGCAATTTCCTTCGTAATCTGATCTTCCTCCAGTAATGTAAAAACCACTTCACTGGTTGAGGAAGCCTCCGGTACAACATGATTCACATCTGCAAAATTGGTATTGCTAATATGATGGTCAATGTTCAGTGTTTTATTCGCTGAATGGAAGTATTTAACCGCATCACCTAATCGATCAAGGCTTGCGCAATCCAAAGAGATAAACAAATCGTATATCTCCTCGGATTCCGTCCTATGTTTCACGTCCTCTACCGAGTTCAGAATTCGAAATTCATTGCCGAATGGTTCTAAATACAAGTCAACTTTTTCAATTTCGAACCGATTAAGATTCCGCTTTAAATACTGATACAGAGCTGTGCTGGAACCGATACAATCACCGTCCGGTCTTACATGTCCGGCGATTGCAATCTTCCTTGCACCATATACATGCTCTTTTATATTCTCCATCACTATCATCCTTTTCCTTCGCAAACAAGGTTACCGATTATTCTTCCTCCCGGATCTCTTTATCCTCAATTTCTTCGTCTTCCTCGGATGCATTCTCATCGCCTACGTGATTGTTCTTATTTACTTCATCAATCAATCTTGAAATATTTACACCGTATTCAATGGAATTATCAAGTACAAAGATCAGTTCCGGAGTGTTTCTTAAATTTAATTCCTTCGCCAGTTGCCCTCTTAAAAAGGAAGCAGCACTTTTTAGCCCAAGCAAGGTGCTTTCTTTGGAAGCATCATCCCCAAGTACGCTAGTATAAATCTTCGCTGTTTTCAAATCCGGAGCTACTTCTACGGAAACAATAGAAGTCATAGGATGAATTCTTGGATCCTTTAATTCCCGGATGATTAAATTGCTTAACACTTTTTGCACTTCAGCGTTGATTCTGGTGTTTTTAATACTATTCTTTCTCATATTATCACCAATCCTTTCTGTCCAGGTCAAAACTTAGGCAAAGTCTATCTTGGTACTTCCGCCATGATATAAAGTTCAACCTTATCGCCTTCCTTGAGGTCATTGAATTTCTCAAATACGAGACCGCATTCATAACCGGCTGCAACTTCCTTAACATCATCCTGGAATCTCTTCAAGGATGCCAAATTGCCATCGAAAATCATCTTATTGTCTCTATAAATTCGAGCTTTGCATCCTCTTTGGATCTTTCCGTCCAATACGTAGGAACCTGCAATTGTTCCAACACCGGAAGCTTTAAAGGTTTGTCTAACCTCTGCATGACCGATGACTTTCTCTTCGAATACAGGATCAAGCATACCCTTCAAGGCAGCTTCTACGTCTTCAATTGCATGATAAATGACACGATATAGTTTGATTTCTACTTTCTCACGGTTTGCAGTATCCTTAGCTGCATTATCCGGTTTTACATTAAATCCGATGATGATTGCATTCGAAGTCATAGCCAGTGTTACGTCAGATTCATTAATTGCACCAACACCGCCATGGATTACGCGAACTGCTACCTCATCATTACTGAGTTTTACAAGGCTCTGCTTCAATGCTTCCACGGAACCTTGTACATCTGCTTTTATAATAAGATTCAATTCCTTAATATTACCAGCCTGAATCTGTGAGAATAAACCGTCAAGGGATAATCTTGACTTGGTATCGGCAATCAGCTTCTCTTTGCTCTGCTTGATAAAGGCTTCCGCAATATTTCTTGCCTCTTTCTCAGTGTCAGTAACCTTAAATATTTCACCGGCTTCAGGAACTGCATTTAAACCAATGATTTCTACAGGTGTGGATGGAAGTGCTTCCTTCACTCTTCTGCCTTTATCATCTACCATGGCACGTACTTTACCATAGCTGGATCCAACTACAATATTATCTCCAACATGCAGTGTACCTTTTTGAACAAGAACGGAAGCAACCGTACCTTTACCTTTATCCAGTTTAGCCTCGATTACAACACCACGCGCATTGCGGTTCGGATTTGCCTTTAATTCCGCCATTTCTGCAGTTAACAGAACCATTTCCAGAAGCTGACTAATTCCTTCTCCTGTATGAGCAGAAACCGGTACGAAGATGGTATCTCCACCCCAATCTTCCGGAATTAACTCATACTCGGTTAATTCCTGCTTTACGCGTTCGATATTCGCACTAGGCTTATCAATTTTATTAATAGCTACAATAATCTGCACGTCTGCCGCTTTCGCATGGCTGATTGCTTCCACTGTCTGCGGCATTACACCGTCATCGGCTGCTACAACGAGAATAGCGATATCTGTTGCCTGTGCACCTCTCATACGCATAGAAGTAAATGCCTCGTGTCCGGGCGTGTCGAGGAAAGTTATCTTTTCATCGCCGACTTGTACAACCGAAGCACCGATCGCCTGGGTAATACCACCTGCTTCTTTTGAGGTCACATTTGTTTTACGAATTGCATCCAATAGTGATGTCTTACCATGGTCAACATGCCCCATTACGCAGACAACCGGAGGGCGCTTAACCAACGTTTCAGGAGCATCCTCTTCCTCTTTCAGCAATTCCTCTATTTCATCAACAACTACTTCTTTTTCTGCAATAATATCATATTCTAATGCAATTTCTTCAGCTTCTTCAAAAGTAATCTCCGAATTAATAGAAACCATCTTGCCATCTAAGAATAATTTCTTTACCAATGCGCCAGCAGGTTTCTTCATTAAATCAGCAAGTTCCTTAATCGTAATAACTTCAGGTACGGTAATAACCTTAATATCGTCTTCCTTAGGTGTTTCTACTGGCTTTGGTTTAATGAACTGGCCCTTTTTCGGAGTAAGTCTTAAAATATCATCTTCATCATGTTCATCTCTTCCACGATAAGCCATACCGTTTTTATCTTTAAAGTTCCTTTCCTTATTTATTCTGTCTTTTCTCTTATTACTATTGTCGTTTTTCTCAGCTACTTTTTGATCTAAAATCTGTTGATCAAAGGATTTACGATCATTCTTACCGGTACCTCGTCTGTTTCCACCGCCGGATGAACGACCATAACTTTGCTTGCTTTCATCATCCTTATCATATGCGCCACTAAATGCACCTGGTCTTGATCCCCCGGAAGGTCGATCTGTTCGAGGTGCTCCGGGACGATTCCCTTGCGCATTATTACCTCCGGGACGATTGCCCTGTGTATAGTTTCCTGTACGATTTCCTTGGGTATTACCCTGTCCAGCTGGTCTTTGCTGCTTTTGATACAATGGACTTCCCCCCTGACCTTGGGATTTTTGCCCTTGCTGGCTATATTGGGCACCTCCCTGGCGCATTCCACCTTGGGATCTCTGTCCGGCTTGCTGCCCATATCCTGCCGGTCTCTGCGCTGAATTACCCGTACGTGTTCCTACTTGATTCCGCTCTTGTTGGTTAATTGTTGTCTGCGATCTAGCCGCTTGTGCATTTCTCTGACCGCCTGTAGTTGATGTTTTTTGCATATTCTGATTATTCTGCGCAAGTGTCCCTTGTCGCGCTCCTCCTTGCTGACTTTGCTCTTGACTAGAGGCCGATCTTTGATCTGCATCACTTGTGGATTTCTGATTATTTGGAACGGAGGTACCCTGTCTTGTTCCTTCCGTTTGTCTTTGTCCCTGCCCAGCTTGTTGTCCTTGCGATGCTGCTGGTTTCTGACTTGCTGCTACGGTTGGTTTCTGACCGGTAGGTTGCTCTGGTTTGCTCTCCTTAGGAATGAAATGTTTCTTCACGGCCTCAATCTCATGCTCCTCAAGATTACTACTATGGGTCTTTTTCACTCCCATGTTTTTCTCCAGAAACTCCTGTATGTGTCGGCTTTCTATCGGATCAACTCCATTTTTTAAATTATTTATTAAATTTTTTAGCTCAAATACTTTCATTTTCGCCATACTTACTACCTCCGTTTTTATCACTGTATCGTTTTCAGTTGCTTTTCTATTGCATCAGCCAACCCCTTATCCAGCACTGCCAAAGAAGCACGGAATTCTTTTCCCATCGCGTGGCCAAGTTCTACTTTTTCACCGAAAAAATAGATTGGCACCTTACGATAGGTACACATATCCGTAAACATTTTCTTGGTATTATCTGATGCGTCCTCTGCTACGATAACCAGGGCTGCTTTTCTTTCTTTCACCGCCTTTTCTGTGGAAAACTCACCGCTTACAACATTGCGAGATTTCGTTGCTAATCCTATGAGATTAAATACTTTCTTTCTCTCCGGACTCAAAGTTAACCATCTCCTTCTCCAGCATCTCAATCACATCTTTCGGAATGCCGGCTTTCAAAGAACGTTCTAAACCTTTCGTCTTAAATGCATTCTGTAGACATTCGATTGATTTGCAGACATAAGCTCCACGGCCGTTTTTCTTGCCTGTTGGATCAAGAATTATATCATTCTCCGGTGTCTTAACGATACGGATTAACTCTTTTTTACTCTTCATTTGCCCACATCCGGCACACATTCTGAAAGGTACCTTCTTTGCCATATCATTCACATCCTTAATAACCCATGATTTGTGATTCGCTCTTAATATCGATTTTATATCCGGTTAATTTTGCCGCAAGTCTGGCATTCTGTCCTTCCTTACCGATTGCAAGGGATAACTGATAATCCGGTACGATTACGCGAGCGCTCTTCTCCTCTTCATTCACTTCAACAGAAATGACTTTGGCAGGACTTAAGGCATTCTCTATCAATTGTGCTGGATCATCACTCCAGTTAATAATATCGATTTTCTCATCTCTAAGTTCATGAACAATGGCATTCACACGTGCGCCATTTAAACCAACACAGGCACCAACCGCATCAACATCCGGATTGTTGCTCCATACAGCCATCTTAGTTCTTGAACCGGCTTCTCTGGCAATACTCTTAATCTCTACGGTACCATCCTGAATTTCGGCAACTTCTGCTTCAAACAATCTCTTAACAAGTTCCGGATGCGTTCTGGATACGGTAATTCGAGGCCCCTTG
>Ga0207747_1001203_pt1 | contig 19869 bp, 16 predicted proteins | sample HigsolmetaGSP11D_FD_184839 | JGI IMG/M metagenome (GOLD analysis project Ga0207747, IMG submission 184839) | High solid enriched microbial communities from the Joint BioEnergy Institute, USA - SP1-1-D (SPAdes) | ecosystem: Engineered > Bioreactor > SSF (Solid state fermentation) > Aerobic >...
CGGCGCCACCGAGGAAAGAATCACGCCCCAGACGCCGCCCCAGAAGGCCTGCGACACCACCTGCGGCACGCCGAGGGGCGGGATCGGCCGCATCGCATAAGGCGACGCCCCCGTGATGCCGAGCGCATGCAACAGCGCCAGCATCGGCTGGTGGAACAGGAAGACCGCGGCGAAGCCCGCGGCGAAGGCAGGGATGATCCGCGTAATGAATGACCGTTCAGCCGACTGTTCAACCCCACCGGTTCCGTTCATGGCTTTTTCCCTTCTTCCGCGGCATCGCGGGAACCTTACCGCCTCTCCCCCGGTCCGACGCATCAGGATGGAGATGGGAGGCGCGGCTCGCAATGGGCAAGGTGGACGCGGCCGGACCGGATGACGGAATGCTGCTCGACCGCCTGCGAAAGGGCGACAGCGCCGCCGCCGCGCTGGTGATGCAGCGGCACAACCGGACGCTGTGGCGTATCGCCCGCGGTATCCTGCGCGACGAGACGGAAGCGGAGGAGGCGGTGCAGGACGCCTACATGCGTGCCTTCACCTCCGCCACCGAGTTCCGTGGGGAGGCCAGCCTCTCCACCTGGCTCGCCCGCATCGTCATCAACGAGGCACTGCGCCGGCTCAGCCGCCGCCGGATGAGCTTCGACATCGCCGCCGTCGAGGAGGGCACCGCCGCCGGGCACCCGCATCTGCTGGCCCTGCTGCCGCCTACGCCGGAGCAGGCAGCAGCGCGCGCGCAGGTCCGGCGGCTGGTGGAGCGGGCGGTGGATGCGCTGCCGACGCCCTTCCGCCTGGTCTTCCTGATGCGCGTGGTCGAGCAGATGACCATCGAGGAAACCGCCGCAACCCTGCAGATCCCGCCGGCGACGGTGAAGACGCGGCTGCACCGCGCCAACTACCAATTGCGCCTGGCTCTCGGCGCCGAATTCGCCGCGATCCTCGAGGGCGCCTTCCCCTTCGCGGGCGAGCGCTGCGCTCGGCTGACCGCGGCCGTGCTGCACCGCCTTGCGCCCGCTCCATCGCCCACCACAAGCCCGAAGGAGAAATGAAATGCTGCGCAGCGCCTTGGTCGCCGCTTCCCTGCTGGCGCTGGCCGCCACGGTCCCGGCGCAGGCCGCGGATGTGGAGCACGCCCCGCCGCCCGCGCCCTACAAGAAGGTCAGCGAACTGGTGCGCCTGCCGGATTTCCTCCCCGGTCTTGGCCAGCTCTTCGTCAACCCGCAGACGCTGCCGGCCGGGCCCTTCCTCGCCTATGACCACAATGGCCGGCTGGTCAGCACGATCTACATGATCCCGCTGAAGGAGATCGATCAGCACAAGAAGCTGGACGACCTCGCCGCCCCTGGCGACGCCAGGGTGGACCATGTGGACATGTACTACAATGCCGGCCATCCGGGGGTGCAGGAGCCGCACTACCACATCGTGCTCTGGCATGTGTCCAAGGCGGACGAAGCCTCCGTCGCCAAGTGACGCGATGCTGACGCGACGGCACTTCGCCGGGGGCGGCCTGCTGCTGGCCGGCGCCGGCCTGCGCGCGGCCCGGGCCGATGCCGGGGTGATGGAAATCCGCATGCTGAGCGACGAGGACGGTTCGCATGTCGGCTTCGACCCGGTCGGCCTGCTGCTGCAGCCGGGCCAGACCGTGCGCTGGGTCTGCGTGGCGAATTACCACACCACCACCGCCTATCACCCCGACAATGACAACCACGCGCTGCGCATCCCGCGCGAGGCGAAGCCCTGGGCCTCCGGGGTGCTGATGCCGGGCGAGACCTTCGAGGTGACGCTGACCGTGGAGGGCGTCTACGATTATTTCTGCGTGCCGCACGAATATGCTGGCATGGTCGGCCGGCTGATCGTCGGGAAGCCCATCGGTCCCGGCAGCCTGCCCTTCGATTGGTTCAAGGGCCACGCCGAGGGCCGGACCTGGCAGGAGGTTCCGCCGGAAGCGCGGGCGGTCCTTCCTTCGACGGAGGAGATCATGGACCGGAAGCGCATACCGGCAAAGGGGTTCTGAATCCTTCGGGAGCGCGCCATGCGCGGCCTGCGAACCGGGAGCCTGTTGTTGCTGGTCCTCTGCCTCGGGGCGCAGCCGCCGGGCCGGGCTGCCTCGCTCTACCACATCGACCAGCGCCACGGGATCATCGAGTTCTCCGTCGGCATTCTCGGCATGTTCTCGGTCCAGGGGCGCTTCGTCAGCGGCCCGATCCAGGCGCTCTCGCCATCGCGCTACCTCATCCATGGCACGCTGTGGATCCGCGGCATCGCCCAGCCGCAGGATCTCGATGCCGTGATCCAGGACCGCCACACGGACATGGCGCGCCGGATCGAGGTGGCGGATTTCGTCGGCAGCGGCCGGATCCGGCGCTCCGCCTTCGGCATGGTCGCCGACCGGATCATGGTTTCCGACACCGTCCGCATCACCATCCGCATCCATCTGGAGGTAGGCCTTGCCCCGGATGGCGGTTGAACCCCCGGCGTCCTGGAGCCGGGCGCAGCGCCGGCTGCACTGGACGACCGCGGCGCTGGTCGTGATCGCCGCGCCGATGGGCGTCGTCATGGCCGCCCTGCCCTTCCGGCAGTTGCTGCTGAAATTCCTGCTCTACCAGTTGCACAAGACCATCGGCATCACGGTCTTCCTGCTGGTCCTGGCGCAATTGGCGCTGCACTGGCGGCGTGGCCGTCCGGACTGGGAGGCGGGGCTTGCCGAATGGCAGCGGCGCGCCGCCGCCGCGGCGCACCGACTGCTGCTCGGCCTGCTGATCGTCGTCCCGGTCCTCGGCTACCTGACCGCTGCCACGGCGCCCGCCCGGATCCCGACGCTCTATTTCGGCGTGATCCCGGTCCCGCACATTGTCGGGGCCGCTCCCGCCTGGTTCGCCGTGCTGCGCCTGGCGCATCTGGCACTCGCGGCGCTGCTGCTGCTGCTGGCCTGCGGCCACGCCCTCATGGCCCTGCACCACCACCGCCAGGGCGGCCGCACGCTGGTACGGATGTGGCGGGGCTGAGCGGTCAGTAGGCGTCCGGCAAGCCGTCCGGCACCTCCACGGGCAGGCAGACGAAGCGCGTGTCCGGACGGGACGGCAGGCGTGCGACGGCTTCCGCACAGACCGCGGCACTCGGATAGGTGTGGAATCCCAGGACCTGTGCCCGTTCGGGCAGGGTGGCGGGGCTTTCGGCAGAAGTGGGCGACCCCGACGCCAGCGCGGCGACGGATGCGACGACGATGATGAAAACCGCCATGATCTGGCCTCCGGCACTCCGGCGGAATGCCGGAATGCCGGGGGAGATTGCGGTCCCGCTCACTTGGCCGCTGTGAGCCAGGCCACAGCCGGCATCACTCCGCCGCGGCGGTCGCCGGCACGTGGGATGCGGTCAGGCGGAAGCCCTCATAGCCCTTCGCCGCGACCTCATCGCAGATCTGCCGGTAGGTCCCGACGCCGCCGACATAGGGCATGAAGACGCGCGGCTTTCCGGGGATGTTGGCGCCCATGTACCAGGAATTCGCCAGGGGATAGAGCGTGCGGTGCGCCACCTCGTTGGCATGGGCGACCCAGGCATCCTCCGCCTGCTGCAGCGGCTCGATGCAGCCGAGGCCGCGCGCCCGCATATGCCCCAGGCAGTCGGCGATCCAGTCCACATGCTGCTCGATGGACACGATCATGTTGCTGAGCACCGAGGGGCTGCCCGGGCCGGTGATCATGAACATGTTCGGGAAGCCTGCCACCATCAGGCCGAGATGGGTGCGCGGCCCCGCCTCCCATTTCTTCGCCAGGGTCAGGCCGGAGCGGCCGCGGATGTCGATCTTCAGCAGCGTGCCGGTCATCGCGTCGAAGCCGGTGGCGAAGACGATGTCGTCCACCTCATAGGCGGCATCCCGCGTGCGCAGGCCGGTGGGCGTGATCTCCTCGATCGGCGCCTTGCTGACATCCACCAGCGAAACGTTCTCGCGGTTGTAGGTTTCGTAATAGTGGCTGTCCACGCAGATGCGCTTGGTCCCGATCGGATGGTTGCGCGGCTGCAGCGCCTCCGCGGTGGCGGGATCGCGCACCATCTCCCGGATCCGGGCGCGGACGAAATCGGCGGCGGTGTCGTTCGATTCCTTGTTGGTCAGCAGGTCCACGAAGGCGCCCATGAAGGCGGTGCCGCCCGCCGCCCAGCGGGCCTCATAGACACGCTGCCGTTCCTCCGGCGTGACCTCCATGGCGGACTTGCTGTTGATGTCGTAGAGGATGCCGGTCCGCATCATCCGGGCCTTGCGCCGGTGCTCGGCATAGTTGGATTTCCACCAGGCCTCATATTCCGCGTCCATCGGCTTGTTGCGCGACGGGATGCTGAAATTCGGCGTGCGCTGGAAGACGATGAGATGCGCGGCCTGCTCCGCGATCACCGGGATGGCCTGGATGGCCGAGGACCCCGTACCGATCACCGCCACGCGCCGGCCGGTGAAGTCCACGCCCTGATGCGGCCAGGCGCCGGTATGGTACCAGTTGCCGCGGAAGCTCCCGATCCCCTTGAAGTCGGGCACCTTGGCGGCGGAGAGACAGCCCGTCGCCATGATGCAGAACCGGGCGGAGACGACATCGCCACGGTCCGTCCGGATCTCCCAGCGGTCCGTCGCCTCGTCGAAGTTGGCGGAGGTCACGCGGGTCTCGAACTGAATGTCCCGGCGCAGGTCGAAGCGGTCCGCGACATGGTTGGCGTAGCGCAGGATCTCGGGCTGGGAGGCGAAGCGCTCGCTCCACTTCCATTCCTGCTGCAATTCCTCGGAGAAGGAATAGGAGTACTGCATGCTCTCCACGTCGCAGCGCGCGCCTGGGTAGCGGTTCCAGTACCAGGTGCCGCCGACGCCATCCGCCGCTTCGAAGACCCGCGCAGAGAGGCCGAGCTGGCGCAGGCGGTGCAGCATGTACATGCCGCCGAAGCCGGCACCGACGATCACCGCATCGTATTGCGTGGCGGGCTTGGTGGTTTCCGCATGTGGACCGGACATTCCTCGCCTTCTCCCCTCGGAAGCCCCGGCAGCAATGGCCAGCAGTTCCGATATTTTGAACAGTTGCGGCTTTCTCGCCTATTCTGCGCGCCTGGAAAGGCGTAGTGTCAAGCGGAAACCCGGATTCCGGCCATGCCTTCCGCCACCTTGAACACCGCCTTGGACGAACAGGGCGCCGGGGAGCCCCGTGGCGGCGATGCGCATTTCGCCAGCACCCTGGCGCGTGGCCTCTCCGTCCTCACCGCCTTCCGCGCCGGCGAGACTGCGCTGGGCAATGCGGAGCTGGCGCGGCGCACCGGCCTCTCCCGCCCGACCGTTGCGCGCCTGACCGCGACGCTGGTACAATTTGGCTTGCTGCACCGGCAACCGGACGGATCGGGCTACCGGCTCGGCGCACGGCTGCTGACGCTGGCGCATCCGTTGCTTGCCCGTCTCAAGCTCCGCCAGGCGGCGCGTCCGATCATGCAGGAGTTGGCCGATTATGCCCGCGGCGCCGTCTCCATCGCGGTGATGGATGGCCTGGATGCAGTGCATGTGGAGACCGTGCTGAGTCCCGATCCGCATCCGCTGACACCGGACATCGGCACCACCACACCGCTTCTGCAAACCGCGGCGGGACGGGCGTTGCTGGCGCTGCTGGATGCGCCCTCGCTCGGCGTCGCGCTTGGCGCCTTCGCGACGCAGCGGCCGGCACTCTGGGCGGAATTCCAGGCCACCGCGGCGCAGGAGATCGAGCGGGTGCGCAGCCAGGGCTTCGCCCTCTCCCTCGGCGACTACCGGCCGGAGGTGCATGGCGTCGCCGTGCCGCTGGCACGCACCGAGTGCGGCGAATGCCTGTCGCTCAATTGCGGCGTGCCGCTCTACCGCCTTCGGCCCGGTGCGCTGGAGGCGGAGATCGCCCCGCGCGCCGTCGCCGCCGCGCATGCCATCCGTGCGCTCATGCTCGGGCCAGGCTGAGATCCGGCGTCGGGCCGGTCAGCACGCGCGCGATCCGTTCCAGCGCCCAGTCGGCTTCCTCCCGCGTGATGACCAGGGGGGGCGAGATGCGGATGGTGTGGCCGTGCGTGTCCTTGCAGAGCAGGCCCTCGCGCCGCAGCGCCTCGCAATAGCGGCGGGCGCCGCCGGCCTCGGGGTGCAGCTCGACGGCCAGCATCAGCCCGCGCCCGCGTGCTTCCTTGATGCGGTCGCTGCGGATGCCGCGCAGCGCGGAGAGGACGTAGTCGCCCAGGCGCGCGGCATTGCCGATCATGTCCTCCTCCACCAGCACGCGCAGCGCGGCGCGCGCCACGGCGCAGGCCAGCGGGTTGCCGCCGAAGGTGCTGCCATGCTGCCCCGGCTGCAGCACGCCAAGCACTTCTGTATTCGAGAGCACGGCGGAGACGGGATAGAAGCCGCCGGACAGCGCCTTGCCGACCAGGGTGACGTCGGCCTCGATGCCCTCATGCTCCTCCGCCAGCAGCTTGCCGGTGCGGCCGAGGCCGGTCTGGATCTCGTCCAGGATCATGGTGATGCCGTGGCGCGTGCAGATCTCGCGCACCGCGCGCAGATAGCCAAGCGGCGGGATGATGACGCCGGCCTCGCCCTGGATCGGCTCGATCAGAACGGCCACGGTGCGCGGCGTGACCGCCGCTTCCAGCGCCGCCGCATCGCCGAAGGGCACCATGCGGAAGCCGGGGGTGAAGGGGCCGAAGCCACCGCGCGTCTCCGGATCGCTGCTGAAGCCGATGATGGTGACGGTGCGGCCGTGGAAATTGTTGGCGCAGACGATGATCTCGGCCGCGCCCTCCGGCACGCCCTTTACCTCATAGCCCCATTTGCGGACGGCCTTGATCGCGGTCTCCACGGCCTCCGCGCCGGTGTTCATCGGCAGCACCTTGTGGGAGTGCGTGAGGGCGCAGAGCTCCTCGAAATAAGGCGCGATCTGGTCGTTGCGGAAGGCGCGGGAGGTCAGGGTCAGCCGCGCGGACTGCTCCACCAGCGCCTCCCGAATGCGCGGATGGCAATGGCCCTGGTTCACCGCCGAATAGCCGGCGAGGCAGTCCATGTAGCGGTTGCCGTCCACGTCCCACACCCAGACCCCTTGGCCACGGGACAGGACCACGTCGAGCGGCTGGTAGTTGTGCGCGCCGAACCGCTCCTCGGTGCCGATATAGTCGTATGACGTCTGGGGCGCGATGATGGTGTCCGGCATGGCGGGACTCCTGGGTTCTATGAGGCTCCTGCCGGGATGAGTTCGGCAGGCGGCGCCGCCGTCCTGGCGGCGGAGGTGAGGTCGAGGCGCAGGGTCATGCAGAAGGCGGCGCCGCCCGACAGGATGAAGGGCGAGAGATCCAGTTCGACGCAGCGATAGCCGCGCTCGGCCAGCACCGCGCGGAGGCGGGCGGAGGCGCTGGCCATCACCACCGTCCGGTCGATGGCGACCGCGTTCAGGCAGAGCAGCCCGGCCTCCTCTGCCGTCGCCTCGATGCGGTGATCCGCGGGCACGCGGTCCTGGATCGCACGCAGGGCGGCGGGCGAGAAGGCGCCGGGATGGAACAGGACCTCACCGCCGGGCAGCGGGCAGAAGCAGACATCGAGGTGGTAGAAGCGCGGCGAGACGAGCTCCAGCGCCACCGCCTCCTGCCCGAAGAAGGCTTCCACCCGCGGGATCGCCCCGCGCAACGAACGCTGGCCGTATCCGGCCCAGAAGTGGCCGCGCCGGGCATCCCAGATGCAGTCCCCGGCGCCTTCCTGGAACACGCCCTCCGGCAGTTGCGCGACTTCCTCCAGCAGCCCCCGCTCCCGCAGGGCGTGGAAGGCGGCGCGGAATCGCCCCTCCTCAGGCCGCCGCTCCGGGTGGCGGAAGCGCGAGAGCAGCGCCCGCCGGTCGAGCACGATGGCGGAATTGGCCGGGAAGACCATGTCCGGCAGGCCCGGGGCGCCGGTCAGCACCTCCACCTCGGCGCCCGCATCCCGCAACGCCACTGCCAGCGCCTGCCAAGCGGCGCGGGCGGCTACGCGGTTGCGCGCCGGGTCGCTGCGCCAGGTGGCCGGGCGCATCCACGGGTTGATGATATAGGCGACCTCGAAATGCTCGGGATCGGTCATGAGAAAGCGTGGTGCCATGACTATCTCGGCCCTCGGGCTACTTTCCTCCCTTATCTGGCAATCCCCGGTGCCAGGGATCCGCAGGAAAATTGCCAGCCCGCCCCTAAATTCCTGGCGGAATGCCAACCGGCTTGGCGGATCGCCAGGAAGACACCATGGAACTCGACGAGACCGACCGCCGCCTGATCGCCCTGCTGCGCGACGATGCGCGCCGTCCCGCCTCCAGCCTCGCCGCCGCGCTCGGTGTCTCGCGCGGCACGGTGCAGAACCGGATCGCGCGGCTGCTGCGCCAGGGGGTGATCCAGGGCTTCACCCTTCGCCTTGGCCCGGAGGCCGAGCGGGCAGGCGCCGGCGTCCGCGCCATCATGGCCATCGAGATCCATGGCCGGTCCCAGGCCGGCGTGCTGCGGGCGCTCCGCGGCTTCCCGGAGGTACGGGCGCTGCACACCACCAATGGGCGATGGGACATCATCGCGGAACTGGCGGCCGAAAATCTTGAAGCCTTCGATCAGGCGCTCAACCGGATCCGCATGCTGGAAGGCGTTGTCAGCACCGAGACGAACATCCTGCTCTCCACCCAGAAGGGATGAGGGATGCATCATCCGTCCCGCGACGCCATCTGTCCTTGAGCCGCATCGGAGGCTGCCATGCCCGACGAAGCCCGCGCCTCAAGGCCCATCACCGAGGACCGCGCGGAGATGCGCCGCCTGCACCGGCTGGACGAGGCCGAAGCGCTGGCGCCGCTGCTGCAAGCCGCCGCGCTGCCGCCCGAGGTCGTGAACCGGGTGCGTCAGCGGACGCTGGCGCTGGTGCGGCACGCAAGGGCGGCGCAGCGGCCGGGGGCGGATGTCTCCGCCTTCTTGGCGGAATTCGGCCTGGACACGAAGGAGGGCGTGGCGCTGCTCTGCCTGGCGGAAGCGCTGCTGCGCATCCCGGATGCCGCGACCCAGGACGCGCTGATCGACGCCACCTTGGGCGAGGCCGACTGGCGCGGGCATCTCGGCCAGGCGGACAGTCTGGCGGTGAACGCCTCGGCCTTCGCCTTCATGCTGAGCGGCCGCGTGCTGGGCCGGGAGGAACGGCGCGGCATTCCCGCCGCCATCGCCCGCAGCATCCGCAGGCTGGGTGAGCCGGTGATCCGCGCCGCGCTGCGCCAGGGCATGCGGGTGCTGGCGCGGCAATTCGTCATGGGCCGCAGCATCGAGGAAGCCCTGGAACGCGCCGGCAGCGCCGAGGGCCGCCGCTGGCGCTACTCCTTCGACATGCTGGGCGAGGCGGCGCGCACCGCCGCGGATGCGGCGCGCTATTTCGATGCCTACCAACATGCCATCGGTGCGGCCGGCCGTGCCTCGGCCGGGCGCGGGCCAGTGGAGGGGCCGGGCATTTCGGTGAAGCTCTCGGCCCTGCATCCACGCTTCGAAGCCTTGCAGGCGGACCGCTGCGTGCCCGCCCTGACCGGTGCGCTCACGGCATTGGCGCGGGAGGCGAAGGCGCAAGGCATCGGCCTGACCGTGGATGCCGAGGAGGCGGAGCGGCTGGAACTCACACTCGACATCTTCGCCGCTTTGCGCGCCGATCCGGCGCTGGCGGGATGGGACGGGCTTGGCCTCGCCATCCAGGCCTATCAGAAGCGGGCGCCGGCCGTAGTGGAATGGCTGGCGGATCTCGCGCGGCGCACCGGCCAGGCGATCCCGGCGCGGCTGGTGAAGGGCGCCTATTGGGATACCGAGATCAAGCAGACCCAGATCCAGGGCCTGCCGGACTATCCGGTCTTCACGCGCAAGCCGGCCACCGACGTCTCCTGGCTGGCCTGTGCTCGGCGGATGCTGGAATTACGCGGGCTGCTGCGCCCCGCCTTCGCCACCCACAACGCGTACAGCCTGGCCTATGTGCTGGAACTGGCCGGTGGCGGTGGCTTCGAGATGCAGCGCCTGCACGGCATGGGAGAGGCGCTCTACGACCAGGTGGTGGGCCGGGAGGCGCCGGTGCGGGTCTATGCGCCGGTCGGCTCGCATGAGGACCTGCTGGCCTATCTGGTGCGGCGGCTGCTGGAGAACGGGGCCAATACCTCCTTCGTTCATCGCCTGCTGGATCCCTCCGTCTCCGAGGAGGCGATCATCGCCGATCCGGTGGAGGCGGCGCGCAGCGGCCCGCCGCGCCATCCACGCATCCCGCTGCCCCGCGCACTGTATCCGGACCGGCACAACTCCCAGGGCCTCGACCTTGCCGATCCGGCGGTGCGGGAACCGGCGCTGGAAGCCATACGCAGCGCGGCGGCGCGGGACTGGAGCGATCCGGCACTGCGGCAGGGCCCGTTGCGCGAGATCCGCAGCCCGGCGGACCGCAGGATTCTCCTCGGCGCGGTGTGGGAGGCCGGTGCCGGCGACATCGACGCTGCGCTCGGTGCAGCTTCCGCCGCCTGGCGGGGCTGGGATGCGCTCGGTGGACCGGCGCGCGCCGCCGTGCTGGACCGTGCCGCGGACCTGATCGAGGCGCACCGGGACGAATTCCTCGCCCTGCTGCTGTGCGAGGCCGGCAAGACCCTGGCCGACGGCGTCGCAGAGGTGCGAGAGGCGGCGGATTTCTGCCGCTGGTACGCCGCCCGCGCCCGCGAGTGGTTCGGCCCGCCGCGCGAGCTGCCCGGCCCGACCGGCGAGCGCAACACCTGGGCGCTCGGCGGCCGCGGCGTCTTCGCCTGCATCAGCCCCTGGAATTTCCCGCTGGCGATCTTCACCGGCCAGATCGCCGCCGCCCTTGCCGCCGGCAATTCGGTCTGCGCCAAGCCGGCGGAGCAGACGCCGCTGATCGCTGCCCTGGCCGTGCGCCTGCTGCACGAGGCCGGCGTGCCGCGGGAGGTGCTGCACCTGCTGCCCGGCGACGGTCCCTCGGTCGGCGCGCCGCTGGTCGCCGATCCGCGCGTGGCGGGCGTTGCCTTCACCGGCGGGACGGAAACGGCGCAGGCGATCGCGCGGACGCTGGCGGCGCGGCCCGGGCCGATCGTGCCGCTGATCGCCGAAACCGGCGGCATCAACGCCATGATCGTGGACAGCAGCGCGCTGCCTGAACAGGTGGTGCAGGATGCGCTGACCTCCGCCTTCGGCTCGGCCGGGCAGCGCTGCTCGGCGCTGCGGCTGCTGTGCGTGCAGGAGGAGGTCGCGGATCGCATGCTGGCGATGCTGGCCGGAGCGGCGCAGGAATTGCGCCTGGGCGATCCGATGGACCCGGCAACCGATATCGGTCCGGTGATCGACGAGGAGGCGCGGGAAGGGCTGGAAGCCTGGTGCCGCGATCTCGGCACGGCGCCGCTGTTCCAGGTGCCGGTGCCGCCCGGCCTGGAGCACGGCACCTTCTTCGCCCCGCGCGCCTATGCGCTGCCCAGCCTGCGCGCGCTGACGCGGGAGGTGTTCGGGCCGGTGCTGCATGTGGTGCGCTGGCGCGGCGGGACGCTGGATGCGCTGCTGGAGGACATCGCCGCCAGCGGCTTCGCCCTCACCCTCGGCATCCACAGCCGCATCGAATCCGTGCAGCGCCACATCGCGGAGCGGCTGCGCATCGGCAACACCTATGTGAACCGCAACCAGATCGGCGCCGTGGTCGGGGTGCAGCCCTTCGGCGGGCACGGGCTCTCCGGCACCGGGCCGAAGGCGGGCGGGCCAGTGACGCTGATCCGCTTCGCGACCGAGCTGACGGTCAGCGTCAACACCGCGGCGAGTGGCGGGAATGCCGCGCTGCTGGCGATGGACGCCGGCGGCGTATAGCCGGTAGCCTTCCCTGCACGAACGGACATTCGGGGGAGGAAGATATGGGCCAGGTCCAGGGCAAGGTCGCGATCGTCACTGGCAGTGCCTCCGGCATCGGCGCCGCCTGCGCGGCGGTGCTGGCGCGCGAGGGCGCCAGGGTGCTGCTCACCGATCTCGACGATGCACGCGGCGAGGCGCTGGCCGACCGCATCCGCGCCGAGGGCGGCGAGGCGCAATACCTGCACCAGGACGTGACCGACGAGGCCCGCTGGCCCGAGGTGATCGCCGAGGCGGAGCGGCGGTATGGCCGGCTCGACATCATGGTGGCCAATGCCGGCATCGGCATCATCGTGCCGATCGCCGAGATGTCGCTGGCCGACTGGCGGCGGCAGATGGCGGTGAATGTGGATGGCGTGTTCCTGGCGGTGAAGCATGCCATCCCGGCGATGCGGCGCGCGGGCGGCGGCTCCATCATCCTGATGTCCTCGGTGGCGGGCATCCGCGGCTCGGCGGGGCTGGCCGGTTATTCCGCGACCAAGGGCGCGGTGCGGCTCTTCGCCAAGTCGGTGGCGCTGGAATGCGCGCGGGACCGCATCCGCGTGAACTCCGTGCATCCCGGCATCATCGAGACGCCGATCTGGGAGAAGCTGCCGGCCGGCCTCTCCGGCGGCCGCAACGCGCCGATCGACGCGCGGGCGCTGGCCGCCGCCGGCGTGCCGATGGGCGAGCCGGGGCAGCCGCAGGACATCGCCGATGGGGTGCTGTTCCTCGCCTCCGACGCCTCACGCCACATGACCGGATCGGAGCTGGTGATTGACGGCGGGATGACGGCGGGACGTGCGGGCAGCCTGGCTAACGCGCGTTGAACCGGCGCCCTGCCGGATGATCGCTCCGAACAGGAGGCGGGGAGCAGAAGCGGAGCCGGCCGGCGGATCGCACCCGATCCGGCCGCTCAGCCGCCGACCAGGGCGTGGACCGACCGGCAATGCGCCACGAGCTTCGGCCGGGACAGGAGGAAATTCTTCAGCGGCGTGTCTATCTCGTAGAAAAGGATGTTTGCAATGAAGCCGTAGATCGCCGCATCGGCGCTGCGCGGCTTCGCACCGAACAGGAATCCCTGTGCCGGCAGCAAATTCTCCAGGACTCCCAGATCCGCCACCCCCCTCGCATACACCGCATCGGGCTCATAGCGCCCGATACCCTGGTAGTAATACCGCTTGAAATTGTACTCCCGTGCCGCTTCCAGAGCATCTCCGCTGAGATTGGGATGGGTCCTGATGATCACATCCTTGAACAGCGGCCAGAAGCGCGGATCTTTCCAGCGCGAATAGGACATGACCCAGTACAGATCATCGAGCAGCCTTCCGATGAGAAGGCTGGTGTCGCGCTGGCCTTCCGTCAGGCCATCATCAATCGGCAGGGCATATCGCCGGATCAGGTGGGCGATGATGGCATCGCTGTCGCCGATGACTTCCCCGTCATCCTTGATGTAGGGAAGTTGACCGCGCGGGGCATCCTTGGCGTCGAGGGTGTGCTCATGCCGGAAGGCAAGATTGCACAGCTTCAGGAAGGCGAAGATCTTCAGGCCGTAGGGATTGTTGTCCGTGAGGCCATACAGGCCCGGATAGGAGACCAGGGTAAGCATTCCGGTGTGCTCCCTATGCGCTCCACGGTCGGTCGCCGATCACCCAGATGGCTGCCGGGCTGGCCTGTTGCAAGAATCCTTCCGGCCGCCCTCAAGGCCCCGGCAGCACCACCACCGTCACGCTGCGCTCCTGCGGGATGGGAGTGCTGCGGGCGAAGGCGGCGACACGGGCCTCCGCCCGGATGCGGTCGCCGCTCACGCCCAGCTTGTTCAGTGCCTCCGCCACCGCCGCGGCGCGGCGGGCGGCGAGTTGCAGGCCGGTGTTCACGCCCCCCTCCTGCGGCCCGGCATGGCCGAGGACGCAGATGTTCCGCTCCGGCTGCTGTTTCGCCAGCGCCGCCGCGGCCTCCAGGTTGCCCTGGGCCGCCGGCCCCGGCTTGGCGCCGCGCTGGGGAAAGGGAATGGCGAAGACGTCATCCTCCAGTTGCTCGGCGCCCACGCAATTGAAGGATCGCGCCTCCGTGCCCGCGGCCTCGCCCGAAAGGCAGAGCAGGGCCAGCAGCAGCCCAACCGCCATGCGTCCCGGTGCATGGCCGGCCTTGGGAAACACGGCGCCGGGGACCGGGGCCGCGGGCAGCGGGGCGGCGCACATCAGGCTGCCGCCAGCAGCCCGGCGTCGCGCAGCCGCGCCAGCAGCGCCGGCGCGTCCACGCCCGGATGCGCCGCGCGCAGCTCCGGCTCCGCCACATCCGGCCGGGCGAGGATCCAGCACGCCGCCTCCGCCTCCCCGGGCGAGAGCGGCAGGGTGCCCTGTGCGGTCTTCAGCACCCAGTCGGCGCCGCGCCGCACCGGCTTCGCGCCAGGGGCCAGCACCTTGAAGGCCGGCGCCTCCGCCTCCGTCGCCCCCGTGTCCGGCGGCGCCAGGCCGCGCGCCGCCAGCAGGTCGTTGCCGCCGCGATGGAAGCGGTAGTCGGCGACGAATTTCTCCAGCACCGCCATCACCTTCGGGTCGCGGCACAGCTCCGCCAGCCTTTGCCCGAGCTGCCCGGCGCGGTTGGTCAGGGCGAATTTCGCAGCGGCGCTGCCGTCCTGGCGCGGCAGCGGCTTGCGGAATTCGGTGTCGTACAGCGCCCGCTCCAGCAGGATGTTCAGCAGATCCATCCCGAGCGGGGCATGCACCCCATAGGCGATGTGCACGCTGGCCGGGGCCTCGGCCAGCGCGTCGTGGTACCAGCCACGCGGCAGGTAGAGCAGGTCGCCCGGCCGCATCAGTACCTTCTCGCGCAGCTTGCCCTTGGCCTGCTCGTGATGCGCCTGGCCCAGGCTGCGGAAGACCGGATGCGGGATCGGCCAATCGGCGCGGCCTTCCCAGATGTTCCAGGTCTTCTCGCCCTCCACCTGCACGGCCCAGACGTCGTGGGTGTCGAAATGTGCCGGGAAGGCCTTGTGGCTCTGCCAGCTTATGTAGATGTTGGCCTGCGCCTTCCCCAGCCCCGCCGCCTCCAGCGCTGCGGAGATCGCGGCCATTCCCGGCGTCAGGCTGTCCACGTCGTTCATCACGACGCTGGCGCCGCGCCGCACCCAGTCCTGCACCTTCGCCGCGTCCGGCTGCAGTACCGGCTGGTTGTCCCGGCTGGTGGCGCGGATGCAGTACTGCTCCGGCGGGACGGGGGTGCCGTCCAGCACCAGCTTCAGCGACTGGGCGGACCAGATATGCGTCATGTCCAGCAGCCGGTTGATCTGCCGCCAGGACAGGACGGAGGCGAATTTCCCAAGCCCCCCGCGCAGGTGCAGCGGCTGGCGGTCGTAATACTCGGCGAAGAACCGCTCCGGGGCCAGGGGCGAGAGCAGGTCATTGAGGCTTTGGATCATGGTCGGGGACGGTAGCCGATTCCGGGCCGGAAGGTCATCCCGCGACATGCCGTGACCGCGCCGTGCTTGCCCCGGCCAGGGGAAGGGAGAATGCTGCCCGCCAAACGAGGAGGCGACCAATGACGGACCTTGCCCCGGCCGCGGACACGGCCCGCCAGGAATTGCTACTCATGGCAGAGGAGGCGCTGCGGCGCCTGGCCCCGGACCTGCCGCGGGATGCGGCGGTGCTGCTGCGGCGGCTCTATGCCGATGTGCCCTGCGCCGAACTGGCCGCCATCCCCGCCGAGGCGGTGGCCGAGGCCGCCGCCAGCCTCTACGCCTTCGCCGAGGAGCGGACGCCGGGCAAGGCGAAGCTCCGGCTGCTGCCCCCCGGTCCCGGCCGTGGCGCGCATGCGGTGGCCGAGATCGTCACCGACGACATGCCCTTCCTGGTGGACAGCGCCCTTGCCGCCCTGACCCGGCAGGGACGGGTGGTGCGGCAATTGCTGCACCCGATCCTGACGGTGCGGCGGGACGCGGCGGGGCGGCTGCTCGCCCTCGATCCGCCCGATGCCGAGGTGACGGGGCGGGAGAGCATGATGCGCATCACCCTCGGCGCCGCCCCCGCCGCCATGCTGCCCGGCCAGCAGGCCGCCCCGGCCGGGGACTGGCCGGCGCTGGAGGCGGCGCTCTGCCGCGCCATGGCGGATGTGCGGCTGGCGGTGTCCGACTTCCCGGCCATGGCCCGGCTGCTGCGCCAGGCGGAGACGGAAGTGGCCGCCGCACCGGCGGACGATCCCGTCGCGGCCGCCGCCTTCCTGCGCTGGCTGGCGGAGGAGAATTTCGTCCTGCTCGGCCATCGCCGCATCGCGGTGGCGCCGGATGGCGGGGCTTCGGTGGTCGTCGCGGAGAATCTCGGCCTGCTGCGCGATGCCGGCATACCGGTCTTCGATGCGCTGCGCTCCCCCGGCAGCCTGCCGGCCATGGTGCGCGCCGCGCTCGCCGATCCGGTTCCGCTGACCGTCGCCAAGGCGAACATGCGCAGCACCGTGCACCGGCCGCAGCATGCGGATGTGGTGGTCACGCGCGTCTTCAGCCCGGACGGGCGCGTGACCGGGGTGCGGCTGTTCCTCGGCCTCTTCGCCGCCGCCGCCTACAACCGCAACCCGCGCAGCATCCCGATGCTGGCGCAGAAGGTGGACCGCATTCTCGCCGCCTCGGGCATCGATCCGGCAGCGCATGACGGCAGGGCGCTGCGCAACATCCTCGATACCTGGCCGCGCGACGAACTGTTCCAGGCACCGGAAGCCGAGATCCTGGAAGGCGCGCTGCGGGTGCTGGACCTGCAGATCCGCCCGCGCCCGGCCCTGGTGGTGCGGCGCGATCCCTTCGGACGCTTCGTCTCCGCCATCGCCTGGCTGCCGCGCGACACCTTCGACACCGGGCTGCGGGAGCGGGTGGGCGACATGCTGGCCCGGGCGTTCGGCGGGCATCTCAGCGCCTTCTACATCGCGCTGGACGACGGGCCGCTGGCGCGGGTGCACTACATCATCGGCACCGATCCGGCGCGAGTGGTGACGACGGAAACCGCGCTGCTGGAAGCGGCGGTGGCCCAGGCCGCGCGGAGCTTCCAGGAAAGGCTGGAGGAGGCGCTGGCGGCCGAGCGCGGGGAGGCCGGCGCCGCCGCCCTCCTGGCCCGCTGGCGGGATGCCTTCCCGGCCGCTTACCGGGACAGCGCGACCGGCGCCCAGGGCGCGGCCGACCTGGCCCTGGCCGAGCGCGTCCTGGCCGATGGCCGGCCTGCCGCCAACCTCTCCCGCCCTGCCGGGGCGGAAGGGCTGGTGCTGCGGCTGGTCAATCCGGGCGGCCCGCTGCCGCTAGCCGATGCGCTGCCGCTCTTCGAGAGCCTGGATCTGCGCGCCATCCAGGAAGTGCCCTATTCCCTGACGCCGCGCGACGCGCCGCCCCTGGTGCTGCACGTCTTTACCCTGCGCCCCGGCGCACCGGTGGAGGAGGACCGCTTCTTGGCGCTGCTGGAGACCCTGGCCGCGCTGCTGGACGGCCGCGCCGAGGCGGACGGCTTCAACCGCCTGGTCCTGCGCGCCGGCCTCTCCTGGCGGGAGTGCTGGCTGCTGCGCATGCTGTTCCGCTGGCTGAAGCAGGTGGGCTTCGGCTTCGCCCAGGCCAGCGTGGAGGCGGTGCTCGCCGCGCATCCGGAAGCCGCGCGCAATCTGGTGGACCTCTTCCACGCGCGCTTCGACCCGGATTTCCCCGGCGACCGCGCGGCGCGGGAGGCGGAGCTGAACGCCGCCTGGACCGCGCTGCTGGACCGTGTGGCGAGCCCGGACGAGGACCGCATCCTGACCCGGCTGCGCCGCCTGCTGGATGGGGTGCTGCGCACCAACTACTACCAGGGGAAGGACTACCTCTCCTGCAAGATCGACAGCGCCGCGGCCGGCGAGATGCCGGCGCCCCGCCCCTGGCGCGAGATCTTCGTCCATTCCCCGCGCATGGAAGGCGTGCATCTGCGGGCCGGGCCGGTGGCGCGCGGCGGCATCCGCTGGAGCGACCGGCGGGAGGACTACCGGACGGAGATCCTCGGGCTGCTGAAGGCGCAGCGCGTCAAAAACGTCATCATCGTGCCGACCGGCGCCAAGGGCGGCTTCGTGCTGAAGCAGGCGCCGCCGCCCTCCGAGCGCGAGGCGTTCCAGGCGGAGGGCGTCGCCTGCTACCGCATCCTGGTGCGTGGGATGCTCGACATCACCGACAACCTCAGGGACGGCCGCGTGGTGGTGCCGCCGCGGGTGGTGCGGCGCGACGGCGACGACCCCTATCTGGTCGTCGCCGCCGACAAGGGCACAGCGAAATTCAGCGACATCGCCAATGCGCTGGCCGAGGAATACGGCTTCTGGCTGGGTGATGCCTTCGCCTCCGGCGGCTCCGCCGGCTATGACCACAAGGCGATGGGCATCACCGCGCGCGGCGCCTGGGTAATGATCGCGCGGCACTTCGCCGAACTCGGCCGCGACATCTTCACCGAGCCCTTCACCTGCGTCGGCGTCGGCGACATGTCCGGCGACGTCTTCGGCAACGGGCTGCTCATCAGCCGCAAGACGAAGCTGGTCGCGGCCTTCGACCACCGGCACATCTTCCTGGATCCCGATCCCGATCCGGAAGTCTCCTATGCGGAGCGCAAGCGGCTGTTCGAACTGCCCCGCTCCTCCTGGGCCGATTACGATCCGGCGAAGATCTCCGCGGGTGGTGGCGTCTTCCCACGCACGCAGAAGCACATCCCGCTCTCACCGCAGGTCCGCGCCCTGCTCGGCATCGAGGCGGAGCGGGCCGAACCGGCCGAGGTGATCCGCGCCATCCTGAAGGCGCCGGTGGACCTGCTCTATTTCGGCGGCATCGGCACCTATGTGAAGGCCAGCACCGAAAGCCAGGCTGAGGCCGGCGACCGCGCCAACGACGCCGTCCGCGTGGATGGCGGAGAGGTCCGGGCGAAGGTCGTCGGGGAGGGCGCGAACCTCGCCGTCACCCAGGCGGGCCGGGTGGAATATGCGCAGACAGGCGGGCGCATCGACACCGACGCGCTGGACAACTCGGCCGGCGTGGACACCAGCGACCATGAGGTGAACATCAAGATCCTGCTCGCCGATGTGGAGCGCGCCGGGCTGCTGACGCGCATGCAGCGGGACACGCTGCTGCGGGAGATGACGGAGGAGGTCGCGGCGCTGGTGCTGCGCGACAACGCCCAGCAAAGCCTCGCCGTCAGCCTGGAGGAACGCGCCGGGATCGAGGCCCTGCCCGCCCAGGCGGCGCTGATGACGCGGCTGGAGGCGGCCGGCGTGCTGGACCGCGCAGTGGCCGGCCTGCCGGATGCCGCGGCGATGCAGGCCCGCATCGCTACCGGCGAGGCGCTGACCCGCCCCGCCATCGCCGCCCTGCTGCCGCTGCTGAAGCTCTGGCTGACCGAGGCGATCGAGGCCAGCTCCCTGCCGGACGACCCGGCCTTCGAGCCGGTGCTGCTGTCCTACTTCCCGGCGCCGTTGCGCGAGCGCTATCCGGAATTCATCGCCCGCCACCGGCTGCGGCGGGAGCTGGTGGCAACCGCCATCGCCAACAGCATCGCCAACCGCATCGGCTGCGCCGGCATGGCGCGGCTGACCGCGGAGGCCGATCCGGCGCAGGCCGCCCGCGCCGCCTGGCTGGCCGCCGAGGCCTTCGGCCTGGAAGCGGCCTGCGATGCGCTCGACGCCGCCCCCGCCCCGGCCGCTGCACGGTTGGAAGCCTTGCAGGCCCTGCGGCGGCTGCAGGAGGAGGCGGCGCACGGGCTGCTCCCCTCCGTCGATCCCAGCGGGTCGCTGGCTGAGGCGGTGGCGGCGCTGCGTCCCGGTGTCGCCGCCCTGGCCGCGACGGAAACCGCCGCCGCCGCCCAGGGTCCGGTCGCCACGAGCTGGACACAGGCCGGCCTGCCCGCCGGGCCGGCGGCGCTGGCCGCCGCTGCGCCGCGCCTCGCCGCCGCGCCGGCCATCGTCCGGCTTGCCGCCGATACGGGCCATGCGCCCGAGGAGGCCGCCGCGGCCTGGAGCGCGGTCGGCGCCGCCTTCGGCCTGGATGCG
>Ga0207747_1001206_pt1 | contig 19852 bp, 18 predicted proteins | sample HigsolmetaGSP11D_FD_184839 | JGI IMG/M metagenome (GOLD analysis project Ga0207747, IMG submission 184839) | High solid enriched microbial communities from the Joint BioEnergy Institute, USA - SP1-1-D (SPAdes) | ecosystem: Engineered > Bioreactor > SSF (Solid state fermentation) > Aerobic >...
GGCCCCAATGGAATATTGCTTACTCAAGGTACATTTAAAGAATTTTTTAAAGGCATAGGCTCAAAAAACTCTTTTGATGTAAACAAGGCAAAAGAAGTATTTTTAAAGCTTTTAAGTTTGCCAAATATAACCCAGTCTTACAATACAGTATTTGAGAAGCCCATAATGGATGGAAATAAGATAATAGGCATAACTGCATTAAAAGATGGAAAACAAGTAAATTTCTATGGAAAAAGGATAATCGACGCAACACAGGATGCTGACGTTGCAGCATCAGCAGGTGTTCCATACACAGTTGGAGCTGAAGACATGGGTGTAAAAGGCAAAGTACAGGCATCAACACTTGTATTCAGATTAAAAGGATTAGATTGGGACAACCTTATAAAAATAATAAAGTATGAGAAGAAGATACCAGCAACGTATATAAACGACACATCAGCAAATGGATTTTTATCAATTACGAAAAAGTACAAGCCATCTACACAGATGTTGAGACTAAGAGGATTAAACCTTGGCAAGCAAGACGACGGTACAGTATTAGTAAATGCACTTTTGATATATGGCGTAGACGGACTCAATAAAGAGTCAATCGACAATGGAATTAAACTAGCAAAGAAAGAACTTCCACGAATAGTCGAATTTTTTAGAAAAAATATCCCGGGCTTTGAAAAAGCAGAACTTGATGGCACAGCAGATGAACTTTATATAAGGGAAACAAGGCATATAAAAGGATATTACACACTGGACATAAATGACGTCGTATTTAATAAAGATTTCTATGACAGAATTGCAATAGGCTCATATCCTGTAGATGTACAAGCGACATCCCCAGAGGACACAGGCTTTGTATATGGAAAGCCAGTAGAATATGCAGTGCCATTTAGGTGCATAGTACCACAGAATGTAGACAACCTCTTGGTAGTTGGACGGTCAGCATCCTACAGCCATCTAGCAGCAGGATCAGCCAGGACAATACCGATAGGGATGGCAGAAGGAGATGCAGCAGGTGTAGCATCTGCATATTCAATAGCCAAGAATAAATCATTTGCTGACATAATAGAAAACCAGGAAGATATAAAAAATATACAGTCGATTCTTATAAGTCAGGGAGCATACCTTACACCGTTTAAAGTAGAAGAAAGTGTAGAGAAAAGCTGGGCCAACACAGGACTTAAATTTGTGCTGCACTGGGGGCTTATAGTACCTGGATACAACAATGATTTCAAGCTTAATGAAGATATAAATAGCATATCATTTTACAATATGACAGCAAATATGATTAAAAGATCACTACCAAATAAATCACAAATTGTTGATGATAATTATCAGTATTTGCAAAAATACATTGTTAATAAACCTATAAGTAAAGAAGATGCAGCAGAAATACTTTTGACTTATGCAGGATTTAGAGATGAAATAAGTGGAAACAGTGGGAAGCTGTTTAATTTGGCACATGAGAAAGGATTGATATCCAACGCAGCATACGAAAAAATGAAAGATACAAATTATGTAAAATGGGAAGATGCGTACGATATGATGGTTTCACTTTACAATTATCTAAACAGTTTTTAAACACAAATACTATAGTAGTAAAACTCGGGTAAAACCCGAGTTTTTTAAACATCAATTTAAACTTTATCGGCATATTAATTTTGAAAACTTGTCAATCTATTGGCAACAATTCCATATAAGTATCTAAATTCTTTTACTTTCAAAAGAAGCATCATTGTTACATAAACAGCCGCTCCAACAATAACTATCATCATTGTAAACAACAGCTCTAACTTAAATCCAACCATATATTTTGATAAGTAATTATTCATTATAAATACCGCCACACTCATGACCAGTGATGAAAGTATTAATTTTGCACCAGTAGATATCATGTCATGGCCACCAAAAGATCCCATCTTTTTTCTAAAATCTTTCATCAATAATACAGCACATATTGCTGCAGATGCAGATGAACCTATTGCAAGTCCTGCAATACCTATATATTTAACTAATATTATGCTGATCAATATATTTACTGCAATACCCAATATACTATTTACCATCGGTGTTTTAGTGTCATTAGTGGAGTAAAAAGACACGTTAAACACATCTCTTATTCCGTAAAAGATCATTCCTATAGAAAGATATAATAATGCAATTGCTGTTATCTCTACACTGTAAGTATTAAATTTGCCATGTTTAAATAATATATCGATTATATGGTATCTTAAAATCATGATACCTAAAGTTACAGGAATCATTATCATATTTATATTATTTATAGCCTTTACCATGTGTGATTTCATGCCTTTATAATCTCCAGTGCTTCCTTCCCTTGACAAGGTAGGAAATATAACTGTAACGACAGATGTAGCAAACGTCCCATAAAATGCGCCTGTAAGCAAGCTGGCATAGCTAAAAGCAGTGATATTTCCATTTGGTAATCCTGATGCCAATCGTGTGTTTATTATAATATTTATCTGATTGACAGACAAGCCTACTATGACAGGGCTTATAAGCTTCAACATTCTTAATATGCGTGGATCTCTAAAATCTATTTTAAAGCTATATCTGTACTTATTTTTAATAAGCCATGGTATCTGATTTACTACTTGCAGTCCAAATGCTACAGTCGTATAAATAGTAAGTCCTACTATACCACCGTATTTTGCGAAAAATAGCATAAATACGATAGGAGGAATATCTATCAAAATACCATTCAAAGCAGGTGCAGTAAAATCGTTAAGCGTCTGAAGAATAGCTGTAAAACCCGCTGACATGCTTAGAAATAGCATATTTACAATGCTTATTTTCGTCAAACTAACAGCCAACTTAAACTTCTCACCTGTAAAATTTGATGCCATTAATTTTACCAACATTGGTGAAAATATCCAGGCTATAATAAATATGGCAAAAGAAAACAAAAATAAAATATTCATTATATTATTGGCAAAATCAAACATTTCATCTTTGCCACGCTTCGCGTACGTCTCATTTAAAAGTGGTATAAAAGCAGTAGAAACTGCAACACCTATTATAGAGTAAAGTACTGTAGGAATATTGAGTGAAACTGTGTATGCGTCTGTAGCCCATGTGGTTCCAAATACTTTACCTTGTACTGTATTTTTTAAAAGCCCTGCGAATTTCCCCAAAATCGTTATAAATGCCACAATACTTGCTGATTTAAATAATTTCTTATTGCTCATATAATCTCCATTCCATCTTTTGATTTTCTATGATTTATTTTTCAAATTCACCATGACAATTTTATATTTTACATCCTAATTAGTTTTTAAGCAATATTATCTCATCTTTATGTTCAGCATAAAATTTTTCATAATTATTAAGCTCTCTTTTCAGGAGATTAGGCGTATCAAGCTTATATGGGCATTTGCTTTTACAGTTTCCACATTCAATACAATCATTAATTTTTTCCATTTCTCTCTTAAAATCATCTGTTAAATACCTTTGATAAGGAGATCTTCCTAAAAGCAGTGTTATCCTAGCTGCCGTTGGTATCTCAATTCCGACTGAACAAGGCATGCAATATCCACATCCACGGCAAAAATCACCAGCTAGCTCTTCACGATCTTTTTTAATAATTGCCCACATTTCATCATCTAATTTAGGAGGATTCTTTTCAAGCTCTATAAATTCGTCTAGTTCACTTTCTCTCTGAATTCCCCAAATAGGAACTAAATTGTCAAATTGTCTTAAAAATGCAAATGTTGATGCAGCATTTGTTATAAGACCACCTGAAAGAGCTTTCATTGCTATAACACCTATATCTCTCTTTTTACATTCTTCAATGAGCTTTAAATCATCATCAGAAGACAGCGAACTTAAAGGAAATTGTATCGTATCATACAATCCGGAAGCAGCGGCGTCCATGGCATTTTTCAATCTGTGATTTGTAATCCCTATAAACCGAATCATGCCCTTCCTCTTTGCTTCAAGTAACCCTGCATAGAGCCCATCTTCATCATCTGGATCTGGAAGCACTTCAGGATTGTGCAGTTGAAATATATCTATATAATCTGTTTTCAATTTGCTTAAACTTATTTCAATATCTCTAAGCAGAGTTTTTTTATCTTTTGCATGACTTTTCGTAGCAATTATTATATCACTTCTAACATCCGCAAGAGAATAACCAATTTTTTCTTCGCTGTCTGTGTATGCTCTTGCAGTATCAAAGAAGTTTATCCCATTTTCATATGCTTTTCGTAAAATCTTTTTAGCCTCTTCCAATGAAACTCTCTGTATAGGCAATGCACCAAAACCGCTTCGTGTTACCATCAAATTTGTTCTTCCTAATCTTATCTTATCCATAATATCACTCCCATAGATTATTTAAATAATAAAAAAATCAAAGTATTAATCATATTTTACACCCACACAGTACTTTAAACAACAAAGATATAACCGCTCTTTTTCATTAAAGAACGGTTATAAATATATTTAAGAAAATATAAGATTGTAATACTCTTGAATTTTATCTTCTAACATATCCATGCTGATAAATCTCGCTTCTCTAATAACTTCCTTTCCTTCTGCAAAAAGAAGCACCGTCGGAACGGTAAAAATCGAAAATTCTGTACCTCCATTAAAAATATTGTTTTATGCTTTCATATAAACCTTGAAATACTTTAAACATATCTTCATAAACTTTATGATTCGTATCACTAGGTTTGTATTCTTTCGTCAACGACACCATTTTTAAAGCATCATCCATTTTATTTATTATACCAAGCGAATACAGAGCTAATATGTAAGCTCCAAAGCTAGAACTTTCAGGGCTATCGGCTATAAGTACTTTTTTGTTAAAAACATCTGCCAAAATCTGAACCCACAAGTCAGATCTTGCAAACCCGCCTGTAGCATATATGGTATTGATCTTGCCTGTTGTTTCCTCCAACGCTTTTCCTACATTGTAAACCCCAAAGATGATTCCTTCCAATACAGCTCTTATAAAATGTTCTCTTTTGTGATTTATGTTTATGCCAAAGAAAGCCCCTTTTGCATTTGCATTCCAATATGGAGCTCTTTCTCCGAGAATATAAGGCAGGAATAATAATCCCAAAGAACCTGCAGGTACTTCAGAAGCTTTTTCAATTACATAATCGTAAATGTCTATTGAGAGCTTCTTAGCCATTTCCACTTTATCAGATGCAAAATTATCTATAAACCATCTAAGAGCAACACCTCCATTATTGACTGCCCCTCCAACTACATAGTGGTTCTCCGTCAATACGTAGCTAAATACCCTCTCTTTTTCATCGCACTTAGGCTTGTCAGACATTATTCTAATAGCTCCGCTTGTGCCAATCGTAACTGCTGCATTTCCAGGTTTTATAGCATTTACGCCTAAATTTGAAAGGCAGCCATCGCTGGCGCCTATTACAAATGGCGTCTTACTATCTATATTCATATAATAAGCATACTCTGATTTTAGATTTTTTACAATATATGTAGCTGGAACAGGACTAGATAGCCTTTCTTCATTAATACCAACTACATCAAGAGATTGTTTGTTCCATTTCATATTGTATATATTAAAAAGTCCTGTCGCAGAAGCTATCGAATAATCTATGTAATATTTACCAAACAATTTGTAAAAAACATATTCTTTTATTGATATAAATTTATATGCGTTATCAAATACAGAACTCAGATTTTCCTTCAGCCATAAAAGCTTTATAAAAGGGGACATTGGATGTATTGGCGTACCAGTGGACATATAGATTTCATGCCCCACAGTATTCTTAATCATATCTGCATATTCCCAGCTCCTGGTGTCAGCCCATATAATACATTTTGTTAGTGGTATACCATTTTTATCAACCGCTATCAAGCTGTGCATTGCAGCACTAAAACTTACACCTAAAAGACTATTGCCTTCATTTTTCTTAACTACATCTTTAATCGTATTTAATACCGCTCTAAATATTTCCTCAGGATCCTGCTCACTCCAAGATGGTTTTGGATTCAATATCGGATACCCTATACTGCTTTTTGCTATTAATCTACCATTTAAATCAAATGCTACAGCTTTTGTACTGGTAGTACCAATATCAACACCTATAATATAATCCATCTTACCATATCCTTTAACATAGTTATCAAATCATTTTGTTTTTTAATACTTATCATATAAAGTATTTTATCATAATTGTGTTGTTTTTTTGTTATAAAATTGTAATAGAAGTGTTTTTATGAATTAAAGCATAACTTTGTTAAAAATAATCGTTATAGCAATTATAGCAATCTTAATAAGTATATATTGTGTTTAAGGGATTAGTTTCTGGAATAGCATTTATTATTTTTTTACTTATATTTTCGAAAACCACTAAAAAGAAATTTATGCAAGAAGGAATAAAATATTTGCTATATTTATTTTCCATTTATCTCATTGTATATATAATCTCATATGTTGTAGTAGATAAAATTATGAATTTCTTCTGAACTCTTTTATATACAAAATCTTAAAATATTAAAATTTAATCAAAAATGGTGATATAATATTACATGTAAAATTATACTAGGAGGGATTCAAATGCCACTACCACCATTCTTATCATCGCTTGATAAGAACGATCCTGAATTTGCAAAAGCAATAGAAAAAGTATATTCTTCTGCAATGGGTCCAGGTGCATTAGATCAGAAAACAAAATTATTAATAGCACTAGCTATTGATGCAACACATGGTGCTAATCTAGGTGTTGAAAACATATCAAATCAATTAAAAAATATGGGGGTTACTGATGAAGAAATAGCAGAAGCTATACGTATAGCTTATTTTGCATCCGGAAATACTATATTATCCTCATATTTTTCAGCTTTCAAAAAATAACAGCTAAAAATAAAACAGGAGCTGAATGATTTTATTCAGCTTCCTTCCTCATTATTAGTTTATGTTACTTCATTAAGGCTTGACTTGATTTTTTAGGCAAATCAAAATTATTTATCTTAATTTGAGGTGCTCATTCTATGGATAACAATAAGGAAAAATTAATACACTCTTACATCAAAATAGGCAAGAAGCAAAAGATAGACTAAGAGCTCAAAATGACTACGAAGTCAATTTAAAGGCAGAATTAATCATAGAAGACCTTCACACAAAAGCCGATAAGATTATAGAAAATCAAGAAAAAATATTAAAGCTTTTAGAAGATAAAAATAAATCATTATCCTAAATCAATTGATGATTAGGCGTAAAGAAGCGGGTGTATGATAAAAGGGCTACTGAGAAACATGCTATTGCTGTTGTCGATGTCATCATGAATGTAACCATCATTTGATATTTAACAGCATTTATAGGATCAACACCACCTAAGATTAGACCGGTCATCATCCCTGGCAGCTGCACAATACCAAGTGTCTTCATACTGTCTATCGTGGGCATCATTCCTGTTTTGATAGCTGTTTTTATTATTTTCTGCGATGCTTGCCTTGAATTGGCCCCCAGTGAAAGATACGTCTCAATTTCATGTCTTCTATTTTTCATCTCATCTTTAAGCCTTGACACTGTTAGTCCAGATGAGACCATTGCATTCCCTATTATCATACCTGAGACTGGTATCACTTCTTGTGGTCTAAAGTGTATGCTGCCAAATAATATTAGTGCAGTAAGTGTAATAGCAGCGCCAAATGCAATAGATATTGTTATAAAATAAAACACGTATGGTATTCCTCTTCCTCTCTTTGCTGCATTATTTCCTGCCACAATACTCATTACAATTACCATCGCAAGTGTAAAAAATATATTATTGGCGCTAAAAATATAATGAAGAATGTATCCAACAAATGAAGAGTTTCGTTACATCAAATTTAGGATTTGAGAAAAAATTTCTTGTCTCTCCGTACTCAACTAATCGTCCTTTATTTATAAAGATAGTATAATCGCCAACGCGTTTTGCTTGTTCCATATTATGTGTAATCCAAATAAATGTAAGATTTAATTTGTTTTTTAAATCCATTACAAGCTCCTCAATCACTTGTGTAGATGCCGGATCAAGCGCAGACGTTGGTTCATCTAGCAGCAACACTTCAGGTTCATTTGCAAGTGTCCTTGCTATGGAAATTCTCTGTGCTTCACCGCCAGATAAGTCATCGACTTTTTTCTTACTATAACTTTTATCAAGCCCAACTATTCTTAAATAGTATTCAACGTCAATATCTCTCTTTCCTTTAAGCATAGGTCCATATTTAATGTTGTCTTCAACGGTCCCCTCAAAAAGATATGGCTGCTGAAAAACCATCCCAATCTTTCGCCTAAGCTGTATTATGTCATAATTCATTATATCGTTTCCGTCTATCAATATTTTGCCTTCAGTCGGGTCTATAAGCCTATTTATTAATTTTATCAATGTAGATTTACCAGCACCTGACGGTCCTATAATTGTGTATATATGACCCATATATATTTCCAGTGTTATATCTTCCAAAATTACATCATCAGAATCGCTAAAACTTACATCTATAAACTTTATCTCCTTCATTTTCGCACCTCACAAAAAAAATTACACATCATTTACTTCATAATAAGCGATATAGACTTTAAAATCATCCTTCTTTATACATCTTCATCACATTGTATATTGTAATACATACCGGAAATACTCTCCATAAGGTAATTTGCGATTCTTTCTCTCTCAATTTTATATGATATATTAGGATCATATACTATCTTTTTACCTATGGCTATCCTGTTCTGATTTTTGTTTACGCAAACTGGATAAAAACTTATAAGTTCACCGTATTCTTTAAAATACATCTTAGCAACATTTATAAAACCTGTATTAAATTTATCCAAAACATCATTATACTTTTTATTCCTATCTTCAGGGAAAATAAGTATGTTATGTCCTTCTTTTAATCTATCCAAAGTCAATAGGATTGTATCAGATATTTTTTGGCTCCCTTTATAAACAGGTATTGCATTTAAGTACTTCATAATGGAAACACAAATAGGACTTATAATTGAAGATACAATCTGACTTAAAGGCGGCCTTAGTTTTAATTGGGGCTCGGTAAAATCTGAGTTTATGTACTTTTTACAGAGTTTTTTGTCAGTTATGTCATGAATAACCCATGGAATAAATTTCATATCAACATAAAGATTAATTACCAGCGGTGCAAAAAATCCAACGTGATTTGACACAAATATTGCGGAGCGAATGTTATTTAAGTCTTCAGCACAATATATTTCTGGCTTTTTTATAAAGAGCTTTACAATACCTTTTATTAGATTATAAGTCCAGTTTTTCATTTAATCCCCCTTGAAAACTTTAAAATTCATTCTTATAATGTAAAAATAACATCTTTAGATTTCGCTTCGGCAGCGCTATATCTAATATAACTATTCATTACATCGAGTCCATACAACATGGAATTGGATAGCATAAAAATATACTTTTAAATGATTTTATAAAATAATGCTAATGTGTAATGTTTTTATACAAAGTTAAGATAAAAGATCAAGTCTGAAAATGAAAGTTTCTTGACATTCCAGTCCCTCTTATAAAGTTTGATAACTTTATAAGGCAGATTAAGATTCTTTATAAATTCTTCAAATTTATTGTCAAGCCATGGTGGTGTCCATGCCCCCGATCTACAAATATGTATAGCTACTATGTATATACCTTGAGGCAATACATTTATATTTCTGTAATATTGAATTGAAAAAAGATTATTAAAATCTCTAAAGTTATCAGGCTTTTCAAATGTATAAGGGCTGTATATTATATGAGCTTTTTTTATTTTCTCTTCATTTAGCAGTTTACCCAACCAGTTAGCACAGTTTAATCCAAAATTAACCGAATTTATACCTGCATAGCCTAAATCAGTGTGTGCATCAAAAGAATACACTTCTTCACATTTGTTAGTTATAGCTATATAATATGATAACATGTGAGACTCAGATACATATACTTTGATACTTTCTGCAAAATTAAAATGTTCTTTTATTTTGTTCCAAAAATTTTTCAATGGCACAGCTACATCTACTGATTTTTCTAAGTCATTCCCTTTTAAAGCACTTTCTATATACCTTTTATTCCATATCCATTCAATGTTTTTTGGCGTTTCAGCATAGGAATTCAGCCACTCTCTTTTTAGAGGAATGAAATAATCCCAATCTATACTTAAAAGACTGCGAACCATATCCTCATCACCCAAAAGTTTAGAGTAGTGCTTTTTATCCCTTTGTATATGTAGCTTATTAAGTAAATTCTATTTTTTATACTAACCTTTTTTGTTGCTTTTGTGAACCCTCTACCACCTAAATTCGTTTTTCTCCATTATGTTTTGCTGTTCTCTGTATGTAAATTCTTTGCCGTATTCTTTGTAATGTTTTATTCTTTGGTCTAGCGAATAGTCATATAGTCTACAGCAAAGATACAGTGTATAAAAAATTTTTCTTCTTGTTCTTTTGTAGGTTCTATGAGAAAATGCTGACATATCATCATTTTTCTTACCTTGGTTTTCTATATACTGTTTTATTATTTCTATAAGTGCACCGCCCGATGTAAGAAGGCAATAGCTTCTTGACCAAAAATATTCTTTCCAAAGTTTTTGTTTTATTTGCAATATTCTTTTTTTATTAGTCTAGATCATGCACTTTTACAAGAATTTATAATATCACCAATTTGTATTATAATATATAATATTATGACAGACAATATAAATTCATCTCCCACCTTTAGAAGATGGGAGACTTCTTTCAATCCTATATTAAAATCATAAACTAATTGCCATAAAACTACCTTTGGCAAATTCTTAAGCCAAAGTGTTTAGAATATAGAATATGCATGGAGAGCTATAAGACGGGAAATCTAGATACTTGGTATATCGTTATGAATGAGCTTTTAAATGAGATAGATAATGCTGTAATTCTAATGTGCTGGCCGGAAAATCATTTAACAATCAAAAATCTCTACATTCATTTATCTGTACTGATACTGAATTAGATACTGAGACTATTCTAAATTACTATAGTCAGAGATGACCTATAGAAATATTCTTTAGGCAGACAAAGAATAATCTCGGACTGAATACGTATCAAGTACGCTCAACAAAATCAATGGATAGATTGTTATGTCTAATATCATTGACATATCTGTATTTTAAGCTTCAAGCGACAAATATTACAAATTGATGCAAGGAATAATAATAGCTCGTAAAGAAGTACAAAGGCAGCGTATTCAATGTATATATGAACAAGCTAAAAACAATGTATCTATTGATGGAATTTTAGAACAACTAAAATTAGCATAGGTAAAGAGTATCTATTTGATGGTAATATTTGTTATTAATTTTCTCATCTATAGTTATTATATCAAAAGTTTTTCCTTGAATGTGACTAACAACTTTTTATATAGTTATCTTTAATTTTCAAAAATCAGAGATATATTCTATACATCTGTCCATATACTTCCATTTTTATGACTTTTAATACAAGCGTGTATAAATCTCACTCCCGAAATTCCATCATCAATAGAGGGGAAATCATAATCATATTCCTCTAATTTCTCTCCGTTTACCTTCTTTAATACCGCTCCTGTCCATACTTTATAAATATTAGCAAACGCTTCATATAAGCCTTCCGGATGGCCCGATGGAAGGCGATTCATTTCAGTAGCACGTCGTGTTAAATATCCCATTCCACGATTGTATATCTGCATTGGCTCTCCTTTTTTAGTTACATACAATATGTTCGGGTTTTCTTGAGCCCATTCAATTGCTCCTTCTGTACCAAAAATACGAACAACCAATCCATTCATATGTCCTATACAAACTTGAGATGAAGAATATACTCCATGAGCACCATTATCAAACTCAACCAAAATATTTGCATTTAAATCTAATGGTTGCCAAAAATAATCTAGTACTGCAGCTACTCTTTTAACATGTAAACCTGTTATATAAGACACCGTATGCTCAATATGACTTCCTATATCCCCTACACAGTTTGATATTCCAGAAATTTTGGGATCTTTTCTCCAGACAGATAATTTATTCATCTTATCTTCTCCAGCACCTACATCATCGATTAACCATTCTTGCAAATATTCTGCATTAACGTTAATAACATCTCCAATATATCCATTTCTAACTAGCTCTCTTGCTTCTTTTACAAGATTGTTCCCCGAATAAGAATAATTTACTGCAAATAATAAGTTATTCTTCTCTGCAATAACCTTTAGCTCTTCTGCTTCCTCTATTTTAAAAGTTAAGGGCTTTTCACATAGTACATGTATACCTTTTTCTAAAAATTCCTTTGCTACAGGGTAATGAAGATGGTTAGGAGTTACAATTGTAACAAAATCTATTCCATCTTCACGTTTACTTTCTTTTTCTGCCATTTCCTTATAATCTTCATATATTCTTTTAGGATCTATTCGATAAAATTCTCCACACTCCTTATTAGTTTCCCAATTGGAACTAAAACATCCAGCAACTAAATCTGCACGACCATCAAAATTTGCTCCAACCCTGTGAACTCCACCAATGAAAGCATTCAAACTGCCGCCAACCATTCCATAACTTAATGTTTTTTTCATTGTTCTGCATCCTCCATTCTAATGAGCAATAGCATCATCAAACTTTATATTAGATGCTTTAAAATCAATTTTTCTAACAAATTCAGCTGCTTCCTTTGCACCATATTCTCTATCCATTCCGGAATCTTCCCATTCAACTGACAATGGTCCATCATATCCAATATCATTTAAAACACGAATTATGATTTCAAAATCTACATCTCCATGTCCCAAAGAGCGAAAATTCCATCCTCTTCTCAAATCACCAAAATCAATATGAGATCCTAAAAGACCACTTCTTCCATCCAATGTGACAGCAGCATCCTTCATATGTACATGATAAATTTTATCTCTAAAATCATAGAGAAATAATTCAGGTTTAATTCCCTGCCATATTAAATGACTTGGATCAAAATTAAGGCCAAATTCTGGGCAATCAGCGAATTTTTTGAGCAGTCTTTGGGTAGAGTAATAATCAAACGCTATTTCTCCTGGATGTACTTCTAAAGCAAATTTAATTCCATTTTCCTTAAATACATCCATAATAGGCATCCATAAATCGTAAATTTCCTGATAACCTGCTTCAATCATACTCACTGGAGTTTGAGGGAAACTATAAAGATATTTCCAAATTGGTGAACCAGTAAACCCTGTAACCACATAACATCCAAGTTTTTTTGCTGCTACTGCTGAATATTTCATTGTTTCTATTGCCCACGCACGGATTTTTTCAGGCTGGTCTGCCAATTCAGGTGGTGCAAAATTATTTAATCTTGGGTCATTGTAATCACCTACGCACTGTCCAATGATATGTGTTGCCAATGCATGAACTTCTAAATTGTATCTTTTCAATAAAGACTTGATTTCATCAACATAGGCATCATCTTCTGCTGCACGTTTTACATCTAAATGCATTAACAACAAATTTGGAATTTTAAAAAATATAAAAAATATATAATATAATGTAAATGAATCTTTCAATATTTTTATTTTGGAATATAACATAAAAAATTATAAAATTAGATAATCCTGATTTACAAACATGCACTATTATAAGAATACGTTTTAAAAACTAGTTGTTGTTGATTTAAAAAAGGTTTATAAATAATCGATTTTTTTAAGATGGAAATCTATAATAATAAAAAGGAGGGATAGGAATGAATTATGAAAAAATGCAAGACATATGGATTAATGTTCCAAAACCTGAAAAATTGAAAAAAGAAAAATTCCTGTGTGAGTTGACAAATGATTTATTACAAAGCATCCTTTCTTTGGTTCAAGATGGTATTTCTATTATAGATAGAGATCTAAATGTAATTTATATGAATCCTACTAAGAATTTTTGGTATCCTGAAAGTATAAATAAAAAAGACAACAAATGTTATGAATTATATCATAAGTCAAAAGTTCCATGTAATAGCTGCCCTGTTTTAAGAGCATTTCATAGTAGAAAACCAGAAACAGAATTGGTGTTGTATCAGAATACTTATTCTGTAAAAATAAAAGGTTGGCAGAGACTTTATTGTATGCCAATATTAGATGAGTATAATGAAGTTATTATTGTGATTGAATATATTCGTGATATAACTCCACTAAGAAAATTAGAATTTTCTTCTGAGCTAATGAAAAAGCAGAATGAAGTGTTGCTAAATTTTCTAGAGCAGAAAGAGAAAGAAAGAAAACTCATAGAAAAAACTATAGCTAACAATGTTAAATTATCTATTAAGCCAATATTAAGTTATTTAGAAAATGTTTTAGAAAGGGAAAGCATGGATATTGTAAAAAAGCAATTAGAATTTATTACAAATGGTTTATCTGAGAAAAAATCTGATATATTGGAACTTCTTTCTCCTAAGGAGCTACAGATAGCAATAATGATTAAAGATAATTATTTAAGTAAAGAGATTGCTGATAAGTTAATGATTTCTAAAAAAACAGTTGATTATCACCGTACAAATATAAGAAAAAAATTAAAATTAGGACCACAGGATAATTTACAGCAGTTTTTAAAAAAAAATCTATAGTATTAGATTGTAATATTAAATGCAGCCTTAATGCAGCCTTCAATAAATTTCCACCAGTCTAATGGATGGTTTTCTTTTAAACTACAAACCTCTTTTAATAGCCAGCATCTAAATTTGCTGGCTTTCACTTTGTTCAAGTCACTATGCATTTATCATTTTGTTCATAGATGGACAAAAGTGCTACGGCATACCCCCTAAAGGTGTTCTCATATTCTCTTTCACACACAATTTGTACAACACATGATATACCGCTTTTCTTGTTCGCTAAAGCTTCACTAAAGCACTTGTCGAACCATGGCTATTCATACGCAAATTGGACGTTCTATTTTTTAAGTATCTTTATCTATTACGTTAGCAAAATATATTTTTAAAATAAAATATAAAAAAATAAAAGCCATGAAAGGCTTGATATCGCTTGATTTTATATGGAGGCGGCATCCAGATTCGAACTGGAGATAAAGGTTTTGCAGACCTCTGCCTTACCACTTGGCTATGCCGCCAAATTATGGAGCGGACAACGAGACTCGAACTCGCGACCCTCACCTTGGCAAGGTGATGCTCTACCAACTGAGCTATGTCCGCATATCTTTATGGTGCCTCGAAGTGGAATCGAACCACTGACACAGGGATTTTCAGTCCCTTGCTCTACCGACTGAGCTATCGAGGCTAATTTTAAATTATATGGCGACCCAAAAGGGGCTCGAACCCTCGACCTCCAGCGTGACAGGCTGGCGCTCTAACCAACTGAGCTATTGGGCCATAATGGTGGTCGCAATAGGGCTCGAACCTATGACCCCCTGCTTGTAAGGCAGGTGCTCTCCCAGCTGAGCTATACGACCAATTTCCGTGACAAGTATTAGTATACATAAAAAACTCTAATTCGTCAATATCCTTTTTTAAAATTTTTTCAGCAGTCTAGATAAAAAGCAACTACATCATTATTTACAATCTACTAATATAATTAAAAACCCTAACATCTCTGTTAGGGTTAATTCTCTCAATTAAGAAACTTTTTTAACATTTGCAGCCTGTGGCCCTTTTTCTGCCTCCACGATATCAAACTCAACTTCCTGTCCTTCCTCTAATGTCTTAAAACCATCTTGTTCAATTGCTGAGTAGTGTACGAATACATCTGAACCTCCTTCTCTTTCTATGAAGCCATAACCTTTCTCAGCATTGAACCATTTAACTTTACCTCTTACCATTATATCTTCCTCCAAACATGATAAATAATTTACCTATTAATAATAGCACTCAAGCATATACATTGTCAAATGTATTTTAATTTTTTGCTATTTTTAGATATGCTAAAATAGTGCTTAATGCTTCACTAGCGGATTCCCTTATCACTACATCAGCTCTTCTGTCTTCTGGCGTTTCTGATTTATTGATAATTATAAGGTGCTTTACTAATCCAGGAAGAAAATTTACCGGCGATACCGTCAGTGAAGAACCTATTACAACCATTAAGTCGCTGCTTTCCGCCTCACGCCAAGCCCTCTCAAAATCCTCCGGCATTGGGTCTCCAAACATCACTACATCAGGCCTTAAAATACCATTGCATTTGTCGCATTTAGGCGGTATCTCATTTTTCTCAACTTTTGAATTCAGTAAATCAATCGAAACTACCTCACCGCAGTTTATGCAGCTTCCAGTCCTTGTCTGCCCATGAACTTCAAATACCTTGTGAGATCCAGCCTTTTGATGCAAGTTGTCTATGTTTTGGGTTATTACTCCAGATATCAAGCCTTCTTGTTCTAATTGAGCCAATATATAATGGGCCTTATTTGGTTTCGCATCTTTCATAGATAAAAGAATTTTAAAGCCGTTATTGTAGAATTTAATAGGATCATTGTACAATACTCTTGTAGACAAAGCCTCCATGGGGTCCATCTTTTCCCACAGCCCAGTTCCCGGACTTCTAAAATCAGGGATCCCGCTTTCAGTTGATATACCTGCACCTGTTAACACAATCGTCTTTTTAGATTTTTCAATTAATTCTGCAGCTTTCTCATAGATATTTTCTTTTGCATTCATTGTCATCACCTCTCAAATACAAGTATATCACTTAAGTGCGGTTTTGCATCACAAAGTTATATTTTTTTTTTCTTTTTGACAATTGCACCAATCTTGCCAGTTTCTTGAGCAGTTAAATTTGACCAGCCTACTTTATATACTTTTTCCAACAATCCTAATTCTTTTGCAGCTTCTAGTTTAAGTTTTTCATCCACAATATCAACTCCTAATTAATTTTTTCAAATTCATTGGCAGATATCTTTCTGCCTGACGTTGCATCAATTATGTAGTTCATATTTTTAAACAGGTAAACCGGCTCGATTTTTCCTTCATTGCTGTAAATATAGTACAGAATCGGCTTTTTATCTAAAAATATATTTTTTACCACATTTTTATCTACAATTTTTTTACAAGGCTTTTCTGCATCATCCCAAATTATAGAGACATTTATTATTTTACCATCTTTGTCTGTTTTAATTCTTAAATAATTATCCATCACTATTGCATTATTGTAAATGCGGTAAAATAAATACGTCTTTTCATTGCCATATATTGCAGGATTTTTTATTAGTGCAAGACTATATGTCTTTTCACTAAAAATTCCTTTAACATAATCAATAACTCTATCTATATCACCTTCGGTATCAAACAATCCATCATTGTTGGAAATGTCTATATTTTCGCTAATTACTTTTCCACTTTCTTCATCAACAGCTACGCTTGCATTGGCGATTAAATTTCCTTCTGTTCGATTCATATTAAACGCATATGCGGTTTTCCCCGTTAAAAAATATTTGTCTATTTTTTTGCTATTTAAAATGTTTAAATCATTAATTTTTAGATTCGAAATTTCCTTTTTTGCAATTTCCAACGTTTCCTCATAGGACACAATTTTATCGAAACTTTTTAATTCTGTTGAATTGCCTTTTATATAAATAATGTCATTATAAAGTTCGTCTCCATTATAGTCTATAGCCTCACCATTTATGGCATCTATTCCTAAAAAGTTATAGTCGATGTTAAATATATAGTACAACCCGTATTTTGGAAAATCACTATCATTATTTTTTAAGTATACGAGAACGGGATCAAACTTCTCTTTAAATATTTTTGCCGCTTCATTTGCATCCAATATTTCCCTTTCTTTATTATATAAAGACTCATCTAACCATTTTGCTTTTAATTTCAATATGTCTCCACTTTTAGAGTCGATATATACATAAGCATTAGAATTGTAAACTAGCACATTAGATATTGTATTTTTAAACAATAATTTATAAATTGTTGGCTTTTTCAAAGCATCGTCAAGATATGTTTCGTCTTTAATAGTTGATATGTATGCAAATTTCTCATTAAACAAATTTTCAAGCAATCTCCTGCCCGTAGTTATTGCATCATCCGCACTTATATTTGATTCTAAACTTTCTCCTAAAGAATAGCTTAACGGATCAACATAATAATCAACACTTGTTATATTACCATTATTTATTGAAACATCGAGTGTTTTATATATATTTTTATTTTTTTTCATATTAATGCTTAACGAACCATCATTATTTTTTTTGATGCTCTCTAATGACATATCTTTTACAAAAGGCATTTTCTCTTTTATAAGATTCAAATATCTATCGGCATAATAGTCTGAAGTATACTCAGATAAACTAAATGCAAAGGAATTTGAGCTAAATGTAATGATTAACGCCAATAACAAAGATATCATATTTTTCTTAAGCATACATAGAATACCTCCTATATTAGAAATTATTTCCATATATAGTATTCTATGTATTTCTTTAAAATCCTTTTTTTCTAATTAAAAAATCCGGAAATAATCCGGACTTTTTTATTTTTAAAGAGCAACAACTTCCTTTACTTCAGGTAGCTCCTCTTTTATTGCTCTTTCTATTCCTTCTTTTAATGTCATAACTGCAAACGGACATCCGCCGCAAGCACCAGTCAATTTAACTTGAACAACACCATCATCACTAACGTCAACGAGTTCAACATCTCCGCCGTCTGCTTGAAGAGAAGGTCTTAAAAGATTTAAAACTTCTTCTACTCTTTCTTTCACAATATACCCTCCTTTATCTAAATCTAAATCTATTATACCACGAAACTTTAAAAAAAGAAATAAATCATGTTTATGAATACGTTTTTGTAATTGATATATTTTTTCTTATAATAATTTTTATTTTAACTGTTTAAGTGGTATCATATATTTGAAAGGAGATGTTATTATGTTATTTACACCATTAAAAATTAAAAGCGTAACAATAAAAAACAGGATTATGATGTCGCCAATGTGCCAATATTCTGCAGATACAGATGGATTGGCAAATAATTGGCATTTTGTCCATTATGTGACTAGAGCTATAGGCGGTGTAGGTTTGATTATGATGGAAGCCACAGCAGTTGAAAGCAGAGGAAGGATTACTGATAATGACTTGGGGCTGTGGAATGATGAACAAATAGAGCCACTTAAAAAAATTGTAGATGAATGTAAAAAGCACGGTGCTACAGTTGGAATACAACTGGCACATGCAGGCAGGAAGTCAGAAGTAACTGATGAAACGCCGGTAGCACCTTCAGCGATGAATTGGAGCAATGAATATAAGTTGCCACATGAACTTACAAAAGATGAAATCAAAGATATAACTATTAAATTCAAAGATGCAGCAAAGAGAGCTCTTAAAGCTGGATTTGATATAATTGAAATACATGCCGCCCATGGATATCTCATACATGAATTTTTGTCTCCTCTTTCCAACAAAAGAAATGACGAATATGGCGGTTCTGTTGATAATAGAGTGCGAATACTTAAAGAAGTCATAAAATCTGTAAAAGAAGTATGGCCAGATAATAAGCCGATATTTGTAAGGGTGTCTGCTGATGATTATATTAGCGGTGGAATAAATATTGATGAGATGATAAATATTCTATCACACATAAAGGATACAGGTGTGGACATTATAGACGTCAGCAGTGGCGGACTTTTAAATGCAAAAATCGACTTGTATCCTGGTTATCAAGTAAAATACTCAGAAAGAATAAAAGAAGAATTGGGGTTTAAAACAGCCGCAGTTGGTCTTATAACAAAAGCAGAAATGGCAGAACAACTCCTTAAAGATGAAAAGGCTGATTTAATAGCTCTTGGAAGGGAGTTGCTTAGAAACCCGTATTGGCCTCTATACGCAGCTCACGACCTAAAAGAAGATATTAAATGGCCAAAGCAATATGAAAGAGGCAAATTCAGAGTTTAGCGACCAGCTCCACCTCCAC
>Ga0207747_1001209_pt1 | contig 19830 bp, 21 predicted proteins | sample HigsolmetaGSP11D_FD_184839 | JGI IMG/M metagenome (GOLD analysis project Ga0207747, IMG submission 184839) | High solid enriched microbial communities from the Joint BioEnergy Institute, USA - SP1-1-D (SPAdes) | ecosystem: Engineered > Bioreactor > SSF (Solid state fermentation) > Aerobic >...
GGCCCGCAAGAGGCCGCATGCCCGGCCCGGCCAGGCCGGCTCTGTCCGCGCCAGCGGGCGGCTTGAAGACGTAGAGAAAGTTCTCATCGGCCGACCCTTGGTTTCACGGAACCGTAGGTCAGGGCTCAGTTGAACGGTCTGTGCGGTGCGCGGGTTCGTGTGGATCGATGTGAGCCGGCTGGGTGCTGGGTGTGGGGGTGGTAGAACGCTCGGTTATGGGTGCGGACCGGATTGTGGCACTTGGGCGGGAGCTTCGGCGGTTGCGGGCGGCTGCCGGGTTGTCGGGGGCGGAGTTGGCTCGGCGGGCGGGGGTGCCTCAGCCGACGGTGTCTCGGGTGGAGACGGGGCGGCGGGTTGCGGATCCTGAGGTAGTGGTCCGGCTGCTCGGCGTTCTGGGGCTGGAGGCTGCCGAGTTCGAGCGGTTGGCCGCCGAGGTACGGGGGGCATACGCCGAGTCGGCGGCTCCTCGGGTGGATGCGGGGGTGTCGTTCCGGCAGGGGACAGCGGTGGAGCGAGCGCTGTCGGCTTCACTGGTGCGGTCGTTTGAGTCGGTGGCGGTGCCTTACCTGCTGCGGACGGCCGGCTATGACCGGGCGGCCGGGATGGTCGTGCTGGGTGAGGGCGGGGTGGATCGGGCCGCGGTGCTCGGTGATCAGGGACGGCACTTCACGTTCGTGATCTGTGAAGGGGTGTTGCGGACGTGGCCGGGGTCGGGGGCGTGCATGCCGGAGCAGCTCGCTCACCTGGTGGAAGTCGCTGGACGGGCGAACGTGCGCCTAGGGGTGGTGCCTGCCGGGACCGTCGTGGGCTCGGAGCGGTGCGGGGTGCCGCTGCATGGGTTCACGATCTATGACGACTCGGCGGTGACGGTGGAGACGTTCACCCGTGAGCTGACACTGACCGCAGAGGCCGACGTTCGGGCGTATGTGGAGGTCTTCGAAGGGTTCGCCCGGTCGGCGGTGTTCGGGGATGAGGCGGTGGCGCTGGTGGAACGGGCCGCTCGGGATCTTGGAAAGATCCTAGGATCTATTCACTGAACGTATTGAATAGCCCCCTAGATCTGTCATACGCTGCGCTTCTCCAGGGGTGTGTAGCCCCCTAGACGCATGGGTGGTGATGCGTATGACGCGCTGGTGCCGGCTGTTCGACGGCACGCCTGAGGCCGTGGGGTTGGCGCGGAAGTTCGCCCGGCTGGTGCTGGCGGATCACGTGCTGGCCGATGCGGTCGAACTGGTGGTCAGTGAGTTGGCCACGAACGCCATCGAGCACACCGAAAGCGGGCAGCCGGGCGGGCTGTTCGTGGTGGAGCTGGAGGTCTTCGCCGATCACGTCGAGGTGGCCGTGATCGACATGGGCTCAGACAGTCGTCCCGTGCTGGTGGGGGACGATCCAGCGGATGAGGCGGCGCTCAGCGGGCGCGGGTTGCACATCGTGCGGGCGCTGTCGAAGGAGTGGGGCTGTGAGCCGGTACGAGTCGGGCTGCGGGTGTGGGCCGACGTCGTGGGTGAGGCGTGATGGGGCGGCACTCCCGGGGGCGCAGGCGGGCGCACCGCTGTTCCAGTGAGAAGCCGTGCGAGGTCTGCCGGGCCGCGGATGTGCGGGTGTGGACGGCGGAAGAGTTCGCGCGTAATCGGGCCGCGGTGCGGGCGATGGCTCGGCTGGCGCAGCTTCATGCGGGGCTGTTGCGGACGCTGTATCTGGAGGAGCTTCGCCGTGAGGGCCTCGGGGACGGGTCCGAGGGGGAAGGCGGCGGTCTGTGAGCGGTCCGCCGATTCCTCGGCGTCGGCGGCGGCTGCGGGCGGTGAGTGCGGCGACGGGCATGGAGGTTTCCCGCTTGATGTCTAGAGTCCTAGACTCGCTGCGGGAAGCGAGAGAAGGTGTCATGCCCGGCGAGGTTGAGCGCATCGCGCAGATAGAAGACCCGTACGAGCTGCTGCGGGCGGCCACGGAACGTCTGGCCGAGGCTCAGCAGGAGGTCACGGAGCTGGCGCGGTTGCGGCGGCGGGTGATTCAAGAACTGCACGCGCAAGGGTTGTCGTATGCGCAGATCGCCCAGGCGGCGGGGCTGAGCCGGGGGCGGATTCACCAGATCCGGCACACCGGCCCGGCACCCGAGGGGGCGTTCCTGGGATCGGGTGAGGTCACGGTGGTCACGCCGCTGCGGCCCGACCCGGCCAGTGACCGGACGTATGTGGCGCTGGATGACCTGACCACGGGCAAGCGGCTGGAAGAACTGGCGCGCACCTTTGATCTGTCGGTCGGCTATGACCATGTGCCGCTGTCGGGTGAGTTCGATCTGAACCGGCCCGGGCTGCTGGTGATCTGCGGGCCTCGGATGTCGGCGGCCATGCGGGAGGTCTACGCCAAAGATCCGGTCTTGGAGTGGGACCGGGACGAAGCCGGGTGGCTGCTGCGCGACAGGCGGACCGGGCGGGAGTTCCGCAGCGGGCAGGAAGAGGACCCGCCTCGGCCTTATGACGTGGGCTATCTGGGGCGGCTGCCCCGGCCGGACGGCAACGGGTCGCTGTTGGCCATCGCGGGCATCCATCCGGAAGGGTCGCTTGGGGTGGTGCACCTGCTGACCACCGACATCGGCTCCCTGTGGGGGCAGGTCGGCACCGAGTGCTTCTCGGTGGTGGTGGGGACCGAGTACGACCCGGCCACCCATGAACCGGTCCGGACCGAGCTGCTGACGCCCATCTACCGGCACGACGAAGCCTGAGGAGACGGGATGCGGGTGCTGATCGCCAGCGAACCGGCCACCCCCGGACGGGACAACGAAGACTTCGCGGCGGCGGCACCCGGCCTCGCCGTCCTCCTGGACGGGGCCGGCATCCCGGCCGGGCTGGAATCGGGGTGCTCGCACTCGGTGGCCTGGTACGCCCGGACCCTCGGCGGGCTGCTCCTGGCCGAAGCCCTCGACCCTCGCACCAGTCTTGCCGACGCCTTGGCCGCGAGCATTGAGCGGGTCAACGCGCTGCACTCCCACACGTGCGATCTCCAGCATCCGGGTTCGCCCTCGGCCACCGTGGTGGCCGTGCGGGTGGCCGGTGACCGGCTCGAACACTTGGTGCTGGCGGATTCGGTCCTCGTCCTGGATCGGACGGACGCCGACCCGCTGGTGATCAGTGACGACCGGTTGGCCGGAGTCCTCGCCCGGCTCGACGGCCCGGATGAGCGGCCGCCGCTGGGGAGCGCCGAGCATGCGGCCTTCCAGCTCGCCCGGGTGCGCAAGCTCAACGACCACCGCAACCGGCCCGGCGGGTTCTGGGTGGCCAGCACCCGTCCCGAAGCGGCCGAACAAGCGCTGACCGGCTCCACGCCACTGGACCGGGTGCGGGCCGTGGCACTGCTCAGCGACGGGGCAAGCCGGCCGGCCGACCGGTTCGGCCTGCTGACCTGGCCCGACCTGCTGGCTCTCCTCGACAAGAACGGTCCGGCCGAACTCCTCACCCAAACCCGAGACGCCGAGCACAGCGACCCGGACGGCACACGCTGGCCGCGCGGCAAAGCCAGCGATGACGCCACCGCCGTCTACTGGGCGCTCCACGACTGAGATTCTGCATACCCCCCTAGACAGTAGGCGGCTCCATCGCTTACCTTCATTGCATACCCCCCTAGACAGTCTCATCGTTGAACCGAAGGCGCTGTCTAGGGGACTCGACAAGTGGAGGTCTCATGCGCAGCATTCCTGTGGACACATCGGCGTTGACGTTCGTGTGCGTGGCGGCGCCGCGTCCCAAGCTGGTGGATCAGAACACCGGTGAGGTGAAGGTGGACCGCCACGGCCGCACCGTCTACACGGTCAAGCTCACCGCGGCCGACGAGAACGGGAACGTGGATTTGATCACCGTGGCGGTGGGCGGTGACCCGCAGATCTCGGTGGGGCAGGTGGTCACCGTCTCCGGCCTGGTGGCCTTCCCCTGGGAGCAGCACACCGGTGGGCGGACCCGCTGGGGCATCGCCTACCGCGCCGACCACATCACCCCCGCCCACCCGGCCGCACCGGCCGTTCCCTCCTCGCCGGTGGGTGTGCCGGGGGTGTCGGTTCCGGCGGAGATGGCCTAAGGCGGGGGCTGCGATGAACAACCTCGCCCTGCTGATCCCGGCTCTGGCCGCTCTCGTGGCGGTCGGGTCGTGGGTGTGGCGGCACTGGCATCCGGCCTCGTTCTGGTACGGGGCCGGCTACCCCTTCCGCCTCGCCCTGGTGTACCTGACCTGGGCACATGTGGCCGCAGGGTGTGGCCTGTCCCGCACACGCCGCCGCTGGCGGTGGACTCTCGATGCGGTTCCGGTCGCCGGTTCGGCGGCCCGATCCGTCACGGTGGCCACCTGTAAGCGGCGGTGGCGGCGTGTGGACGTCGAACGCGCCCCGCGGCTGGGCTGGTTGCGCCCCACCCGGTTGGGATGGCGGGTGCGCGTCCGGTTGCACGACGGCCAGGTCCCCGCCGACTACGAACGCGCCGCGGAAGGCATCGCGCACGCCTGGCGGGTCCACTCGGTCCGCGTGGCCGACGTCCGCCCCGGTCAGATCACCTTGTGGGCGACCATGCGTGACCCGCTGACCGAGGTGCGGGTGAACCCGGACACCGGGCGGCTGCTGACCGTGCGGCCGGGCAAGCTGGACAACGGATCCGATTGGATCATCGACTTCCGCACCGTGCCGCACTGGCTGAACGCCGGTGCTACGCAGTCGGGCAAGTCCAACCTAGCGAACGCGATCATCAAGGGCCTGGCACCTCAGCCGGTCGCCCTGGTCGGCTTCGACCTCAAAGGCGGCGTGGAGTTCACCCCGTATGCCCCGCGCCTCTCCGCACTGGCCACTACCCGGCCTGAGTGTCTGGCCCTGCTCGGCGACCTGGTCGGCGAGGTGGAAGCCCGCATGGCGTTGTGCCGGGTGCACGGGGTGCGCAACGTCTGGCACCTGCCCGACCACCTGCGGCCGGTGCCGGTGGTTGTCTTGGTGGATGAGGTGGCCGAGCTGTTCCTCATGGCCGACCGGGCCGAGAAAGACCAGGTGGCCAAGACCGGCACAGCCCTGCTGCGCCTGGCCCAGCTCGGGCGGGCCTTCGCCGTCCACCTGGTGATCTGTGGTCAGCGCATCGGCTCCGACCTCGGCCCGGGAGTCACCGCGCTGCGCTCCCAGCTCTCCGGGCGCATCTGTCACCGGGTCAACGACCCGGAAACCGCCACCATGACCCTCGGCGACCTCGACCCCGCCGCCCTGGACGCCGCCCGGACCATCCCCGCCCAGATGCCGGGGGTGTGCATCGTCGCCGGCCAGGACGGCACCTGGCATCGCGCCCGATCGGTGTACGTGCCCGAGCACGAGGCCGAACACGCCGCCCACACCTACGCCCACCTCACCCCATCGTGGGCCGACCTGACCAGCAGCCTCCCAGCCGTCCGCCCGGCCGTCGCATAACCCCGGCCGCCTCCCCCTTCCTCCTCGCTCTTTTCTCCCCGCGGGTTGGCGTGAGCCCTCCCTCACGCCAGGTCCCTAGCCCACCCATGCCCGAAACCAACGTGTGGAGCCTGCCCATGTCTCCAACCGGTGAAGTGACCACCCTGCACCCCGGACATCCGGCCCGTCCGGCCGCTCGTCCCCGTCCCGCCCCCGTCTCTTCTCCCTCGTCCCGTCCGTCCTCGTCCTGCTCGTCCCGGCGGTCCGTCCTCGTCCTGGTGGGGCCGGTGGTGGAGTGGGACGGCATCCGCGGCCTGCACCTGGCCTCGTGCCGCCGGTGCGCCGAGACCTTCACCACCACCTCGGCCACACAGGCCTACGGCTGGGCCGACGCCCACGAGTGCGATCGGGAGCTGGCCGCGCTGCTGGCCAAGGTGTGCGGGGAGAGGGCGGCGTGATGCGGCGCCTCCTGCTCGCCCTGGCCGATACCGGCCCGGTGGTGATCCTCGCGGTGATCGCCGCGGCCGGGTCGTTCACTCACATCCACGACACCGCCCGCGAGCACGGCCAAGACGGGTGGATGGCCTGGGCCGTCGCCGTGTGCATCGATCTGACGTGTGTGATGGCGGCCCGGGAACGGCAGCGTGACAAACGCACCCAGCGGCCCACGGCACGGCTGTCGTGGCCAACCTGCGTGCTGGCCGGCGGCATCCTCCTGTCCCTCGCCGCCAACCTCGCCCAAGCAGAGCCGACCGTGTGGGGGTGGGTGACCGCCGGAACCCCCGCCGCCGCCTTCCTGGTCGCGGTCTCCATGCTCGAACGCCGCGCCACCACCCGGCCCGGCAGCGGTGAGGAATCCGGTTCGTCCTCGACGGAACCGGCCGTCCCGCCGTCCTTCGGCCGTCCCGACCTGGCCTCCTCGTCCCCGTCCCCGGTGGTCCGGTCGTCCTCTCCGTCCTCCTCACCCGCAAAGGTGGCGAGTGCGGGGGACGGGGCTCGTCCTGAGCTGCCCGCCCCTGACCCGTCCCCGTCCTCGGTGCAGGACGGGCAGACCACCATCCCGCTCCCGATCTCCGCATCGGCCTGCTCGTCCCAGGGCGGGGCCGGTCGTTCCGGCTCGGCCTCCCCGCCCCGGTCGGACGGGGATGGTCGGCCTGGTCTGGCAGAGCCGTTGGTGGAGTTCGCCCGCCAGGTGGCCGCCGAGCATCAGGCCAAGCACGGCCGCCCCATCACCCGTGATGCGCTGCGGGCCCGGCTGGGGGTGTCGAACCGGCTGGCCTCTGACCTGCTGCGCCACATCCGCAACCACCCCGCCTAACCCCACCCTCCTGCCCTCCTTCTCCTCGTCTGAAGGGAGCCGTCCCGTGTTCGTCCGTCGCTGCCTCTTTTGGACCTTCTGGCTGGTGCTGGCCCTCTACGTGCTGCGTCACCCCTCCGCCGCTGCCGAGACCGTGACCGCGCTCGGCGGCGGCCTGGCCGCCCTGGCCGACGCGCTTGCGGCCTTCGCCTCCGCCCTCTAACCCCGCCCGTCGAACCGGCTGCTCCCGGCGCGGATGGCCGCGCCGGGGCCGTTCCCCTTCGCCTGCTGCAAACCGGACAAAGGAAAGGTCCCGCCTTCGTGCCTCGCCCTGCCTCGTCACTGGTGACTCCGCTGGCCGCCCGGGACATGGCGGCCAAGATGGCCCGCCCGGACTTCCACAGGTGGGCGGCTCGGACCCGTGCGCTGGGCGGGTGCCTGCAGCCGATTCATCTCAAGGGCCGGGTGGATTACCTCGACCCGGCAACCGGTGAACTGCTCCACCGCTACACCACCACCAGCGAACCCGGCGGAACCCTGCGGGTGGCCTGCAAGACCCGCCGGGCCTCCCGCTGCCCGGCCTGCGCCGAGGTCTATCGGGCCGACACCTACCACCTCGTCAAAGCCGGACTGGTCGGCGGCAAAGGCGTCCCTGCCACGGTGGCGGCGCACCCGGCCGCCTTCGTCACCCTCACCGCACCTTCCTTCGGCCCCGTCCATGCCCGCCGCACAACCCCCGGCGGCAACGTGCGGCCCTGCCGCCCTCGCCGCAACACCACGACGTGCCCGCACGGGCGGTCCTTGTCCTGCACCGCCCGGCACGCTCCCGACGATCCGCGCTTGGGGGAGCCGTTGTGCCCGGACTGCTACGACCACCACGGCACCGTCCTGTTCAACGCCCTCGCCCCTGAGCTGTGGCGGCGCTTCACCCTCGCTCTCCGGCGGCGCCTGGCCAAAACCGCAGGAACGACCGTCGCGGCGCTGGGCGAGGTGCTCACGGTGTCGTTCGCCAAGGTGGCCGAATACCAGCGGCGCGGCACGGTCCACTTCCACGCCATCATCCGCCTGGACGGACCCGGTGGCCCAGCCACCACCCCGCCCGGCTGGGCCACCTACGAAGCCCTCGCCGAAGCGGTGGAACAGGCGGTGCGGGCGGTCACCGTCACCACACCCGCAACCGAAAGCATCCCCGCGCGGGTGCTGGCCTGGGGTGATCAGCTCGATATCCGCCCCATCACCACCACGGGTGAGCTGACCGATACCGCGGTGGCCGGCTACATCGCCAAATACGCCACCAAAGCCGCCGAATGCACCGGCACCCTCGACCGGCGCATCCGCCCCACCGACGACCTAGACGCCCTGCCGGTCAGCGACCACGCCCGGCGTCTTATCGCCGCCTGCCTGCACCTAGGCGCTCTGCCCGAGATGGCCGGGCTGCGGCTGGCGGAGTGGGCGCACATGCTCGGCTTCCGCGGCCACTTCACCACCAAATCCCGCCACTACTCCACCACCCTCGCACGGCTGCGCGCCGCCCGCATCCGGCACAACCAGCAACACCAGCAGATCACCACCGGGCGGCTGCCCTTGACCGAGGAAGACCGGGTGCTCGTCATCGCCCACTGGCGCTACGCCGGCCGCGGCCTGACCCCCGGTGAAGCACTGCTGACCGCCGCGCTGACCGGCACACCCCTGCCGCCTCTCAACCCGTTGACCGCCGCTGAAAGGAGCCGCCTATGGAGCCATTGATGCTCACCGTCCCCCAAGCCGCCCGCGCCCTGGCGATCTCCCGCAGCAAGCTTTATGAACTCATCGCCTCCGGCGCCCTGCGCTCGGTCCGCGTCCACGGCTCCCGCCGCATCCCCCGCAAAGCCCTCGAAGACTACATAGACCGCCTGCTCGCCCAGGAGGACGCCGCCTGATGCCCCGCAAGACCGGCAAGCCCGCATCCTCCCGCAAGGCCCGGCCCCGGCTGCGGGACGGGGTCATGAAACGCGGAAGCACCTGGTCGTATGTCATCCGCGTCCGCGACCCCGAAACCGGCGTCTCCAAACCCAAATGGGTCGGCGGCTTCGTCACCGAGGAAGAGGCCAAAGCCGCCCGTGACGAAGCCCGCGTCAAGGCCCGGCGCGGTGAGTACATCGACCGCACCACCATCACCGTCGCTCAATACCTGGATGAGTGGCTCGAAGCACACGCAGTCGAGATCAAGCCCCGGACGCTGGCCGGTTACCACACCATGGTCCGGCTTTACATCAAGCCTCACATCGGTGACCTGCGGCTCCAGGCCGTCCGTCCGGCCCAGATCACCAAGCTTTACAGGGATCTCCTGGCAAGCGGCGGCGAGGGCGGCAAGCCGCTGAGCGTCTCGACCGTGATGCGGGTGCATGCCATCTTGCACAAGGCGTTCGCGGACGCCGTTCTCGTCGATGAGCTGATCCCGTCCAACCCCGCCGAGCGGGCCAAGCGTCCCAAAGGGCTGGTCAGGGAAGCAGATGGCATCTGGACGCCCGCGCAGCTTCGGGTGTTCCTCCAGGCCGTCCGCGAGCACCGGCTGTTCGCCTTCTACCACCTGGCCGCCTACACCGGTGCCCGGCGGGGTGAGCTGCTGGCGCTGCGCTGGTCGAACGTCGATCTGGACGGCAAGCGGATCACCATCGGGGGTTCTGCCGGTGTGGTCAAGGGCCGGCGCATCGAAGGGACGACCAAGAGCGGCCGGTCCCGCGTCGTCACCATCGACGATGAGACCGTGGCCGTTCTCAGGGAGCACCGTAAGGCCCAGCTCGCTGAGCAGTTCCAGGCCGGTGAAGCCTGGCGCGGTGCGGAAGACGGTTACGTGTTCACAACCGAGCGGGGAGAGCCGATCCATCCGGACTCGGTGGGCTGGTTGATGACCAAGACCATCCGGGCCTACAACAACCCGCCGCAAGGGCCTAAGCCGGCCGAGCCGCTGCCCCATGCCCGCGTGCACGACTTGCGGCACATCCACGCGACGACGCTGCTGTTGGCGGGCGTCCCCGTCCATGTGGTGGCGGCTCGGCTCGGCCACGCCGACCCGGCGATCACGCTGCGGGTCTACGCGCATGTGATCCGTTCCGCCGAGGTGGCCGCGGCGGACGTGTTCGCGAAGGTGATGAGCGGGGCCGTTTAGCGGGCCGCTGTTAGCAAACCTGTTAGCAAGAGGCCCCTTGCGAAGATCGCAAGGGGCCTCTGAGCTGGGAGCCGCCTGTCGGAATCGAACCGACGACCTATTCATTACGAGTGAATCGCTCTACCGACTGAGCTAAGGCGGCCTGCCGCATCGCGGCGCATAGAGAGTCTACTGGGTTCGGGCGGGTGATGCGTATTGGGTATCCGGGAGAGTGGTGAGTTTCAAGGGTGGGGTCAGCGGCAGACGGTGCCGTCGGCGGGTGGGGTGGTGGTGAGGAGGTAGCGGTCGGTGGCCTGGGTGATGCAGGGGGAGCCGCCCAGGTAGGCGGTGTGGCCGTCGCCGTCGAAGGTCAGGAGGACTCCGGAGGCGAGCTGGGAGGACAGGGCCTGGGCCCAGCGGTAGGGGGTGGCGGGGTCCCGGGTGGTGCCGATGACGAGGATGGGGGCGGAGCCCTTGGCGGACAGGGGGCGGGGGGACTCGGTGGTCTGGACGGGCCAGTAGATGCAGGGCAGGCCGCTCCAGACGACGTAGGGGCCGAAGCGGGGGGCGGTGCGGGCGGCCTTGTCGGCCTCCTTCTGGTAGGCGGCGACGTCGGGCAGGTTGGGTTTGTCGACGCAGTTGACGGCCATGTTGGCCTCCATCAGGTTGCCGTAGGAGCCGTCGGGGCGCCGGTCGTACAGCTGGTCGGCGAGGGTGAGCAGGAGGTCGCCGTCGTTGTCGTAGATGGCGGCGGCCAGGGCCTGGCGGAGAGTCGGCCAGGAGGCCTTGGTGTAGAGGGCGGCGGCGATGCCGGTGGTGACCCAGGTTTCGTTGATGGGGCGGGGGTCGCCGCGCGGGCTGGTCAAGGGGGCGCTGTCGGTCTGGCGCTGCAGGTCGGTGATCTTGTCCAGGGCGGCTTCGGGGTCGGAGCCCAGTGGGCAGTCCAGGGCGGCGGTGCAGTCCTCGACGAAGGCGCGCAGCGCGGTCTCAAAGCCCTTGGCCTGCTCGATCAGCAGGTCGGTGGCGGAGAGGGCGGGGTCGACCGCGCCGTCCAGGACCATGGCGCGGACCTTGCGGGGGAACTGCTCGGCGTAGACGGCGCCCAGGTAGGTGCCGTAGGAGAAGCCCAGGTAGGTGAGTTTGCCGTCGCCCAGGGCGGCGCGCAGCACGTCCATGTCGCGGGCGGCGTCGGCGGTCCCGACATGGGGGAGGCGGGGGCCGGAGCGGGCCTTGCAGGCGTCGGCGAAGGCCCGTCCCTCGGCGCGCAGGGCCTCCACTTCCCGGGTGTCGTCGGGGGAGGCGTCGGTGCCGAGGAAGCGGTCCATGCGGGGGCCGTCCAGGCAGCGGACCGGGGCGCTGCCGCCCACGCCGCGCGGGTCGAAGCCGATCAGGTCGAAGCGGTCGCGTATCCGCTCGCCGAACAGGGCGCCGGCGTCGCGGAGGAACTGCACGCCGGAGCTGCCGGGGCCGCCGGGGTTGGTGATCAGGGAGCCGATGCGCTCGCCGCGGTCGCGGGCGGGCAGCCGGATGACTGACAGGGCGAGCCGTTCGCCCTGGGGTTTGGCGTAGTCGAGCGGCACTTCGACGGTGGCGCATTCGAAACCGTCACGGCAGTCGCGCCAGGACGGCTCCTGGGCGTAGTAGCGCTCCAGCCCGGAGGGGGCCTGTTCCTTGGGGGACGAGTCGCCGCTGCATCCGCTCAGCATGAGGGCCGCGGCCGCCAGTACGGCCAGGATCCGGTGCGGCAGGCCGGTTCCCCGTCGCAGTGCGTTCACCGTCCACCTCATTCCGTCCGCGCGGCCCGGTCCGGTAGAGGCGGGTTTCCCCACCCGGCGTCCCGTACTCCTGCGTCCACAGCGTTGTGGACAAGAGAAACCAAGCCCCCAAGAAGATCACCCAAAGGGAAATAGCGTAACCCACCGTGATGTTGGCCCGGATATGGATGCACAGCGCGAAGTGCGGATCGAGCCCAGCGCCAAACGGGTGCGCGCCTATCTGGGCGGCGAGGCGATCGCCGACTCCCTCCGCCCGTTCCTGGTCTGGGAGGTCCCCTACTACCCCACCTACTACTTCCCGGTAGAGGACGTCCGGACGGACCTGCTGGTGCCCGAAGAAGAGAGCAAGCCTTCCCCCACACTGGGCGAGGGGCGGGTGTTCACCGTGAAGACCGAGAAAGCCACGGCCCCCAAAGCCGCCCTGCGCTACCCCGACTCCCCCATCGAGGCGCTGCGCGGCCTGGTGAGGCTGGAGTGGGACGCGATGGACGGGTGGTTCGAGGAGGACGAGGAGGTCTTCACCCACCCGCGCGACCCCTACCACCGCGTGGACGTCCTGGCCAGTTCACGGCATGTCCGCGTCGAGGTGGACGGGGTGACGGTGGCCGAGTCCTCCAGCCCGAGGCTGCTGTTCGAAACCGGCCTGCCGACCCGCTACTACCTGCCCAAGCCGCACGTCCGGACGGACCTGCTGGAACCCACCGGCACGGTCACGCACTGCCCCTACAAGGGGCAGGCCGAGTACTGGTCGGTGCGCATCGGGGACCGGACGTATCCGGACCTGGCCTGGTCCTACCGCTCGCCCCTGCCGGAGAGCCAGAAGATCGCGGGGCTGATCGCCTTCTACAACGAGAAGGTCGACATCTACGTGGACGGGGTGAAGCAGGAACGTCCACAGACGCCCTTCGCCTGAGCGGGCTCAGTCCGTCCGGCCGTAGGCGGCGTCGTGCTGGCGGCGCGGGGCGCAGACCGAGGCGGCCGGGCAGGAGCAGCGGCGGCCGTCGTCCAGCCGGACGGTGATCTCGTCGGCGGGGACGTTGCGGGCCACCACCTGGCCGCTGCCTTCGGGGGTGTCCACCCGCTGGCCCAGCCGGGGCATCCGCCGGTGGGCCTCGACGTACAGCGGGTGCTCGTACTTCAGGCAGCACATCAGCCGGCCGCAGGCGCCGGCGATCCGCAGCGGGTTGACCGGCAGGTCCTGGTCCTTGGCCATGCGCACCGAGACCGGCTCGAAGTCCTTCAGGAAGGTGGCGCAGCACAGGTCCCGGCCGCACGGGCCGATGCCGCCCTGCAGGCGGGCCTCGTCGCGGGGGCCGACCTGGCGCAGCTCCACCCGGGCCTTGACGGTGCGGGCCAGGTCCCGCACCAGGGCGCGGAAGTCCACCCGGTGCGGGGCCGAGAAGTACACCTTGAAGATGTTGTCGGCGTCCAGGTAGTCGACCCCGATGACCTTCATCGGCAGGCCGTGCTTGCGGATCAGGCGCTTGGCGATGCTGCGGCCCTCGGCCCGGCGGCGCCGGTTGGCCTCGTCGCGGGCCAGGTGCTCCTCGGTGGCCATCCCGGCGCAGACCGGCAGGCCGCCGATGTCCTCGGAGACCCACTGCGGCGGCCACACGCACTCGGCCACCTCCGGGCCGGCGTCGGTGGGCACCAGGACCTTGTCGCCGACCTTGGGCGAGTACGGTCCCGGGTCCAGGTAGTACAGCCGCCCGTACCGGGTGAAGCTGACTGCCATCACCATGCCCACGGCCAGACCCCCTCACCGCTCCCGGTGCCGTTCACCCTACGCGGTACCCGTAAGGGACGGATGTGAGCGAAATCACCAGGCCACGTCGGTGTAACCCGCCGCGGGCAGCCCGCGCACCTCCTCGTCCGGGCCGGGGTAGACCAGCTCCCGGGTCCCGGCGGCCAGCAGCCGGCCGCTTTCGGGGTGCCGGCTCAGCGCGGAGATCTCCCCGGCCCGGTCGGCCTTGCGGGTCCACACCACCTTGGTGGGCTTGCCGGTCGCGACGGAGAACTCCTGCAGCGTCAGCGCCGCGGGGCTGCGCACGCCGGCCACCACGGCGCGGCCGTCGCGGCTGAGCACGGCCGCGGTGCCGCCGGCCGGCAGCACCAGGACGGGCTTGCTGGCCCGCAGGTCACCGCCGGCGGCGGTGGTGTCGAGGGTGCGGACCTGGCGGCGCACGGCGGTGCCGCGGGTGGTGGTCCACACGAACGACAGGGTGTCGCCGGCCCACGACAGGCTGCTGATCCGCCCGGGCAGGCGGGTCGTCCACTGCTTGCGCCGCGCGCCGTCGGTGGAGACGACCTCGATGCGGCTGGTGCCCGGCGCGTAGGCCAGGTAGGCGATCTGCTTGCCGTCGGCGCTGACGGCCATGTCGGAGCGGGCGGTGGAGACGCCCTGCACCAGCAGGCCGGGCAGCTGGGTCAGCTCCTGCGGCGCGCCCTTGGAGGTGAGGGTGAGCCGGTGGAAGGTGATCCGCCCGGAGGCGTAGGCGGACAGGATGTAGCTTCCGTCCCCGGCCGAGGCCACCTGGTGCCAGCGCTGTCCCTGCGGGGCGGCGACGCCCACGCCCACCTCCTCGCCGGTCTGCACGTCCCGGACGACCGCGGCGTCGCCGGAGCGGCGCACGGCCACCAGGAAGCGGGGGGCGACCTTGCCGGAGGTCTCGGCGGCCTTTTGCGCCGTCGCCTTCTTGGCGGGCTTGGCGTCCTGCCGGTCGTTGATCACGTCCACGCCGACCGCGACCACCAGGGCGAACGCCACGGCCAGCAGCACCGGGCCGGTACCGGAGCGCACCCCGTCGAACGGGGAGGCGGCGGGAGCCCGGTGGGAGGAGGGCTTGGCGGACGCGGCACCGGAGGTCTCGGCGGCGTCCTGCGAGGCCGTGGCCGCGGCGCCGGGCTCCCACGGCGGGGCGGCGGATCCGCCCGCGGCGGACGCGCCGCTTCCCGAAGCCGAGCCCCAGACCCGGGTGCCGAGGGGGTCGTCGAAGCCCTTCGGCTCGGCAGGTTCCTCGTGCCGTTCCTCACGCCTGTCGTTCATCGAATCCGCCGCACCGACCTCTCCATGTCGCGGACCGCCGGCCTCGTCCTCGGCCGGCCTCGCCCCGGCGGTCCCGCGCCGCCGGCCGCCGAGCAGGCCGAAGGCGGCGGCGACGGCCAGCGCGACCAGCACGATGACCACCGCCAGCGCAATGTCGTCCTTCCGGACGCCACCGGCCCGCCGATCACCAGGCCGGACATTACCGGACAGGGGGGACTTTGCGCTCCGTCCTTCGCCTTTGCCGTTCACCGGGCTCGCCGCACCGACCTCTCCATGTCGCGACCAAAATGTCCTATCGCATAATCGAGCTCCGCGATCCCCGATTCGCCCGAATCGCAAGATCGCTTACTGCGCGGGGCTCACCGGCGAAGGTCCCGCGGGCGCCCGGCGGCGGGCCGGGGCACGGCCCCTCGTCCCGTCCCGGCCTGCGGGAACGCCGCGCCGGACAGGTTCACCGGGACGCGCGCAGCGCCGCCCGGGCGGCCTCGACGGCGGCGCCGCGGTAAGACGGCCCGAACAGCGCCACGTGCACCAGCAGCGGATGCAGCTGGTGCAGCGGGACACGGGCCCGCCAGCCCTCGGCGAGAGGGTGAACCTCCCGGTAAGCATCCAGGATGCGGTCCAGGTACGGGGCGCCGAACAGGGCGAGCATCGCCAGGTCGGTCTCCCGGTGGCCGCCGTGGGCGGCCGGGTCGATCAGCCAGGCCCGGCCGCCGGACCACAGCACGTTGCCCGACCACAGGTCGCCGTGGATGCGGGCGGGCGGCTCCTCCGGCCCGGCCAGCGTCTCGATCTCCGCCATCACCCGCTCGACCAGCCCCACCTCGGCGCGGTCCAGGTGGCGGGCGGCCAGGCGCAGGTAGGGGGCGATCCGGCGTTCGGCGTACCAGCGCGGCCACCGGTCGGCCGGGGTGTTGTCGAGCGGCAGCCGGGCGATGAACCCCTGCCAGGGCGCGCCGAAGGAATCGGCGCCGCCGGCGTGCAGGGCCGCCAGTTCACGGCCGAAGCGTTCGGCGGCCTGCGGGGAGGGCGGTTCGGCCGGCAGCCAGGGCAGCACCAGCATGTGGTCGTCGACGGCGATCACCTCCGGCACCGGCGCGGCATGGCCGGCGCCCTCGGCCAGCCAGCGCAGCCCGGTGGCCTCGGCGGCGAACAGTCCCGGCCGGTCGTCGGCGGCCTTGACGAACACCTGGCGGCCGTCGGCCAGGCGCACCCGCCACAGCGACCAGGCGTGACCGGTGCCCAGCGCGGTGACCTGCTCGGCCGCCGCGCCGGTGAGCCGTTCCAGTCGCCGCCGGTCCATCGCCTCAGCGGTCCTTGAGCGCGTTGCGGATCTCTTCCAGCAGCCCCGGGACCGCCGCCTCGATCAGCTCCCGGACGTGCTCGAAGTCCGCCCGTCCGCCGTAGTAGGGGTCGGGGACGTCCAGGTCGTCGCCGGCGGCGGGGTCGAACTCGCGCAGCAGCCTGATCTTGCCCAGGGCCTCGGCGTCCGGCGCCATCGCCCGCAGCGCCCGCCGGTGCCCCCGGTCCATCGCGATGATCAGGTCGTAGCGGTCGAACCAGGACGGCTCGAACTGCCGGGCCCGGTGCGCCACGCGGTACCCGGCCCGCGTCAGCGTCCGCACCGTGCGGTGGTCGGCGCCCTCGCCGACATGCCAGCCGTCGGTGCCGGAGCTGTCCACCTCCACGTCCAGCCCGGCCTCCTCCACGTGGTGGCGCACGATCCACTCGGCCATCGGCGAGCGGCAAATGTTCCCGGTGCAGACGAACGTGACGCGGTACGGCATGACCCCCATCCTGCCCGAGACGGCTCAGCCGGCGCGCAGGGCCATCGTCATCGCCTCGAACGCCAGCAGCGGCTGGACGTTGGCGTCCAGCCTGCGGCGGCACTCCATGATCGCTTCAAGCCGCCGCAGCGTGGCCTCCGGGGTGCCGGCGGAGGCCAGGGCGCGCAGCTCGGCCTCCCGGTCGCCGTTCACCAGCTCCACCGCAGAGCCCAGCTGCAGCGCCAGCACGTCCCGGTAGTAGAACGCCAGGTCCAGCAGCGCCCGGTCCAGGGCGTCGCGCTCGACCCGGCTGGCCCGCGACTTTTGCCGTTTTTCCAGTTCTTTGAGCACGCCGGCGGTGCCGCGCGGCATCCGGCCCTTGTCGTTCTCCCCCAGGGCGCGGCGCATCTGGGCGGTCTCGGTCTCGTTGAGCTCTTCGGCGATGGCCTTGGCGTCGGCCTCCGCGGCGGCCACCAGCGCGGCGGCGGCGTTCACCGCCTGCGCCAGGCCGTTCAGCCGCCCCGGCAGGGCCAGCACCTCGGCGCGCCGCCGGCGGGCCTCGGGGTCGGTGGCCAGCCGCCTGGCCCGCGCCAGGTCGCCCTGGGCTGCCCGGGCCGCCTCGGCGGCGACCTTAGGGTCGATGCCGTCCCGCTGGATCAGCGCCTCGGCGATCGCCGCGGCGGGCGGGGTCCGCAACGTCACCACCCGGCAGCGGGACCTGATGGTGGTCACCAGGTCTTCCGGGGACGGCGCGCACAGCAGCCACACGGTGCGCGGCGGGGGTTCCTCGATCGCCTTCAGCAGCGCGTTGGCGGCGGCCTCGGTGGAGCGGTCGGCGTCTTCGAACAACACGATCCGCCAGCGTCCCCCGGTCGGCGCCGACGAGGCCCGCAGCACCAGCTCCCGGGCCTCCTTGACGCTGTAGGACAGCCCTTCGGGGCGCACCACCTCCACGTCGGCGTGGGTGCCCTGCAGCACCTGGTGGCAGGACGGGCAGTGCCCGCACCCCGGGGGGTCCTCCCGGCATTGCAGCGCGGCGGCGAACGCCCGCGCCGCGCCGGCGCGTCCCGACCCCGGCGGGCCGGTGAACAGCCAGGCGTGCGTCATGCCCCCGGCGGCCCGCTCGCCGCCCGCCAGCACCCGGGCGCCCGCCGCGGCCGCGGCCGCCAGCCGCTCGGCGACCGCCTGCTGCCCCACCAGGTCGTCCCAGACGCTCATGGCCCCAAGGCTAGGGCGTCAGTCGGCGATGGCGGGAAAGGTGCTGGTGATGTCCTCGGTGCTGGGCGGGATGGGGTCGGGCAGGATCTGGCGGAGCCGGTCGCGGATCTGCCGGCTGAGCTCCTCCTGGGGGCGGGTGGCGTCCAGCACCAGGTAGCGGTCCGGGTCGGCTTCGGCGAGCTTGCGGAAGCCGCGGCGGACCCGCTCGTGGAAGTCCAGCGGCTCGGACTCCATCCGGTCGGCCGGGGAGGCGAAGCGGCCCAGGCCGGTCTGCGGGGGCAGGTCCAGCAGCACCGTCAGATCCGGCTGCAACCCGTCGGTGGCCCAGCGGTTGACCTCGGCGATCTCCTCGACCGGCAGTTCCCGGCCGTAGCCCTGGTAGGCCAGGGAGGAGTCCACATACCGGTCGCTGACCACGATCGCGCCGCGCTCCAGCGCGGGTTTGATCACGTTGGCCACGTGGTTGGCGCGGTCGGCCGCATACAGCAGCGTCTCGGCGCGCGCCGACAGCCCGGTGGTCTCCTTGTCCAGCAGGATGGCGCGCAGCCGCATGCCGACCTTGGTGGCGCCCGGCTCGTTGGTGGTCACCACGTCGTAGCCGTGGTCGCGCAGCCAGATCGCGGTCAGCCGGGCCTGGGTGGTCTTGCCGGCGCCCTCGCCGCCCTCGAACGCGATGAACACCCCCCGTTCCCGGGCGGCCGGTTGTGCGGCCTCGGGCGGGGTGTAGGGGACGCCGCGCAGCGCCGCGGCCAGCTCGGCGCCCAGCGGCACCCCGCGGCGGTCGTCCAGCGCGCGGTGGGCGACCAGCCCGATCAGCAGCGTCACCAGCGCCACGGCCAGCAGCACGACGTTGACGCCGTCCAGCGAGTAGGCGGCCTCGTCGGTCAGGCGCAGGGTGTGCTCCCCGATCACGCCGGCCAGCAGGGGCGCGGCGGCCAGCGTCACCGGCAGCACCGCACGGGCCAGCGCCTGCAGGAACGCCTGCGCGGGCGCGCGGTCCTCCTCCTCGGCCTCGGTGTGGACGAGGGTGCGCGCGGTGGCCCACGCCACCCCGCAGGCCCAGCCCAGCAGCCCGGCCAGCACGACCACCACCACCAGGTTGTGGATCAGCGCCAGGGCCGCCGTCACCGCACCGGCCGCCCAGGCCGTCAGCCCCAGCAGCCGCCGCCGGCTGAAGTCGCCCAGCAGCCGGGGGCCCTGCAGCAGCCCGCAGGCCGTCCCGGTGAACGCCGCGCCCAGCAGCGCCCCGAACCCGGCGTCGCCGCCGCCCAGCGCGGCCACGTAGATCCGGGCCACGCCGGCCACCGCGCCGCCGGCCGCGAGCACCCCGGCCAGCGCGGCGGTCAGCCCGCGCAGCCCCTTGAGGCCGGTGCGCCCGGCCCGCACGCGCGGCGCCACGGGGCGGGGGGCGGCCGGGACGGCGCCCATGGCGAAGACCGCCACGATCGACAGCAGGAAGACCGCGGCGGTGGCGTAGGCCGGCAGGTCGGCGCGGGCCCGTCCCTCCAGCAGCGCCTGGGCGGCCAGCGCCAGCAGCGCCAGCAGCAGCGCGGCCACGGGCGCGGCGCCGTAGCCGATCCGGGCGGCGCGCCGGTGCGGGGCCTGCGCCTTGCCGGGGGGCACCAGGTCGTCGATCACGGCCTCGGCGCAGGCCCGCCACAGCACCGACAGGCAGCCGACGAGCAGCGCCGCCACCATCAGCCAGGCCGCCTGCCCGATCAGCGGGACGGTCACCAGCAGCGCCGCCCGCAGCACGTCGGCGGAGATCATGGCCGTCCGCCGATCCAGCCGGACGGCCGCGGCCGCCGCCAGGCCGGGCGGCAGCGCCGCCGGCAGCACCCGGCACAGCAGCGCCCCGCCCACCGCCAGCGACTGGACGGCATACCCCTCGCCCGAGGTGAGCGCCCAGGCCAGGGCGGTCAGGGCGAGCAGGCTCAGCCAGTCGCCGAGACCGGCCAGCGACAAGGCGAGCCACAGCCGCCGCAGCGGCTTGATCGACAGCACATCCGGCTCGGCCGCGCCCGTTCTGGTCATGTCGGTCAGGGTATCGACGTGACCCTGCCCGAGGGGACCGGTCTGCGTACTTCCTTGACTACGGTCAGGTCGCGGAGCGAGCGGATGTCTTCTTGGCCGTGGTCTTCTTGGCGGTCGCGGTCTTCTTGGCCGAGGCGCGCCGCGTGGCGGTCTTGCGCCCGCC
>Ga0207747_1001211_pt1 | contig 19813 bp, 23 predicted proteins | sample HigsolmetaGSP11D_FD_184839 | JGI IMG/M metagenome (GOLD analysis project Ga0207747, IMG submission 184839) | High solid enriched microbial communities from the Joint BioEnergy Institute, USA - SP1-1-D (SPAdes) | ecosystem: Engineered > Bioreactor > SSF (Solid state fermentation) > Aerobic >...
CGGACGGATCGGAAGCGGGAGCCGTGGCGGCCTCCGCCATTCGGCACGCGAGATTACCACTTGTACGGTTTTCGGACAATGGCGGACAGATCGGGGGTGGGAGCCGTGGCGGCGTCCGCCATTCGGCACGCGAGATTACCTTTTGTCCGGTTGTTGGGGCAATGGCGGATAGATCGGGGGACTGTGACGGCGTTCGCAAAATTGTTTTGCGCCCGGTTTCCCGGCCGCCGGGCGAATCATGTTTGCGGGGAACGGAACAGGTTTGCGGTGATTCAGGGAAAACGGCGGGACACTTACTTGCCGCCGGCAAATGCGATCCGATTTTTGCCAGACCCAATGGCTAAAGACAAGGAAAATCCGCGGCAAAACCGGTTCTTGCCGGAACGAGGCTGCCGATGAACTTCGGGAATTTTTCATAAAAGGTGGCGGAGAAGGCATCGCATGCGGGAAATGCTGCAGCGGGACATCCCAGGGGAAAACTTTCGAGAAGGGAACATACCGGTATTTCCGGATGGATGATGGAAGAAGCGAAATCATTCAAAAGGGGGCGGCGGGTTGTCGGTCCGCAGTCGTGCGGTGCGCCCGGCCCTTTCAAAGGCGGGAATGCCGCCTTGGCATCAGGAAGATCGAAAAAGCGCCGGCCGGGCAAAACGCGGAAGGGAAACGGGACGGAAGGGCGGGATCCGATGTAAAAATCCCAAAAAAATGGAACGGACCGTCGGCGGGCCGACAAAAAGCCCGAAGGTCCGTTCCGCCGAATGTCGAACCAAACCGAAGAGACCTATCAATCGGCAAACTTAGGATGGCGGAAAATGAGCCGGGCGGATGTTCATGCACACACCCGGCTTCGCTTTGCCTTCTTCACGTCTCCCCCCTTATCGGTTGATTAGTACTATTGTATGGAGAGTATTTTGTCAATATTCAATTTTTTTCCGCAATGCCGCCTTTTCAAAGGGGATAAGAAAAGGGTTTTTAGAAAAAACTAAGGGAAAACGGAAAGGGAAGGTGTTGATCTTGAAAAGATGGGTACAAAGGACGGTTTGTTTCGTTTTCGTTTTATCCGCAGCCCTTTTTCCTTTTTCCGTATTTGCAGCGGGGGGCAAATACAAAATTCCGACTTCCGTGCTGAATGTGGCGAAGGAAAACACCTATCCGAATCCTTCCAAAGATCTGTCCTTTTTGCAGCCGAGCGAATTGACGAAAGAGCTCATCCAATCTTCGAAGGTGAAGATCGAAAACCCGAAGCTCATTTTGCTTTTGAATGAAACGTCCATCCACAAGCCGCTATTCGCCATCGGATCCAAGGCGACCATCTATTTGGGAAAATGGCCGCTGAGTTATGAATCCAATGAGACATCCCCCAACTGGGAATATCAAAAAATCAATACGAATTATTACGATAACCGCGGCGGGAAAACCCCTTATAAGATGCATTATGTCCAGGAAATGCAGAAAAACGTAAGGGGAGGGCTCACCGCGAAAGTGCCGGACAGCGATGATGTGAAAGAAATGATGCTTTTAAAAGCCATTGAAAAAACGAATCTGCCGCTGGCCTTCCAGACGGTTTTCGGCGCGGGGACGAAAAAGGACCAATATTACAATATTCCCCCGAAAAAATTGGGCTACTTGGATGCTTATGCTCCCGCCATCAATGAAAAAGGAGTCGTGACGTACGGGGAAGTCTACTTGGTCCTAAAAGGGGGAAAACGGTCCCTTTCGGTGAAAAACGTAACGACTCAGGGAATCGGCGCCTGGATTCCGATCCAGGACCATGTGAAGTTCACCTTCAATTCGCCGGATGCTCCGCGTTAGGATGGGACCTCCCTTCATGAGAGGCCGCAGGAACCGAGCGGACGGCCGGATGGGATTCGGATGGTGGTCAAAAACCGTGCGGACGTCCGACTATGAATTCGAATGCGGGGAAGGGCGGCCGAAACGGTCTCAAGGGGACCTGCTCTTCCGGTTTAGGAACCTCACCTCCTCTTGCCCGTGCGGCCTGGGACGGTCTAAGGGGGACGGAAGCGGCTAGACGAGGCTCCGATACGGAATGGGTCGGGCAGGACAGACTTGGGCAGCTTCGGCAAATGGATTTGAAGGGGCGTGTTACGAAATAGGCCCGGCCGGATCGGGTTTAAGTTATGCACCGGGAGCGGCAAACGGAACGGGGAGCGGCCGGTCCCGTTCCTTCGGAATCCCGACTATCGGGGCAAAAGAAGCCGGGACAGGGGAGCAGGGATCCGCGGCAGGCGGAACCGGACGGCGGAATGGGTAGCGGGACCCGGATTCTCCCGGGAACATACAAAAACGGGACAAGAAAGGGACGATCGCATGAAAAAGCTGATTTTTTTCATTACGGCAGCGGGAATTTTTTTGCATACAACGGCGGGAGCGGCCGCTTCCGATTCGGCGATCCATTGGGGGTTCCAGCGGGCGAAAAACGAACAGCCGCCGGATGCGGGGCAGGAATTGAACCGGCTTTTGGAAAAATATGACGCCGTTTATTTGGGAAGCAGGGACAAAAAGGACATTTATTTGACCTTCGACAACGGCTATGAAAACGGCTATACGGAAAAAATTTTGGATGTGCTGAAAAAAGAGAAGGTGCCCGCGGTCTTTTTTGTCACCGGCCATTATTTGTTGTCGGCACCGGATCTGGTGAAGCGGATGGCAAAGGAAGGCCATACGATCGGGAACCATTCCTGGAGCCATCCGGATTTTACGGCTACATCCGACGAAAAGATCCGGGAGGAACTGCGCAAAGTCAAGGAGGAAACGGCACGGCTGACGGGACAAAAGGAAATGATCTACCTCCGGCCGCCGCGGGGGATTTTCAGCGAGCGGACGTTGAAAGTGGCCAAAGAGGAGGGCTACATCCACGTGTTCTGGTCGCTGGCCTACGTCGATTGGCACCGGGACCGGCAGCGGGGCTGGCGATACGCCTACGACAGCATTATGAAGCAGATCCATCCGGGAGCGGTGATCCTGTTGCACTCGGTTTCCAAGGACAATGCGGATGCCTTGGAAAAGGTCATCCGGGATTTGAAGCAGCGGGGGTATACGTTTCAAAGCTTGGACGCATTGCTGATGGAAAAACATTTCGATCGCGGGATCATTTATTAGACCGACGGTTTGATCGAAAAAGCTGCGGTCTGGCGATACAAAGGTCTACAGGTTTGATTGAATAAGTTTAGATCTTGCGATGCAATGGGTTTAGGATTATTCGTTTCGGTTTTCGGGTGTCTTGCGATGCAAAGGGTGTATTTTCGGGTTTCAACGAAAACGTTGCTGTCCGTGGTTGAACGGGGAATCTGAGGAGGCGAAGGTTTGCTCCGCATGGGGATGGGAATGGTTGTTCCGCCAAGGGGAGATTCCCGAGATTTTTATTTCCTTATTGTTTGCCCCTGTCGGGATATGAAAATGTCCAACATGGGCCTCTTCGACTGGGACGGAATGTCCGATATCGAGGTTGAAATGTCCGACATTTTCTTAAAATGTTCAAAATAAATCTTCGTTTGTCCAATATTATAAGAAATTTGTCCAACATTCCTTTTGAACTTGCGGACGGTTTGTCTAACATCGAAGCCGTATCGTTTAACATTATTAAAAAAATGTCCAACATCCCATACGACTGTCCAGCATTTTCAAAAATTTGTTCAACATGTTGAAAAATATGTCCAAAACCGGGAAAAATTTGTTCAACATGAAAGAAAAAATGTCCATCATCGCAGAAAAAACGTCCATCATCTTCCGAAAAATGTCCATCATTGAAATGGGTGTCCAACATCACACGGGTTTAAATCAAAAGGAAACGTTCCGCCGCGGGCGGAACGTTACCGTTTTCAAAAAAAATAATCCATTTTTCGATTCGTTCCCTTTTTCTCGGTTACAAATTTTTGGAGAATATACCAGGCCGTCGAACGGGAGCGGATCTTCAAAAAATCCCTTAATCCCCGGTTCGTGATCTTGTTGCCAAAAATCAGTTTGTAATCGTCAAGGGAAGTTTCGTATACATGCTGGGAAATGAAATGGCATTTCGTACACTGCCATTTTTTCCATATTTTTTTCATGGGAATGAAATCGCAATTCGGACAGCGGACTCCTTTGATAAGATGCCCGGGATCGATCGCATATTCGTCAAGAATATCGGTTACGAGCGGCTGATTCATTTCCGCTATTTTGTCGGCCAGTTCGGCGACCGGCGTCAACGTTTTGACGGGAGGGTATTTTTCATTTAAATGATGGATGATTTCAGGGATTTTTGTGACATGGACAATATGGAGAGGCTGGGTATTCGAGGTTTTAATGATGGTGGAAGGATTGCTGATGACGATGAACGCTTCAATCGGCCAAAGGGGGAAATGATTCTTTTTTAGCCATTTTAACAGCAAGTTTTTTTGCCGCTGGACTTGGAATATCGGATCCCGCATCCCTTCCTGTTTTCCTTCATAGATCCGGATCAGTTGGCCAAATTGCTCATCGAAATAGATGGTTCCGGTGATATTTTTGATTTCCAGTATCAGCAAGTATTGGGGGGAAATCACCAGGGTGTCGATTTGAAAATATTGGGAGTCATAGTTGAGCCGAATATTATTCAAACAGGTGATATGATGGTCGGAAACGTAGTTCAAGTAAAAGTCGATTTCCTGTTCGCCGCGGTATCCGGCCAATCTTTTGTGATATTCCTGTTCGAGGAAAGGCCTTTTCGGATGGTTCGCGGGAAGCCTTTTTAATAATGCCTCCAGTTGCAGAAGTTTGTACGGCGCTTCTCTTTTTTTCGTCATCTGTAAATATCCAAGCCCCTTTCCAACTTGATTCCGCTTGTTTTAACAAAAATTATAGTGGGCCGGCCAAAAATTTCAATTCTGGAAATATAGAAAACACGGCGGGTGCCCGGCCGCAAAATTCCATTTGATCCCGGCAGAAATTTTCGAATTGGGAGCCGTTTCGCCGCATTTTCCATCGTTTTTTGCCGCAGACAGATTCGGCCGCGAAAATTTTTTTATATGTCCGACAAAGGCTTGGAACCTTTCATTGCCGCATCGTTTCCGGCAAAGAAACGGATTGAAATGTCCAACTTCCAGGGCTACACCGGAATCGATGGACCGAAATGTCCAATTTCCATTTTTCACCGGAAACGATGGACTGAAATGTCCAACATCCATTTTGGCATTACAACAGATGGATTGAAATGTCTAACATCCAATTTTGCGTCAGAACCGGACTGTACAACATCGAAGGAAAGAAGTTCAACATTTTTTAAAAATGTTCAAAATGGGAATTCGGTTGTCCAATATAATGGGAAAATTGTCCAACATTCCTTTGAGGAGTTCCGCCGGAATGTCCAAAATGGCGGCCGAATCGTTCAATATCGATAAAAAATTGTCCAATACCGCGGATGACTGTCCAACATTTTCAATCATTTGTCCATTATTTTAATTAAAACGTTCAACATCGAAAAAAATATGTCCAATATGAATGAAAAAATATCCATCATCGCCGAAAAAACGTCCATCATCGCAACAAAAATGTCCAACATCGGTCCCGTTGTCCAACATATGTTGCGGTTTGTTTAAAATCAAGGTAGGTTTTCCGATGATCGGTACAATTTTGTCCAAAGGGTGGGCCCGTTTTTCGCCGCCAGGCCGGCATCCCGGTCCGCTCCGGCTTTTCCTTTCGGGTTTGGCGGCCCCCGCATTGGGACAGAACAACGGAGCCGTTTTTTCAAATGACCGCGGATAAGGATTTCGTCCCGCGCCGGTCCCGTTTCGGAAAATGCCGGGCGTCAAGCCCGGCAATCCCCTTCCCTTCCCCTGATCTTCGGCTTTCCCCATGTATGCCATGTAAGGGTAAAATTTTTCTCGGTACAAGATCAATCCAATAGGCAAAAAAAGAGAAGGCGTCCTACAATAGTGTCCATCGCAACACTTCCCAAAGGAGGCGCCTTCTCTTGGATATGCTTATAATCAAAAATTTACGAAATCCTGAAGGATTTCGCGAATCTGATCCCCATATTGTATAACGCCCGATTTTTTTGTATAAATAGATTGAAATTTCCATGCCATAAGAAGAAATGGGGGAAATGGATGAGTTTTTTGCTCATCGGGTTGCTCATCATTGCCTTGATCTTGCTCAACAAAAATGATTTGATCGGGAAGGTGGGCGCCGAAAATTTTCTCGCGAGAAAGCTGAAAAATGCCGAATGGTTTCAAAATCCTTGGTTAAGCGGAATCTTTTTATTTTTCATCAATGCTCTGCTTTTCGGGTTGACCATTTTTGTTCTGACGCTTTTTGCTTTCGTGGCCATGCACTTTCCGATTCCGTTTTTGCATATCGTCATCATGTTTGTTGCGGCGCTTTCCAGCATTTATGTGTGGATGGCCATTCATCACGCCGAAAATCCGGGAAGGAAAGAGCGGTTCATCACGGGGGCTGTCGGTAGCAGTTTTTATTTTTTGCTGATGCTCGTTTTCATTTTTCGGATGGCAGCCTTGGAGCCAAACACGCCGGAAAGGGATACGGCGATGGAATTTTTCGGATTGGCCTTTGCCGCGATCGTTGCCTTTACCGCTTTTATCACCTGTTTGGCCATCACCGCCTTCCCGGCCAAAAGGTCCCGGCGGGAATAACTGCGTGAGAAGGAAAAGCGTCAGGAAATCTTCAGCCGATCGTTCGCCTTCGATGGGGAGGAGGCGGAACTTTGCGGTCACGAAGGAAAAAATTTTGAAGCATCCCCGCCGATCATCCGAATCAAACGCAGGAGGCGCCTAAGAGAAAAACTGTTCTGATCTGGGAATGCAATGAAACGTTTGGAACGGAATTTTTGGAACTCTTCGTTCATGATGCGAACATTTACGTTGACAGCACCGTGATCCGCATCGACGGCAATCGCCCGTATAAAGTGAACGACAGCCTGGTATTGGGTCAAGACTGGACGGTCAAACAGCTGGATTTGGAGATTCAAAATCTGAAAAAATCGCTCCATCTTTTGTCCGATGGAAAAGGACGATGGTTCAACGAAAAGGGGGAGGAAATTTATCCATTAAGGGGAGCCGCCGATCTTGACCTGTCCTGTACCCCGTTTACCAATTCGCTGCCGATCAATCGTTTGCCGTGGCAACGAAATGATGCGAGGGATTTGGAGATGGTCTTTCTTTCGGTTCCGGATTTGGCGTGGAAAAAAGTGAAACAAAGGTATCAGTTGCTCGAAGAGGCAGCGGGAAGAAGGAAGTTCCATTACAAAAGCGGCAATTTTGAAACGAATATTGAAGTGGATGCCGACGGATTTGTCCTCCGGTATCCCGGAATCTTTACCCGGGTCTTTTAGTCTGGCGTGATAACGGCTGAAAGCTTTTTTCACGGACGAAAGCCATCGATTCGCAGCCGGAGCCCCCGGTCCGCGCCCCGCAACCGCGCGCGGCGGAGCGGAACCCGCAGGATTTCCCGCTTTCCAATCCTGATCGTTTAAGATAATATGGAAGAAGAAATTTGCGGCAAAAAGGAAGGACGCCCATGTGGAGCATTGAAAAAAAGATAGAAGGCCCTTACGACTTCGATCAAGTACTGGCCCGCAACGCCCTCGACCCGCTCCGGGCGGTCAATCGTTCGGAACGTTCCATCCTGGTACCCCTTTGGATCCGAAAGCGGCCGGTGGTCATCAAAGTAAGGGGGACCGGGGATGTCCATTCCCCTTCCGTCCGGATCGAGGGAGAAGAGGCCAAATACCGGGATGAGGCCGTGAAGGAAATCGAACGGATCTTTCAGTTCAACGAGCCGCTCCAACCCATTCACGACCATTTCCGGAAAACCTCGTTGGCGCCGATATTTGAAAAACATCGGGGCACCCCGCTCGTCCTCGATTTTGATTATTTCGAAAGCATTACCCGCTGCATTATCCACCAGCAGCTGAATTTGAAATTCGCCTACGTTTTGACGGAACGGTTTGTCCGAACCTTCGGAACCGTCAAGGACGGGGTTCCCTTTTATCCGTTGCCGGAGGATGTGGCACGTCTCTCTCCCGAACAGCTGCGCCCCCTGCAGTTCAGCCAGCGGAAGGCGGAGTATGTCATCGGCTTTGCCGAAAAAGTCGCCAGCGGCGAACTCGATCTGCAACAACTCGTCAAAAAGGAGGACGGGGAGATCATTCGGGAATTGATCCGGTATCGGGGCATCGGCCGGTGGACGGCGGAAAACTTTTTATTGTTCGGCGCCGGAAGAAAAAACTTGTTCCCGAAAGCGGACATCGGGCTGCAACGGGCGGTCCAGAAGGTTTTCGGCCTTAAGGAACGGCCGACGGAACAGGAGATGGAGGAAATCGGCAAGGAATGGGAGCCCTATTTGAGCTATGCCTCCCTCTATTTGTGGCGGAGCATCGAACCGGGGGCGTAACGGCAAGGGAGGCCGCATATTGCCGTTTTTAAAGGGAAAAATTTTTTATACAGGATCAGTTTCGAGGTGTGACGGATGAAACCCGCAACGAACATCAAAATATCGCCCGGCGAAAGGGTTTTTTTCACCATAAAGAGAATCGGCATCAACGGCGAAGGGGTCGGCTTTTACAAAAAGCAGGTGATCTTCGTCAAGGACGCCCTTCCCGGGGAAGAGGTCCTCGTGGAGATTACGAAGGTGGACAAAAATTTTGCCGAAGGAAAGATCGTTAAGATCAAAAAACGGTCCGAACACCGGGTCAAGCCCCCTTGCCCGATTTACGAAAAATGCGGCGGCTGCCAACTGCAGCATCTCGATTACGGCCGGCAATTGGAGGAAAAACGGGATCTGATCGTGCAGGCCTTGGAAAGGCATACGGATCTCGATGTGGAAAACTTGGACATCCGGCCGACGATCGGGGCGGACCATCCGTGGGAGTACCGGAACAAGAGCCAGTTTCAGGTCGGCGTCAATAAGGGGAAGGTCATCGCCGGGCTTTACAGCCTGAACTCCCACCGGCTGATCGACATCCCGAAGTGCATCGTCCAGCACCCGTTGATCAACAAGGCGGCGGTGACGGTGAAACGGATTTTGTCCGACCTGGAGATCCCGATCTATGACGAGCGGAAAAGGGAAGGGGTCGTCCGCTCGATCGTGGCCCGGGCCGGCATCCAAACCGGGGAGCTGCAAATCGTCCTCATTACGGCAACGGATCATCTGCCGAAAAAGGAACGGATCGTCGCGGAGATCCGAAAGCGGCTGCCGGAAGTCCGGTCGATCGTCCAAAACATCAACCGGAAGAAGACCTCCCTCGTCTTCGGCGAGGAATCGGTGCTTTTGTGGGGAAAGAAGGCAATCGTGGAAACGCTGGGAAAATTCCGTTATGAACTTTCCGCCCGCGCGTTCTTCCAATTGAATCCGGAGCAAACGGCCAAGCTGTACGACGAAGTGAAAAAGGCGGCCGGCCTCACCGGCAAGGAAAAGGTCGTCGACGCCTATTGCGGCGTCGGCACCATCGGCTTTTGGCTCGCGGAGGAAGCGGGGGAGATCCGGGGCATGGACACGGTCGAGGAAGCGGTGGCGGACGCGAAGAAAAACGCCGACTTAAACGGGATCCGAAACGTGCGGTACGAGGCCGGCAAAGCGGAACAAATTTTGCCGAAGTGGATCAAGGAAGGATGGCGGCCGGACGTCATCATCGTCGACCCGCCGCGCTCCGGCTGCGACGCCGGCCTTCTCGAGACGATGTTAAAAGCGAACGCCAAAAAAATCATTTACGTCTCCTGCAACCCGTCCACCCTGGCCAAGGACTTGCACGTGCTCACGAAAAAATACGACATCGCCTACATCCAGCCCGTCGATATGTTTCCGCAGACGAGTCATGTGGAGTGTGTCACGAAACTAACTTTGAAAAAATTTTTTAAAGGAAGCTAGGCGGCATTTGACCACATCTGTGCCACCTGGCTTTTTTACGTATAAAATCACCGAATACGCCGTGTGCAATTTGGAAAACAAAATCAAAACTTTGCGCAAAGCCCGCAAGATGATACAGGTGAACTTGGCTTCCAAAATTATTACTATTTGAAAAAATTGAATTCCCGAACATGCCCCGGTCATTCTCGCTTCCAACAAAAGCTTTGGGGAATGGGGTGAGGTTATGGGGGATCCGATATTGACGACAGCGATTTTGGACCGGTTGCTGCACCATTCCATCATCGTGAAAAGAAGCCCCAACAAGAAAAACTGGAGGAATGATAAGGTACTTCTCGGGAATTTTAAAACGGCGATTTTGGGGAAAAATCAAACGGCCTTGACATCTTTAATAAACATAAACCTATTGCGGAATAGGTAAATGACCATATCTATAGTATAATCGAGTTATTTTTATTTTCTTGTGAAGGCTTGATTCTGGAACATTTTATTAGAACGGTTTCCACCGTTTTATTGTCGGGAAAATACAGAAAAATGCCGGAATATCGTATGGAGTTAGCCGAATTTACTAAAGATGAATCAAAATATACATGAATGCCTATTTATGTATATGCGCCATTTTCACTTATTCGATTGGTAGTTGAGTCTATCAGAAATTGACTTTGATGTAATCAATAAACTAATCGGGCAACGTTTATTTAATACGCGGTTTAACCCCCCGTTAAGCAGGGGATTCATGCGTTAATCCTTTGGTCATATTTCGCTCTCAAGCGCTTTATATCTTCTTTAGGCGGACAACCAAACATACGGGAATATTCACGGCTAAATTGCGATGGACTTTCATAACCTACCCGGAATGCGACATCAGCGGCATCTGTTGACTCGGTTAATAACAGGCGCCGCGCTTCCTGCAGTCTCAGTTGTTTTTGGAACTGGATAGGGCTCATAGCGGTTACCTCTTTAAAGTGCCTATGAAGCGAAGAAACACTCATATTCGCGATTTCCGCAAGCTCCTTAATTCGAAAAGACCTATTAAAGTTATTCATGATATATTCGATAACTTCTCTGATTCGATAGGCACTGCTTCCTTCAATGACCATTTGTTCCAGCCTGCCCCCATGCGGCCCTTGCAGAACCCTATAGAAAATTTCCTTTGTGTAAAGAGGAGCAAGAACCGGGATATCTTTAGGGGTGTCTAGCAAACGAACTAATCGGATTACCGCATCGAACATAGATAATCCCATAGGGCTGACAAACATAGCCCGCTTCGCATTTTCTTTTGGGCCAACCCGAATTTCAGAATCGCTTAAAATCTCCAGGATTTGATTCGGCGAAAATTCAAGCTTTAGAGCCAAATACGGAACGTCGGAAGAGGCTTCCATGACTTGACCGATAACCGGCAAGTCAACGGATGCAACAAGGTAGTCGGAAGGACCGTATCTAAAGCGCTCCCGTGCCAGCAATACCTCCTTCTCACCCTGAACAACAATACATAAGGAGGGATTGTGAACTCCATAATTTGGTCCGGTCATATTCGATTGACGAATGAAAAATAATGACGGAATTGCAGTCGCGTGAACACCGTCCCGACCAGTGTGACGCTCGATGAGTTTGGCGAGCTCAACCTGCTTTTTATAGATTTGTTCAGACATAAGATCCTCCTTGTTTCTTTATTCTTGCTAGTTCCATTCTAATGCATTTTCGTCTGTTGCATAAGCGGTGTGAGAGGATTAGGCAATCATTTGAGATGAATGGGAAACGTTTGCTTTTTCATTTGTTGTATAATTATCGATGCCGAAGCTTTTCCATAACTTTAATGTGATCATAAAATTATCAAATGACATAGATAAAGTAGATAGAATGACATGAACAACACCTGGAAAATTACATACTGACCCTTATCAGCTTCATGGCGGGCACGCCACCATTCGTCAACTCGTGCATTCCGGATCAAGTCGCTGCTTCCGTCGGCGTATCCGTATCGACAGCGGGACAGCTATTACCGCATTCTCGCGCGCAATGCAAACAAGCACGCCCGTAGTCATGATGGCGGCGGCTGAAAATGGATCGGAGCAGTCCCGGTCGCGTTCGCGGCCGTTATCGCCGTCGTCTCCTTCGGCCGTGCCCGTTCGTTCTCAAGCGCACAACGATGAAGTTTCAGAAGATGGCTCAGACAGATACTTTCAAGACGGCAGACCAACTAGGATTATGTATTCCAAGATATATAAAAATCACTGAATGGTGTTTTATTTCATCGTTATCGCCTCCGGACATCGGAACATGGCGCAAGACTGACATCAACGTTAGCGCAACCGTTCAGCAGGCATATGGGATGGGAAAAACAATCTGGGGGGTGATCCGTGCCGGCCAGCAGACGAAGTATTTGAGCGTGTTCTCCGTCGTGATGTACGTTATCGATTCGTGATTGACATGTCTACATTGGCATTAACCGGCATTAATAGATGGGATAACAATCTTTAAAAGACAGGAGGATTTCATATGCAAAAAGTAATTTTGAACAATGGTGTTGAGATGCCGATACTCGGCTTTGGTACTTATCAGATTACAGATGCCGACCTATGTGAACAATGCGTTTATGACGCCCTTATGATAGGCTATCGTCTGATCGATACCGCTGCTTCTTATCAAAATGAAGAAGCGGTTGGCAGAGCAATCAAACGGAGTGGCGTGCCAAGAGAGGAAATATTTGTTACCACAAAACTTTGGATTCAGGATGCCGGTTATGAGAGCACAAAGAAAGCATTCGCAAAATCACTGGAAAGATTGCAATTGGATTATTTGGATTTGTATTTAATTCATCAGCCATTTGGTGATGTATATGGCTCTTGGCGTGCTATGGAGGAATTGTATCGTGAGGGAAAGATCAGGGCAATTGGAGTTAGTAACTTCCAAATGGATCGTCTGGTAGATTTGATTATTCATAATGAAGTAGTGCCTGCTGTAAACCAGATTGAAACGCATCCATTCTGCCAGCAAATAGAAAGCGCGAAACTTATGAAAGAGTACAATGTTCAGATAGAATCCTGGGCGCCTTTTGCTGAAGGAAGAAATAACATTTTCCAGAATGAAGTTTTAGGATCAATAGCCCAAAAGTATAATAAATCCGTTGCCCAGGTGATTTTACGTTGGTTGACACAAAGGGGAATCGTTGCGATTCCAAAGTCTGTTCATAAAGAACGGATCATTGAAAACTTTCATATCTTTGACTTTGAATTAAGTCAAGAGGATATGGAGAGCATTGCAGCGTTAGATACGAAAAAAAGCTTGTTCTTTTCCCATAACGATCCTGAAATCGTGAAATGGCTTTGTAACCGCAAACTTGATATTTAGTGCTTTTATACCACACAACAAAATGAAATGCGGAGAAGGGGGGGATGCTGACTAGGCTTGTCCTTTTATCCAATTCTTGAAATGGAGTTTTAAATTTAAATAATGTTTTGCACTTAATTGAATAAGTTTACAATAAGGCACGCTAAACTTTTGTGTATTTTCATGGATACACTAAAATTTATGAACAATTATCGGCTATTTGTTCACTAATGGACAAACCGTATTCACCTAACCATTGCGGGCACCATGAGGTTGTTTATAATGATGTATATTAATTTATTGATGTTTATTAGGAAGTTGGATACGGGAAAGTCACTCATTTCTCATTCAATATGTGTTAGAAAGGATCGTGTTGTTATGTCTAATATTCAAGATAAAGTGGTCATTATTACGGGTGCTTCTAGCGGGATTGGAGAAGCGACTGCAAAGGAACTCGCTTCGAGAGGTGCGAAGTTAGTGCTTGCAGCTCGCCGTGAGAACCGATTGAAGAAACTGCAAGAAGAAATCAAAAACAGTGGGGGGCAAGCTATTTATAAAGTGACCGATGTCACTTCGTATGAACAAATGGAAGAACTGGCTGCGTATGCTCTAAAAGAGTTTGGAAAAATTGATGTGTTAATAAACAATGCCGGAATCATGCCACATTCGTTCCTTTATAAGAAAAAAGTGGATGATTGGAATCGGATGATTGACGTCAACATCAAAGGCGTACTGTATGGCATTGCGGCTGTCCTTCCTTCTATGAGAGAAAGAAAAGAAGGGCACATTATTAATGTTTCTTCAGTCGCTGGACACGTTGTCGGGGCTGGAAGTACTGTCTATGCCGCAACGAAGTTTGCTGTGCGCGCAATTTCTGAAGGTCTACGTAAAGAAGAGCTCCACAACAACATACGTTCAACGATCATCTCGCCGGGGGCGGTTGCTACGGAATTAACCAATTCAATCACAGATCCGGATCTAAAACCTGGCATTGACGAAATTTATAAAGGTGCGATTGATGCCGACAGTATCGCTCGTGCCATTGCCTTTGCAATTGAACAGCCATCTGACGTTGCGATCAACGAGATGATCATTCGTCCTACGCGTCAAGAGCGGTAAATTGGCTGTAAAAAAGGAAGATAAATGATGCAAAAACGTAAATTAGGAAGTCGGCCTTGTCCGTTCGTTAGCAAGCGCATGGAGATAAAGTTATCCATGAACACCAGGGACAATTCGGCTCACGTAGCGGATGACGGGAACGGCAGGTTCGTCTTCACGTTCGAAGCCATCGGAACCCGATGGGAGATCGAGACCCGCGAGCCGTTAGGCTTTCGGCTGAAGCAGCGTATTCTCGAACGAATCGAACAATTCGACGCCACGTACTCGCGGTTCCGTCAGGACTCCCTCGTTTCCCGAGTTGCTGCCGCTCCTAACGGTGGCCGCTTCGTCTTCCCGGACGACTCGGTCGCCCTTTTCGATCTCTATGATCGGCTGCACATCGCTACCGCACGTGCTGTAGACCCGCTCGTTGGCCGTGACCTCGAACTTCTCGGCTACGACCGGACGTATTCGCTCACGCCCGCGCCGGAGTTTGTCCGAGCCGAGGCACACGCTCGGGAGAGAGCGACCTGGTCGAAGGACATTCTCCGAGACGGCACGTTAATTGTGACACGGCGCCCGCTCGTGATCGATGTCGGAGCGGCGGGGAAGGGGTACCTCGTGGACATCGTCTCCGAGATCCTCCGCGAGGGCGGATTCACCGAGTTCGTTGTCGACGGCAGCGGCGACCTCCGCCATTCGGGGGATTCCGTCCTTCGGGTCGGGCTTGAGCACCCGTTCGACCCCAGTCTGGTGGTAGGCGTAGCTAACCTGAAAAACCGCGCCTTGTGCGCATCTGCGGTCAACAGACGCGCCTGGGGTGACGGGCTGCACCACGTACTTGATGCCCGAACGGGCGTCCCTGTACGCGATGTGGTCGCGACGTGGGTTGTCGCCGACGAGGCCGCGACCGCCGATGGACTGGCGACGGCACTCTTTTTCACAAGCGGGGATCATCTAGCAAAGTTCTTCCGGTTCTCGTACGTGCGGATGTTTGCCGACGGCCGCGCGGAGATCTCGCAGAACTTCGACGGCGAGCTCTTCGCGTAAGTGATTAACTCGCAAGGAAAGGACAGGATAAGAGTATGATTCCCTTGAGCAAGAGTTTTATCGTCACGACGGTAGCAGTCTCCGTATCCATGGTCATGACTTCATCCGGGATGACGGAAATGGCTGCCGAGCAACGGACGATCACCTTGAATGGCGGCGTCAACTGTTCAAGATCGGCAACAAGTAAAGACTCCACCTACGAAGACGGCGACTACACGGCGACCGGCCAATACGGGAGCCTACCCTCGTCCATCACCGTGACTGTGACTTTGGTCGACGACGTCATCACCGCCGTCAAAGTGACTCCTCATGCGACGAACCCGACCTCCCTCGACCTGCAGCGCCGCTTCGCCGACGCGGTCCCGGCGGTCGTCGTCGGGAAGCGCATCGACGAGGTGAAGGTGGGCCGTCTCGCAGGATCCAGCGGCACCCCCGACGGATTCAACGATGCGATCCGAAAGATTAAGGAGCAGGCTCTGCTTTGTAACCAATCATCGCCCAAATAAGACAGTAGAAAGGAGAAAAACCATGCAAAAGCGTTTATTAGGGAAAAGTGGTCTGGAAGTGTCGGCGATCGGGCTCGGTTGCATGGGAATGAGTTATGGCTATGGGCCGGCATCAGACAAGAAAGAGATGATTTCGCTGATCCATGCGGCGATTGACCGTGGTGTTACTTTCTTCGACACCGCTGAAGTTTATGGTCCATATGTGAATGAGGAGTTGGTAGGTGAAGCGCTTGCCCCATTCAAGGGAAAGGTCGTCATCGCCACAAAATTTGGTATTAAAATGGTAGATGGCAAGCAGGTGCCTGACAGCAAGCCGGAGACCATTAGACAATCCGTCGAAGGCTCGCTCAAACGCCTAAAAGTTGAAGCCATTGATCTGTACTATCAGCATCGTGTTGACCCAAATGTACCGATTGAGGAAGTAGCCGGAGTAGTACAAGACCTAATCAAAGAAGGTAAGGTTAAGCATTGGGGACTTTCTGAAGCAGGGGTGCACACGATTCGTCGCGCACACGCGGTTCAGCCGCTCACTGCAGTTCAAAGTGAATACTCAATGATGTGGAGAAGTCCTGAAGAAGAACTGCTGCCTACGCTCGAGGAACTCGGAATCGGCTTCGTTCCGTTCAGCCCGCTAGGCAAGGGCTTCCTTACCGGAAAAATTGATAAGAATACAACATTCGTTAGCTCCGACTTCCGCAGTATTGTTCCTCGCTTCAAACCGGAGAATCTCGAAGCAAATCAGGTTTTGGTCGAACTGATAAAGAAGGTTGCTGCAGAGAAAAACGCAACACCGGCTCAAATCGCACTCGCATGGGTGCTTGCCCAGAAGCCATGGATTGTTCCGATTCCCGGCACGCGTAAATTGGAGCGCTTGGAAGAAAATCTTGGCGCAGCGGACATTGAGCTGACTCCCGACGAACTAAAGGATTTGAACGACGCGCTCTCGAAGATCGAGATTTCGGGGGATCGCTATCCGGCAGGTTCAGAATACGCAAATAGAGTCGGCAAATAACGGGTAATAATTCCAAAATAGATGGCAGTATGAAAATATGGTACAACCTCGTAAATGGGTGCGCGATATAAGGAGGAGCCGGTAAAAGGTCCGGCCTCTGAGTCATCTTGAATCGGCCCTGATGAAAGATGGGTTGGCCAATTCAATTGGTTGATCCATCTTTTGTTTACTGGAATCGTATATCGGGAGTTTTCTGATCATTTTAAAATTTGGACATGAATGGGTAAGGCAAAAACATACGCTATGTTATTCGCGTTTTGGGACGAGGAGCAAGGCTGGTGGGAAACGTAAGGCAAAAACATACGCTATGTTATTTATGGGAACTATGGTTCGAATGTTTCCTGGTCTAAGGTACTTGTGTTTGATTTCGAAGGGGCCATAGAGAATCTAAACGGACGACCGGGATCTACTCGCACACCGCGTCGTGACCACTTTCGCTGCTGGTACGGCAATGCTTGCGCTAGCCCCCGTTGTTATGCTCATTGTCCAGCTCCGCAAGGCGGCCGAAGTAAATAGTAAATCATTGTCTATCTAAGAGAGAATGAACATCATGCCTGCGAAAGCTTCCGTAAAAAGGCCGGATTCCATGTTTACCGGCGACGTTTGTTTTGACGAAATCGCCAAGGGGGGAAGAACCGTGCCGTACCCGCGTTCACTCAGTGAAATTCGCGCCAAGCGCCCACGGCCTGCCATTCACTACCGTCGGACAACCCTATACATAACCGAAGGGATCGGTCTTGTTCAATCCCGGGGGAGGCGATATTATGGTTGTCCGGGCCGGTAACACCATTTGCACGCTGGATGGAGAGCAGCGTTGGCACGGATAAGACCAGCTGCTTCTATGGGGCGCTCCAGCAAGCGGTCCTGAGAGTGACTGGGGCGACCTGGTTCCTGATAAAGAGTACGGCCAGCAACCTGGTAATCGGACCAAAGGGAAAGGAAATATATGATATCGAAGCTACTGACATGGGCGACATCAAAGAGGCAAAGGGTATGAAATGGGAAAACAGAGGTCCGGTATAGTCCGATCTATTTCAGCACATAAATTGCGTGGACAAGGCATTGTTGATGCACTCATTCAGCCCTTTTCTGGCCATGCAAGCTTATGCTAAATCGGGCTATAACCAATCCTCAGGAGGTATATGAACAAGTCATCCCTGATTTTCCAATATAACGCAAAGTGTAGGGTAGAGAAAGCAGCCACCGACTTTGCCGACATTGTCCAAAAATGAAAAATGACTTGAGAAACCATATTGATAACTCAAAGTTGTTCGAAAGGGAGCCTGATTTGCGGCTCCCTTTTGCATTGGATTTTTGAAGTTGGAAGGGCCGGAAGATTTCCCGACCGCCGACTGTTTCTGTCCGTCCTGATTTTTCGGAAATAAGGAGGAAACTGCGAAGAAAATATGGAATATCCCCATAAGATCTGATTCCATTTTTTCGCAAGAGCAGGAATATGTATGTAACCGTCCTGCTTCCGCCAACTTGAGAATGGATAAAGAACGGTTTGATCCGAAAATAGGTTAATAGGGAAATTTTGGTTTTCTCCGTATATTCCTCCGTTTTTGTTGCTGCTTCAAGTTTACTCCCGCACAAATCATCCGTATTGATTCACTGTGCCCCCGGTGGATCCTGGACAAAATCGTTACGGCCCGCCGGCAATGAGGAGGGATATTCATGTTGGATGAAGATCGCTGCAAACAATATGCCATTCGTCAAAAATTAACGGAATCAAAAGAAGATATTGGCCTGGTGCAACTCGTCGAGCACCTTTGCGGCATCCAGGATCAGGTGCAAGGAAGTGTTTATCTGGCGGCCAAAGCGCGATTGAAAAACGTAACGGCTGAAAAAATTCAGAAAGACTTATGGGAGAGGCGTTCGCTGGTAAGAACTTGGACAGTCCGCGGAACGATGCATGTCATCATTGCAAGCGATTGGCCCATGTTCAGAACGGCATTGTGCCCGGAATGGGAATCCAGGTGGAGTCGGTATTTACAAAAATATGCGACTTGGGAACAACGGGAATTGGCGGCAAAGGCCGTTCTTGAAGTGTTGGATAATGGTCCCGCCACGCGCGCGGAAATTCAAAAGGGAGTGGAGCAGCTGTTAGGGACAAAGTCGGAATGGCTTACCAATTTGTTGTCACCTTGGGGCGGGGTCCTTAAAGATTTATCGTATTGGGGTGAAATCGTGCATGGGCCGCAAAAGGGTTCTGAGGTCACTTTTGTAAAAACAAAGGATTGGCTGCCTCAGCGGCTGCCATTCTTGCCGGAGGATCCCGATGCCGCATTGTCGCAACTGTTCGTTCGTTATCTGATGGCATATGGACCGGCCACCATTCATGATTTTGCCTATTGGTCCGGCGTTTCCGTCGTGCGGGCGAAGCGCGCTTTAGAGCTGGTAAAAGGGCAGCTGCGTGAGTCGGATCATCGTTATGATGTTGCGTTTTCCATGGAAGAATTGGAAAATGCCGAACCCGCTGAGATCGCCTTTTTGCCAAAATTTGATTGTTATCTTTTGGGGCATAAGGAAAAATTCTACCTGCAGCAGCAATATTATAAGGAGGTCTATCGTCCGGCGGGGCATATTCAATCGGTGATCCTCTATAAAGGAAAAGTGATCGGCGTATGGACCAGAAGCAAAAAGAATCGCCGATCAGGAATGGATACGAAATTATTTTCACCGTTGGATGTGGACATCCGTGAAAGAGTGATGGAGTCTGCCGAGCGTTATTTAGCGCATGAACATTAACAGAGGGACAATGAACTTGTTATTTTCATCAATCCTGCTGGCCGTAAGGCTCCATTTATAAACCGAGTTTAACGCTTCGGGCGGGCAGGGTATCAATCTCTTTTTTACGAAAGAAATAAAAGGGGCATAAGTTGATGGAACATTTCGCACAGGCGGTCCGAATATTTTATTATGTGGGGGCGTCTCGCAATAAATAGTTCCGTTTCTATAC
>Ga0207747_1001213_pt1 | contig 19750 bp, 19 predicted proteins | sample HigsolmetaGSP11D_FD_184839 | JGI IMG/M metagenome (GOLD analysis project Ga0207747, IMG submission 184839) | High solid enriched microbial communities from the Joint BioEnergy Institute, USA - SP1-1-D (SPAdes) | ecosystem: Engineered > Bioreactor > SSF (Solid state fermentation) > Aerobic >...
TTGTTTGCTCAAAACCCGCATCTGGCGCTAACCCAAATAATTCGTTCCAAGCAGAAATCGGCCTTTGCGGACGCGGATTCACTTGCTTCTTAAGCGTGAAAACTTTTCACTGTCCAGTTATTCAGATAAAAGAATAATGACATTCGGCACGATCCAGCTTATTCTTTTTCATGACAGGCTTATTCACAGCATCCAACTTCCTGCAGAACATGCGAATATTGATAAAAACCATATTTTGCATAATAAAAACAAACTGCCCGACGGCTTGGCAGCCGGGGCAGTCTGAACCCATCCAACATATCGTTATCTGACTCGGTGTAATTCTCCGATCAAATTATCATTGAGAATTCGGATATAAGTGCCTTTCATGCCCAACGATCTCGTCTCGATCACGCCCGCGCTCTCCAGCTTGCGCAGCGCATTGACGATGACCGAACGGGTGATGCCGGCGCGATCGGCGATCTTGCTGGCGACGAGCAAGCCTTCCTTGCCTTCGAGCTCGTCAAAGATCTGCTCAGCCGCTTCCAGTTCGCTGAACGACAGCGACCCTACCGCGACCTGAACAGCCGCCTTGTTGCGCGCTTCCACCTCGATCTCCTCCGTGCGCTCGCGCAAGATTTCCATGCCGATGATCGTAGCGCCGTATTCAGCGAGGATCAGATCATCGTCCACGAACGGCTCATGCCGGCGCGCCAGGATAAGCGTGCCCAGGCGATTGCCGCCGCCGACGATCGGGATGATCATCAGGATCGGATCCTCGAAGAGCCGAATGATCTCCTCCTTCGAGCTGTCGACAAGATCTGCGATTGAAGTCGTTTCCTCGATCTTCAGCAACCTCTCATTGACTTCGTTTGGAATGCGACGCTCCAGGAGCAACATCCGGCGCGCTTCGTCAGATTCGAGGAAGCCTGCGGCCGCATGGCCGAGCACCTTGCCTTTTCGGCTCAGGACATAGACATTGGCATTTATCGTATCACGCAGCACTTCGGCCATTTCCATGAAGTTCACGTGCTGGCCGTCTGATCTTTGCAACAATCGATTCAGTCTGCGTGTTTTCGTCAACAGATTCATTTCCATCCTCCACTGCAGCATCCGTTCCTTACAAAATATATTGGCTCAAATCGCGATTCTGCACAATCTGTCCAAGCTTCTCCCTGACATATTCCGGCGTGATCTCTATGCGCTCCAGCGTGATCTCAGGCGCTTCAAAGGACAGATCCTCAAGCAGCTTCTCCAGCAAGGTATGAAGTCGGCGAGCGCCGATATTATCCGTGCTCGAGTTCACTTCGACCGCGATTTTCGCCAGTTCCTTGATGGCTTCCGGCGAGAAGTCCACCGTGATGCCTTCCGTTTCAAGCAGAGCCGTGTACTGTTTGGTCAGCGCGTTCTTCGGCTCGGTGAGGATCGACACCAAATCCTCCATGCTGAGATTGTTCAGCTCGACGCGAATCGGGAAGCGCCCTTGCAGCTCGGGGATCAGATCGGACGGTTTGGCGTTATGGAAGGCACCGGCAGCGATGAACAGGATATAGTCGGTCTTCACCGGACCATACTTGGTCATGACGGTGGAGCCTTCCACGATCGGCAAGATGTCGCGCTGCACGCCTTCCCGCGACACATCGGGCCCATTGGCGCGGCTGCTGCTGGCGATCTTGTCGATCTCGTCGATGAAGATGATGCCGGATTGCTCGGCAAGCCGGATCGATTCCTGGATGACCTCATCCATGTCGAGCAGTTTCTGCGCCTCTTCGTTGATCAGGACTTTGCGCGCTTCGGATATCGGCAGCTTGCGCTTCTTCGTCCGTTTGGGAAGCAGGTTGCCAAACAGCTCCTGCATGCTCATGCCCATTTGCTCATTGCCTTGGCCTGCCAGCATGTCAAACATGGACGGCGCGTTGTCCTCAACTTCAATCTCGATCTGCTGATTCTCCAACTCTCCCCGCATCAGCTTGCTGCGCACTTCTTCCCTGCGGGCAGCCACATCTTGCTGGAGATGCTCGTCCTTGTCCGTCTGGTCAGCGTTTTGACCTCCGAACAACATCTCGAGCGGATTGCGGACCGTGCGGTTGCTCTTACCTGACGGCACCAGGATGGAGACGATGCGCTCATTTGCCAGCTTCTCCGCCTTGTCCTTCAGCGCTTCTGTCTTCTCCGATTTCACCATGCGTATCGCGGTTTCCACAAGGTCCCGCACCATCGATTCCACATCACGACCTACATAGCCGATCTCCGTGAACTTGGTCGCTTCGACCTTGACAAACGGTGCGCCTACGAGCTTCGCGAGGCGTCTCGCGATCTCTGTCTTGCCAACGCCGGTCGGACCAATCATCAGGATGTTCTTCGGCATGATCTCGTCGCGCATCGATTCATCCAAGAGACTCCTTCTGTATCGATTGCGGAGAGCGACCGCTACGGAACGCTTCGCCTGTTTCTGTCCCACGATGTATTTGTCCAGCTCCGCGACGATCTGCCTTGGCGTTAAAGCACCCTTGCTCATCGTATGGATCCCTCCTGTCTGTTACTCGATCTCTTCCACTATAATATTCTGATTCGTGTACACGCAGATTTCCGACGCGATCTTGAGCGCCTCATAGGCCATATCCTTCGCTTCCAGGTGTGTGCTGTGCTTCTTCAAGGCGCGCGCTGCTGCCAGAGCGAAGCTGCCGCCGGAACCGATCGCCAGCACGTCGTCATCCGGTTCGATGACCTCGCCATTGCCTGAGATAAGCAGCAGCGACGTACTGTCCATGACGATGAGCATCGCTTCCAGTCTCCGCAGTACGCGATCCGATCGCCATTCCTTGGCCAGCTCCACAGCTGCCCGCTGCAGATTGCCCTGATGTTCCTCCAGCTTGCCCTCGAATTTCTCGAACAGGGTTACGGCGTCCGCCACTGATCCGGCGAACCCGGCCACGACCTTGCCGCGATACAGCCGCCGCACCTTGCGAGCCTTATGTTTCATGATCATGTTCTGACCGAACGTCACTTGTCCGTCGCCGGCGATGGCGCCTTTGCCATTGTGCCGGATGGCGCATATGGTCGTCGCATGAAAGCTCATTTCCATTTGAGTCCCTCCTGTCGGTAATCTACGTTCAAGCGCGTGGGTGCGCACGATTGTATACAGACTGCAGATGATCCCGCGTTACATGGGTATAGATCTGAGTGGTCGAAACATTCGCATGGCCCAGAAATTCCTGCACTGTCCTCAGATCGGCGCCAGCCTCCAACATGTGCGTGGCAAATGTGTGACGCAGCACGTGCGGACTCGTCTTGCGCAGCTCCGCGGTCTGGAGCACATACTTGTCGATAAAGCGGCGTATGCTGCGATCGTTCAATCTTCCGCCCCTGGTGTTCAGGAACAACGCCCGTTCGCCAGGATGAACAGCGAGGTGCGGCCGGCCGCGTTCCAGGTAATCCCGGAGCGCTTTCAGCGCGTATTCGCCAAGCGGCACATAGCGTTCCTTGGAACCTTTGCCGATAACCAATGCCACGCCATTCGCATAGTCGATGGATTCCGTGTTCAGACCAACCAGCTCGCTGACGCGCATGCCGCTCGCATACAGCATCTCCATCACGGCACGGTCTCTGAGTCCTTCCGGCGTTGAGCAGTCCGGAGCTGCGAGCAGCGCCTCGATCTCCTCCGGATACAGGAACTTGGGCAGCTTCTTGTCCAGCTTCGGCGTCTGCACCTGCGCAAACGGGCTAGCCTTAACCGTTCCTTCTTGCAGCATGTACAAATAAAAAGAGCGCAGCGCCGATAATTTTCTGGCAATGCTGCGCCTCGCATACTCTTGTACATGTAATTCCGCCAGATAGGAGCGAACGTGCATATAATTTACGTCAGCGTAGTCGCGGATCCCCTGCTGTTCCATGAAGTCGAGGAACTGCCTGATGTCGCGGGAATAATGATTGATCGTATGGTCTGAAGCATTATGTTCGGCTTTCAGGTAACGCAAGAAGTGATCCAGAGCTTGTTCCAACATCTCACTGCCACCTTCAGGCTGATCGCCCATATGCTAGTGTCGAGTCATGTCACAAAACAAGCCTCGACCAAATTCAATCGTAACACAGCGAACTTATCCATTACAAGGCATCATGCATGCAATTTTGCCTTGAATTCTCGCACGGCGTTCAGCGCCCGCTCCGCAAGCATCTCGTATCTGCGCTGCTTGTCGCGGATACGCACGTCCAGCGGAGGGAACAAGCCGAAGTTCGCATTCATCGGCTGAAAATTGTCCGGCGCAGCGGTGGTGATATAATGCGCCATGCTGCCAAGCGCCGACTCGCGCGGAGGCACGACCGGCTCGCGGCCTTGCGCGAGGCGGGCCGCATTGATGCCCGCGACGAGACCGGCTGCTGCTGATTCCACATAGCCTTCAACCCCCGTCATCTGCCCGGCGAAGAACAGGTTGGGGCGCGCCTTGAGCTGATAAGTCGCCTCAAGCAAGAGCGGTGAATTGATGAACGTATTGCGATGCATGACGCCGTAGCGGACGATCTCCGCCCGCTCCAGTCCGGGGATGAGCGAGAATACCCGCTTCTGTTCGCCCCATTTGAGGTGCGTCTGAAACCCGACCATGTTGAACAGCGTTCCGGCCGCATTGTCCTGCCGGAGCTGGACAACGGCGTGCGGGATTTGGCCGGTTCGCGGGTCCTTCAGTCCCACCGGCTTCAGCGGACCGAACAGGAGCGTCTGCTTGCCGCGCTTCGCCATCACCTCGATCGGCATGCACCCTTCGAAGTAGATCTCCTTCTCGAAGTCCTTGAGCTCCGCAGTCTCCGCTGTCACCAACGCTTCATAGAAGCGATCGAACTGCTCTTCGTTCATCGGGCAATTGAGATAGGCTGCGTCGCCCTTGTCGTACCTGGAGGCCAGGTAAACCTTGTTCATGTCGATCGAATCCTTCTCGATGATCGGCGCTGCCGCATCGTAGAAGTACAGATATTGCTCACCGGTCAGTTCGCGAAGCTTATCCGACAACGCCGGTGACGTGAGCGGTCCGGTCGCCACGACCGTGATGCCTTCAGGCAGATCCGTCACCTCTTCGTTGCGCACTTCGATAAGCGGATGATTGCGCAGCGCGGACGTTACCGCGCCGGAGAATCCATCCCGGTCTACTGCAAGAGCTCCTCCGGCGGGGACGGCATGGCGATCGGCGCTGCCGATGATGAGCGAATCGAGGATTCGCATCTCTTCCTTGATGACGCCAACCGCGTTGGTCAGCGAATTGGAACGGAGCGAGTTGGTGCAGACCATCTCTGCGAATTTGTCCGTATGATGGGCCGGCGTCATCCTCACCGGCCTCATCTCGTACAGGACAACCGGCACACCGAGCTGCGCGATCTGCCACGCCGCTTCGGAACCGGCCAGCCCCGCTCCGATCACCGTCACTTTATCTGAACTGTTCACGATTTGCCATGTCTCCCTTCGTCGATTCAGGTTGGCATGTCCTGGAGCGCATCTGACTCTTCCTCTGCGCGCTTCTCCTTGTGGCCGCACCTGGAGCAGACGATCGATACATTGCCGCGCGTCCGCTTCTCCACCATATAGGAACCGCACTCCGGACAAGGCTTCGCGACCGGTTTGTCCCAGGAGACAAATTCGCATTCCGGATAGCGGGTGCAGCCGTAGAAGATTCTTCCCTTCTTGCTGCGGCGTTCGATGATCTTGCCCTTGCCGCAGCCCGGACAGTCAACCCCTATATCCTTGACGATCGGTTTCGTGGTGCGGCATTCAGGGAAGCCGGAGCAGGCGAGGAACTTGCCGAAGCGTCCCATCTTGTAGACGAGCGGACGTCCGCATTTGTCGCACATCTCACCTGAAATTTCATCCTGGACTTCGACGTGCGCCATCTCTTCCTCAGCTACCTTAAGCCGCTTCTCGAAGGTTTGATAGAAATCATCCAGAACCTTGACCCAATCAAGCACCCCTTCCTCGATCCGGTCCAGTTCGTCCTCCATCTCGGCCGTAAACTCGATGTTCAGGATCTCCGGGAAGAACTCCTCCATCAACTGGGTCACGACTTCCCCCAGCTCGGTCGGAACAAACTTCTTGTCCTCCAGCGTTACATAGCCGCGCTTCTGGATCGTCTCCAGCGTCGGCGCGTAGGTGCTCGGACGGCCGATGCCCAGTTCCTCGAGCGTGCGGACGAGCCGCGCTTCCGTATAACGTGGCGGCGGCTGCGTGAAGTGCTGCTTCGGCTCGATGCGGCGCTTCTCCAGCACATCATCCTTGCTGAGCGGAGGCAGAAATTTCTCTTCCTCCGTGTTCCCGTCATCGGTACCCTCGACATACACCTTCATGAAGCCGGGGAACTTCACCTTGGAGCCTACCGCACGGAAGATCACATCGCCAGCTGCGATGTCCACGGTCATCGTATCGAGCACGGCCGAAGACATCTGACTTGCGACGAAGCGCTCCCATACAAGTTTGTACAGGCGATACTGATCGCGGCTGAGATAAGGCTTTACCTCCTCCGGCGTCCGATGCACCGAGGTCGGACGAATCGCCTCATGCGCATCCTGCGCGTTGTCATTTTTCTTCGCGTATACACGCGGCTGATTCGGCACGTATTCCTTGCCGAATTTGCCCGCGATCCACTCCCTGGCCTCCTCCTGCGCGACAGGAGAGATGCGTGTGGAGTCGGTACGCATATAGGTGATGAGGCCGACGGTGCCTTCCTTGCCAAGATCGACGCCCTCGTACAGCTGCTGGGCCACCTGCATCGTCTTGGCAGCCCGGAAGTTCAGCTTGCGCGCTGCTTCCTGCTGGAGCGAGCTGGTGATGAACGGCGCCGCCGGATTGCGCAACCGCTCCCGCTCCTTCACATCGATGACGCGCAGGGCTGCGCCTTCGATGGCATGCAGAATCTCCTGCACCTCGCCCTCGTTCTTCAGCTCCAGCTTCTCGCCGCCGCGGCCATAGAATTTGGCTTCGAATTCATGCCCGTTGTGAGCTACATTCAGCGTGATGGTCCAATATTCCTCGGGCACGAATGAACGGATCTCGTTCTCCCGGTCGATGATCAGCTTCACCGCAACCGACTGTACGCGGCCGGCGGACAATCCTTTCTTCACCTTTTTCCACAGGAGCGGGCTGATCTGATAGCCGACGAGGCGGTCCAGGATGCGGCGGGCCTGCTGCGCATTGACCAGATCCATGTTGATCGGACGCGGATGCTTGAAGGCGTCCTTGACGGCCTGTTTGGTAATTTCATTGAACACGACGCGGCATTTGGTATTCTCATCAAGCTCCAGATAATGCGCCAGATGCCAGGCGATTGCTTCCCCTTCACGGTCAGGGTCGGCTGCCAGATAGATGTTTTTCACCTTCTTGCTGGCATCCTTCAATTCTTTCAGGACATTGCCCTTTCCGCGAATGGTAATATATTTCGGCTTGAAGCCCTTTTTGATCTCCACGCCGGTTTGGCTCTTCGGCAGGTCGCGGATATGACCCATCGATGCTTTCACAATATATTTGCTTCCGAGATATTTGCTTATCGTTTTTGCTTTAGCTGGTGATTCTACGATTACGAGTGAATCCGCCAAATGAGATTCCTCCCCTCCGAGGTCATTGTATGCATACGTATGTTGCTCCTGGACATTTCTGAATCTGCTTTTTTATTGTTAAAGATAACAGAACCGCATGCAAATGTCCAAACGGTAAATTCGTTTTCACGAGAAGCTCGTCGATCGTCGCCTCGCTCTGCGACAGACAAGAGAGCACGAGACGCTCGTCGTCCGTAAGTGCCGGAGCACTTTCTTTCTTATAATTGGTATGGTCCATTCGCCGAAATATATACTCATAATCAGCCGCAATATCTGTCCCGTTCGTTGCGACTTTCGCCTTCAGCTCCTTGATCAGATGAAGTGTGCCCCTGCTCTGTTCGGAGAAGATCGAACCCGGTACGGCGAACACTTCGCGATGTTGCCCTGAAGCATATTCCGCAGTAATCATCGCGCCGCTGTGCATATCCGCTTCGACGACCACCGTACCCAGTGTAAGCCCCGATATGATGCGGTTGCGAATGTAGAACATGCCGCTCCGCACGCCTGTCCCCAGCGGCCATTCCGATACGACCGCACCCTCTGACGCCAGTTGCTCCATCAGCGCTTTGTTCTCCTTCGGGTAGACCATATCCAGTCCGGTGCCGATCACGGCAACAGACGGCGTTCGTTCCAAGAGGCTCGCGCGATGCGCCTCCGTGTCGATGCCGCGAGCCATGCCGCTGACAATGCCGAAGCCATAGGAGCACAGCTCGCTGACGATGCGCCGCGTCGCCCGCTTGCCGTACACCGTCGCACGCCGCGTGCCGACGACCGCGATTGACGGGTGTGTAAGCAGTCTGATGTTCCCTTTGACGTACAGCACATATGGAGCATAATGAATCTCCCTGAGCAGCGGAGGATATGCGTCGTCGTCGAAGACAATCACATGGATGCCGGCCTTGGCATATCGCTCGTATCTCTCTGCGACGAACTCCTCGCTTAAGGTGCGGCTGATTCGTTCCGCACGGCTCCGCGAGATTCCCAGCTTCATCAGATCGCCGGCTTCCATCGCCGATATGTCGCCCAGCTGATCTTCATGCTTCAGCAGCTTGCGTACCGTCTCGTAACCCAACCCGGATATTTCCTTCAAACCGAACAACCAATCTTTTCGCTTCAATTTTCATCTCTCCTTCTTTTATAATCAAAAATTTTGTGGAAGGTTCGTCTTGCGATGAAAAAAAGCAACCCTCCAAATCGAGAATCGATCAGAAAGGTTGCTTACCTATTCAGACAAAGCGATTAGATTGTTAACGTCATTGATCAATCAACCAAAATATAGCATGTAATCTGGATGTTGTAAACCGCCTTGCCAGCCCCGCAGGATCAATCGCAGAAGACCGGAATCTCCCGCGCCCTGCCAGATGAAATTCCGTCAGTTCAAAGCAGGATCGGGTGCCAGCAAGAATCGTTCTGATGCAACGGAGGCAACATTACTTGACGGTGATGCATTTTTCCAGGATGCCATGTTCCTTCAGCGCTTCAACCAGCGTAGCTCCCATCTCGGATGGTGTAGGGGCAACGCGAATGCCGCAGGATTCCATGACCTTGATCTTCTCGGCTGCTGTTCCTTTGCCGCCGGAGATGATCGCGCCGGCATGGCCCATGCGCTTCCCTGGAGGCGCAGTCTGACCGCCGATGAAACCAACGACCGGCTTCTTCATGTTTGCCTTGATCCATTCAGCCGCTTCTTCCTCTGCCGTACCGCCGATCTCTCCGATCATGATCACCGCGTACGTATCCGGGTCATCGTTAAAGCGCGACAGCACATCGATGAATTCCATGCCCTTCACCGGGTCGCCGCCGATGCCGACTGCCGTCGATTGGCCGATGCCGCGAGTCGTCAGTTGATGAACCGCTTCATAAGTCAGCGTACCGGAACGAGAGACGACGCCGACATGGCCAGGCATATGAATATATCCCGGCATGATGCCGATCTTCGATTGGCCTGGTGTCGTGATGCCCGGGCAGTTCGGGCCGATGAGCAGGGTTTTCTTGCCTTCCATGTAGCGCTTGACCTTCACCATGTCGAGCACCGGGATGCCTTCCGTGATGCACACCACGAGATCCAGTTCAGCGTCCACCGCTTCCATGATCGAGTCAGCTGCGAATGCCGGCGGAACATAGATCACGGATGCAGTTGCGCCTGTCGCTTCCTTCGCTTCCTTCACGGTGTTGTACACCGGCACTGAAACGGTCGTTCCGTTGTCCAACTGGAAGTCGACGACCTGGCCGCCTTTGCCCGGAGCTGTGCCGGCTACCATCTTCGCGCCATATTCAAGACAGCTCTTCGTATGGAACATGCCTGTCTTGCCGGTCATATTCTGCGTGATGATCTTCGTATTTCTATCCAGTAAAATGCTCATTATCGGTCACATCCTTATTATGAGTTTACGAGAGATACGATCTTCTGAGCGCCATCAGCCATCGAGTCGGCTGCTACGATATTGAGGCCGGATTCTTCGAGAATCTTCTTGCCGAGTGCCACGTTCGTGCCTTCCAGGCGAACGACAAGCGGTTTGTCCAGACCAAGTTGCCGTGCTGCTTCAACAACCCCGTTGGCGATGACGTCGCAGCGCATGATCCCGCCGAAGATGTTGACGAAGATGCCCTTGACGTTCTTGTCAGACAGGATGATCTTGAACGCTTCCGTTACTTTCTCCGTCGTGGCGCCGCCTCCTACGTCGAGGAAGTTGGCTGGCTCTCCGCCGTAATATTTGATGATGTCCATCGTTGCCATGGCGAGACCGGCACCGTTGACCATACAACCGATGTTGCCGTCCAGGGCGATATAGCTCAGATCGAACTTGGAAGCCTGGATTTCTTTCTCGTCTTCCTCATCCAGATCGCGCAGTTCCAGGATGTCCTTATGGCGGAACAGCGCGTTGGAGTCGAAGTTCAGCTTCGCGTCAAGCGCCATCACTTCTCCATCCCCCGTAACGACGAGCGGATTGATCTCGGCGATCGAGCAGTCCTTGTCGACGAACGCGTTGTACAGGCCGATCATGAAGGTGACCGCCTTGTTCACGAGCTCATTAGGAATGTTGATACCGTATGCAAGCTTGCGCGCCTGGAACGGTTGCAGGCCTACTGCCGGGTCGATGACTTCCTTGATGATCTTCTCCGGAGTTCTGGCTGCCACTTCTTCGATCTCCGTGCCGCCTTCCTCCGACGCCATCATCACGACGCGGCCGGTGCTGCGGTCCACAACGACGCCCACGTAGTATTCTTTCTTGATATCGCAACCTTGCTCGATCAGCAAGCGCTTAACTTCCTTGCCTTCGGGACCCGTTTGATGCGTAACCAGCACTTTGCCGAGAATCTCGGAAGCATACTTGCGCACTTCGTCCAGCGTCTTGGCAATCTTGACGCCACCTGCCTTGCCGCGTCCGCCGGCGTGAATCTGCGCCTTGACGACAGCGGGCAAGCCCAGCGCTTCTGCCGCAGCAACCGCTTCCTCAACGGTGAACGCCACTTTGCCTTCCGGGACTTTCACGTCGTACCGCTTCAGTATTTCCTTACCCTGATACTCGTGGATATTCATCCTCCATACTCCTCCTGTTCGGTTAAGAAGAATTCATGACAGCGCTTGACAGATTGCCAAGCGCTTGCTAACCATTATGTAAATGGCCGGGTGAAACTTTTTCCATATGCACCGCAGAAGTGTAGTGCAACAAGCACAGACCTCATATATTGTATCACGAAAAAGCGAATGTTTGTTTACAATTTTATGACACGATTATTGTTTTTTTGGCATGATAATCATCGCAAAAGTAGAATAATCGGCATTCCGCCCGAAAAATCTAATTGCTTAGGAAATAACGGAATTCCATTGTCTGCAGGTCCACCAATCAGCCCTGGCTGTCCTGCCGATCTTCGCTCGTTCCGTCAGGGCAGCGAGGGGGGAAGTGAGCCGGAGCCTTCTCCCTATCACCGCCGAAGGATACGAAAAAACGTATTCTCCCTAATTGCTTAAAGGAGAATACGTTATGACTGATGCACGACGTTTCCCGTTTACATGGTCGGCTGCGGAATCGGCGTTCGCGGTTCCCGCTCGGCCTGCTTGATGAAGCGCATCTCATTGCCGGTAAAGTGGCAGACCAGGCATTGAATCGTTGCCTCCTGCTCCTGTACCGCCTGCGGTTCCTCGATGCTGACGACCTCGCCAGTGATGGCATCCTTCATAAAGCGCTGATACGTGCTGGTGATGACGCTAAACTTCACCCGGTTGGATCGGCAATTCGGACAAAAATACGGTTTGTTCTGCACCATGATCATCCTCTGATCACCTCTCCCCTAGTTTACCCCCTTCCGTGGAAAATCATCCCTGTTTTTGGGCAAGCAGCAGGAATTTTCGACCTGTTTGTCGTATTCAATACAAAGCAAAAAACGCATATAAACTGGTAGAGTAAGGAAGCACCTATTCTACTGATTGTTGGATGAGCGCACTTTGATGAGTTGTGCCGGCGTGGAGTTTGGGCTGTCAACAACAGTATGGAAAGGGTGTTTTTTCTTATGTATGGACAGGTTTACGGTTGCTGCATTCAGGGCATCAACGGTTATGTGGTGGAAGTGGAGGTGGATATCTCAAACGGCTTGCCGCAGATCCATCTGGTCGGTCTGCCCGATTCGGCAGTCAGGGAGTCGATCGATCGGATTCGCGCCGCCATCAAGAACACCAGCTTCCGCTTCCCGCAAGAGAGGGTTACGATCAATCTTGCTCCTGCTGATCTGCGCAAGGAAGGTTCAGCCTTCGATCTGGCTATCGCGGCAGGGGTGCTCATCGCCGCAGGCGAAATCAAGGCGGAACTCTGCGAACAAGCGTTGCTGATCGGCGAGCTCTCACTCGAGGGCAAGGTCAGAGCGGTGCCGGGGGTTCTGGCGATGACCGCAGCGGCCAGGCAAGCCGGGTTCAAACGGGTGATCCTGCCCTTGGACAATGCCGCTGAAGCATCCCTCATCAGCGGAATCGACGTATGGCCGATCAGAACCTTGCAGGACCTGAAGCGTGTTGGCCAATCTGCGGATGCTTCGGATTTGATTAACCACGTTAATCATCGATCCATCGCTTCAACTCACGCCAGCCCTGAATCCCTCCGCCAGATGGATGATTTCGGCGACGTGCGCGGTCAACTCCATGCGAAACGGGCTGCGATGATCGCCGCAGCCGGCAAGCACCATCTGCTGCTCATCGGTCCGCCCGGTTCTGGTAAAACGATGATCGCGCGCAGGATGCCGTCGATCCTCCCTCCGCTGGGAGAGGAGGAAGCGCTGGAGGTGATGAAGATCTTCAGCGTTGTCGGCAAGTTGGGCCAAGTCAACAGGCTGATCAGCGAACGGCCATTCCGCGCACCGCATCATACGATCTCGCAGGCGGGGCTGATCGGCGGCGGCAGCATTCCCAAGCCTGGCGAAGTCAGTCTCGCCCATCATGGCGTGTTGTTCCTCGATGAACTTCCCGAGTTTTCCAGATCTGTGCTGGAGGTGCTGCGCCAACCGCTCGAAGACGGCGTCGTCACGATCGGCCGAGCGCGATCGGCAAGCACTTTCCCGACGCGCTTCCTGCTCGTGGCTGCGATGAATCCCTGCCCCTGCGGATACTCCGGCTCGCAAGGGCAACGCGTCTGCACCTGTCATTCGCACAAGAAGGAGCAATACATGGCAAGGCTCTCAGGACCTTTGCTGGACCGCATCGACCTGCATGTGGAAGTCCCGCACCTCGACTATGCGAAGCTTAGGGACGATACGGAACATCTGACCTCGTCGATGATGCGTGATCGGATCGCCGTGGCCGAAGAGCGGCAAGCGCATCGGTTCAAGCATGAGCGGTTCGCGTCCAACCAACAGTTGATTGGCGTAAGCTTGCGCAAGCATTGCCGCATGTCGCCGGAGGCTGAGCACATGCTGCGGGAGTATTACGATGCGCTTGGGCTCAGCATTCGCGCGCACGACCGTATCCTCAAGATCGCCAGAACGATCGCGGATCTGGAGGACTGCGAGCTGATCGATACCTCGCATGTGGCGGAAGCGATTCAATACCGTGCGCTCGATCAACGGCAGTAACAGCCGGGCGCAACCTGACGGAGATCATACAACCCTGGATCGATTGGCGGGAATCCTATGCGATGGCCGATGTTTTCGCCATGGCTGAACAGGAGGGCATCCCAGCTTCGCCGAATTTCTGAAGTTGTTCAAACCTTCTTCAACATCTGATACAATGTCGGGTAGTAAATCTGAAGGAGTGCACGTATCCATGCGCAAATATCGGTTCGACCTGCTGTACAATGAAATTCCCGGTTTCGTGGAGAAGGATCACATCATCCCGGCCCATTCGCTTGAGGACGCCCTGCAGAAGTTTACGCGCAAGCATGAGATTGAATTGCCTGCTTACTGGGACGAGCCCGCATTTGACAAGAACATGGAGGTATCGTTCAAACGGGATGGAGCTGCCGTCCGCTATCGCATCAGTTGGCAATAATCGGATACGCTGCATATACGTTAAATCATTTTCCAGATTCACACTATTCCTGTAAATATGCATAATGATCTAGTTCTCGCAAAATAGAAAAAAGAGGAGTGGTGTTAAGATGATAAACGGAGAAACTGAAACTGCCCACGGAGAGAACCTGGCAAATGTCAAACGTCTGCCGATCCTGATCTCGCTGGTCATCTGTGCATTCTTCTCAATCCTGAATGAAACGCTGCTGAATGTCACCTTCCAGACGCTCAGCGTCGTACTCGGTGTGCCCTATACAACGATCACCTGGTTGTCCACCGTTTACATGCTGATCGTGGGCATCCTCGTGCCGATCTCGGCTTTGCTCGTCCAATGGTTTACGACCAGACAGATGTTCATTGGCGCGCTCGTCCTGTTTACGCTTGGCATGCTGGTCAGAATGCATGCTTGATATGATCGATCTCATAACGCCCATCCTCCAGCACCTGGATCGATACGACATCGAATCGCAGCTTCGCTTCCTGCGACATTCTCTTCTCGCGCAAGTACGCAAGCGCCAGCTGACGCAGCTTCTGTTGCTTGTGTCTGTCGACAGACTCCGCACCGCTTCCGAAGCGGACGCTGGCACGCGTCCGCACCTCGACGAAGATGATCTGATCTTCGCGGGCTGCTACCAGGTCAATCTCGCCTAACCGACAACGCCAGTTGCGATCCAGCAATTGATACCCTTGGGTGATCAGATAACGGGTTGCGGCTTGTTCGCCAAGCTGTCCCAGCTGCTTGCGATGATCAACGGTTCCCATCGCTTGCTCCCCATTCCTTGGCTCTCTGATCGGAGCGATAGACGAAGCTGAGCACCTCGGCGACCAATTGATACAGCTCCGGAGGGATCTGCTGGTTTAATTCCAGCTTGGACAGCACCTCAACGAGCGATGCATCCTGCTGGATCGGCACATCGTGGCGTCTCGCCTCTTCGATGATTTGTCTGGCGACCACGCCTCTGCCTTTGGCGACTACGACCGGGGCTTCATCCTGGTCCTCGTCATAGCGAAGCGCCACCGCTTGTTCGCGATACGGAGGCTGGTCCTGCGTAGGCTTCCGGCGTTTCATATTCGGAGATCCACTCCTTTATAGGTTGAACCGGCGGTATACTTCTTCACATCACTGACAGAAGTGTGAACCGATGCTGCTTCATTTGCCGCAGGAGGCGCGGTTGTTGCAGGATCAGGCATGAAGGCGACCTTCATCGCTGACAAGCGATAGCCCATCTCGGCAAGCGCCTGCTGTATCCCCTGCTTGCCTTCCTCCGCGAGCCGCTTCATGAGCGGATGATCATTGTAGATGTGCAGCGAAACGATGCGGTCCGTCACCTGCACATCGATCATCATCTCACCCAATGCAGACATGCGCAGATCAAACAACAGATGGCAATTGTCGCTGTCCAGCCCTCCACGCCGCCCCTTCCGGGTCTGGATATGCACGGAGGCCAGTTGTTCCCCCTGTTCGTTCGTGAATGGAATAAACATCGTGATATACGTAACAGGCGCCGAGCGATCAGCTGACAAGAGCAACTGCTGCCCGGTGATGGACTGGACAGCTTGCTGGATCGTCTCGCGCAGTGCTTGCGGCAACTGTTCTGAATTGGCGGCTTGCAAGAGCAGACTCTTGATCGTCTCGGGAATCGCTTGCTGCGGCATGGCCGCCTCCGACGGTTGTGACAGCTGTACGGGGATCAGAACAGCAGACGGCATCGGAAACTGCGCACCTGGTTGCTGAGTCGCCTGGGCTCCAGGTTGCAAGATCGGCTGAGCACCCTGTTGCTGAATGGTCGAAGCCGGCGACGGATGCACCAATTGCCCTCCTGGCAGTTGAGTGAGCTGTGCGGCGGGCTGTTGTGCTGTTTGTGCGCCGAGCGTTATGGGTTGATTGCCAGGCATCTGAGCGCTCTGCGCGACAGGTTGTTGTACCTGCTGCGGTGAAGCAGGCGGAACAGCAACCTGCTGACCGCCGGAAGGAGAAGTTTGCGATCCATGTTGAACGGTGCCCTGAGGTGACTGCAGGGCGCCTGATCCTGAGTAGGCATTCCCCTCTGGCTGCTGAAGCACCAGCGTCTTCAGCAACGAATGTTCATGTCCAAGGCCGAGCCTATGCAGCAGGTTTCTCAGCAGTGCTCCATTCAACTGCGAGGACATGGCAGTTGCCTGCGGCGGACGCGCTGCTGATGCTTGCACGTCAGCGCCAGGTTGCGGCGGATCAGTCTGTTGTCCTGCGGCTGCTGGCGCGGATTCGCCGGAACGTGCCGCGGTGTGCTGGCCGGTGACACTGCCGCCAGCGGCATGCGGCGCCGAGCCCGCCCTCGGCTGCCGTCCTGCGGCAGCGGCAGGCTCCCCTTGTGTTGGCGTTGCAGTTGCCTGAGGCGCAGCGGATGATCCGGCAGCAGGTGCACGTGTCCCGACGCTCGCCACGCCGGATGGATCAGCTTGTGCCGCGACAGGCTGAGCCTGGCCAGCAGGGCTGCCCCCTGCTGCGGACGTCCCTTGACGCACACTGGCCGCATCTCTTCCGGAGGCCGCAGACAGCCAACGGTTGATGCCTTGGATCAGCTTGCCGATCCATTGTCTCGTCGGCTCGTCCAGCTGGGCGTTATCCGCCAGTTGCTGAAGCTGAGTCAGCACCGAAGAGAGCTGCTGCGGCAACGGTTTGCCGTAGACCGCTTGTGCGACGCTCTGCACGGCATCCATCGTCAGCGGCAAGCCCCGCTGCACCGTGATCAGCGCGCTCTGAATCCATCTGGCGCTGTCGATTGGCGCATCATGCCGCGCGAGGAAGGTGGCCAATGCCCTGGCATCCCTCGCCCGAAGTTCGATGCCCATGCCGCTGGCTTGTCTGAGCAGTTCCCGGTTTAACGGTGTATCCTTCAGTCCCAGCTCAGTAAGCTGTCTCGTGATCGCTTCATCACTTGACTGGGGGCCGGTTTTTACCATTTTCAGCACCAGGCTCGCATCTGCTGAAGATTCCGGCTGCACCTGCATCCACGAAGACTGTCCTGGTTGAAGAGGCGTCTCGAGGCGCGCCTTGACAGGAGTGCCGTTGATGGACACGAGCGCCTCCTGGTCATCCAGCACCTGCAGGACTACGCCGCGTACAACTTGACCGGATCTCAGCTCCAACGCCTTCGTCTCCTGAGGCTGGAGCCTCGAGTCGCCGAGCAGCGGCCGGGCCATCTGACCGATATCCATAGACGTCTCTCCTTCCGTCCCAAGAGTATTTACTAATATTATCGGAAGCGAACCTATCATGATGAAGCCATCCCGGCACGAATGACAGAAGCTGTAACCCGATCCCTGCTGCGGGATGATCCATCACCCCGGGATCCCCATTGAATAGCCCCTAGAACAACTGCTGTTGCTCCACCAAGAGATTGGACAGGAACGTCCGCCGGTGCAACGGACAAGCGCCGTATTCCTTAATAGCGGATCGATGGCCTTTGGTGCCATAGCCTTTGTGCACAGCGATGCCGTATTCGGGATAGGCCAGATCCCATTCCAGACAGAGCCTGTCCCTCGTTACCTTGGCGATGATCGAAGCTGCCGCGATCGATTGGCTGAGCGCGTCACCATGGATGACGGACAGCTGCCGGATCGGCGAATCAACCTTCTCCGCATCGATCAGCAGATAATCCGGTTCGACCTTAAGCGCCTCAAGCGCCAGCTTCATCGCCAGCCGCGAAGCCTGCTTGATATTCACGCGATCGATCGTTGCCGCATCGACACGTCCGACGCCTACTGCGAGCGCCTGTTCCATGATGAGCTCGTACAGATCCTCTCGCTTCTTCGCGCTGAGCTTCTTCGAATCGTTCACGCCGGGTATGACCAGATCCCGCGGCAGGATAACGGCAGCGGCAACCACATCCCCAAGAAGGCACCCCCGACCAGCCTCATCCAATCCGGCGATATGTATGTATCCTTGCTCCCAGAGCTCCTGTTCATATCGCAGCAAATCGCCGGGCTGATCGATTCGCTCTTCGTTCTGCCGTGCTTCCGGACTCAGCTCGCTCACAAGTTCTTGCTTATCGTCTTTCATCCCGTTTCCCCTCCACGCAGATCCCGTTTCTCACACAGCTTCATCTGGCAGGCACCGTTCATGGCCGCTCCAGACTGATCGCCCCCAGCTTGCCGCTTCTCATGTCGCGAAGGATGACAAGCGAGGCCTTCTCCAGGTCCACCGCCCCGCCGCTGATGAGACAGCCTCGCTTGCGGCCGATCGCCTCCATGATCTCAACAATTTCATGCGGATTGTCCAGATCAACGTTGCCGCATGCCAGTCCGTAACGCTCTTCAAGTGCCGGCCGATAATCGGCGATCAGCTGCTTCAACGCGAAGAACGCGACATCCTCGACATTGAGGATCTCCTCCTTGATCGCGCCGGTGGCAGCGAGACGGAATCCCACGATCTGGTCCTCGAACTTCGGCCAGAGAATGCCCGGCGTATCTAGCAGCTCCATCTCCTTGCCTACCTTGATCCATTGCTGACCCTTCGTCACTCCCGGCCGATCGCCCGTTGCAGCGATGTTACGGCCTGCGAGCCGATTGATCAGCGTTGATTTACCGACGTTTGGTATGCCGACAATCAAGGCGCGAATCGCCCGAGGATTGATCCCCTTGCGCAGCTGTGCCTCGATCTTGTCCTGCAGCAATTCTTTGCAGCGCGGCAGGATCAGCTGCACATTGCGGCCGGAGGAGGAATCAACCGGGAGTGCCGTGAGACCCTCCTGCTCGGCAAAAAAGCGGCTCCAAGCCTCAGTGATCACCGGATCCGCCAGATCAACCTTGTTCAACACAACGAGACGCCGTTTCCCGGCAAGAATCTCGTCAATCATCGGATTGCGGCTGGACAGGGGAATTCTCGCGTCCAACAGTTCGATGACAACGTCGATCAGCTTCAGTTTCTCTTCAATCTGTCTGCGCGCCTTCGTCATATGGCCTGGAAACCATTGAATGGTCATGGCAGCACCTCCACTTCTTCGTGTCCGATGATATGAAAGTCGTAAATGGGCCACACGGTAATATCCGCCCTTCCGATGATTTGCTCATAAGGCACGGTGCCGACAGCCCGGCTGCGGCTGTCCATGCTGCGCGAACGATTGTCTCCCATAACGAACACATGCCTCTCAGGGACAACCGTACCTGCAAAGTCTCTCGTATTGTAACTGCCGCTTTCCTGACTCTTCCGAATCTCGTTCTCGATGTAATGTTCCCTAAGCTCGCGGCCATTTATGTACACCCGATCTCCTTCCACACTGACAGATTCTCCGGGCAACGCGATGACGCGCTTGATATACAGGTCGCCGGACAGAGCGCGGAAGACGATCACATCGCCGCGCTTCGGTTCTGAGAACCAGTACGCCCACCGGTCAACAATCACATATTGTCCATCCTTGAAGTTCGGTTCCATCGAGTAGCCTTTTACCTGGGTAGGAACAAGCACATACCAATTCAACAGCTGAACGAAAATAATGGCGAATACAATCGCAGTCACCCATTCATACATGCGATGCAAGCGCGTGTTCACTCTTACCACCTCACACCCGGCAGTTGTCAGAGCTCGACCTGGCCTAACATAGCCTAATATAGAAAAAGAGGCTTGCGCACAAGCCTCTGCTTCTTCGTATGATTATCGGATTTCCTGGATTCTTGCAGCTTTGCCGCGCAGATCACGCAGATAGTAAAGCTTCGCACGGCGAACTTT
>Ga0207747_1001214_pt1 | contig 19721 bp, 11 predicted proteins | sample HigsolmetaGSP11D_FD_184839 | JGI IMG/M metagenome (GOLD analysis project Ga0207747, IMG submission 184839) | High solid enriched microbial communities from the Joint BioEnergy Institute, USA - SP1-1-D (SPAdes) | ecosystem: Engineered > Bioreactor > SSF (Solid state fermentation) > Aerobic >...
TCTTGAACATCCGGGGCAACAGCTACCGGATGAAAGGGAAGTTGCCGCTTCCCTCGAGTACAGCTGGGTCACAGGTGGGTCAATTTTAAATTGGCGCTAGTGGGTCAATTTAAATTCGGCCTTGACAGTAACTAATTTCTTCCTCATCATCCCATTCTTCAATATTCTTACCTCTCTCGGGGGAAAACCCTTCTGGTCGGATGTAAGGCATAGATTTCAACGGGATTTGACAAGTCGGACATATAGCGACTTGCTCAACTCCAAGTTTTGTAAAATGGCACCTGTCACAGAAGACAACCGTATTGTGAAAAGAATAATGCGCTGCAGGTTTAGCCTTATTCGGTGCATATGGAGAGTAAATACCTCCTATTCGGTAAGTCTTCTTATCAACCACAATTTGTCTACCAGGCGAATATTCACTTAAGGCTCTGTTCAACTCTTGCTGCGGTCTATGTTTGATTATAAAGTTTCCGTTCCTCCCTCGACCTTGAATATAGAAGCTCACCAGGTCGTGTGGGAATGCATATGTTGGTAAGAAACCATGGTTAAATAAAAAGTCAAGCAAATATAAATTGCGCGAGGTGCCGTAAAGTTCAGCATCCTCTTCGATATTTCTATCAGCAACCTCGTGTCGGATCATTTCATAAGCTAATTTCAGATCATTAGGAAGACGAGATATAACCTGATTGATTAGGTGTTGTGAATCATTAAATCCTTCCGTGATGACACCCAAAATATCTGTATAAACATCAGGTGTTAGTTTGTCTAGCCATTTACTGAATGATTCTAGATTAAATGGACCTTCACCTTCAAAAAAGTCAAATGTTCTTCCTAGTGACTCATTAATCTTTGATCCAAAAGTATTCTCATGGGATGCATGTTCGTGAAAATATGTCTGTAATAGTACTGCATTCATATGCCTACGAGCAATCTTCACATTATCTGTGTAAATTTTAGTCTCACTTGGCTTTCCACTAATAATATGTTCTGGTTGCTTAAAATAATGATGATCGTGTGGACCATCCTGTGCATAAGTAATCACAGTTGACAAAGAACTACCACGACGTCCGGCCCTTCCAGCTCTCTGTTGATAGTTCTCACGTTGTGGTGGAATATTCCTTAATCCAACCGCAGTCAATGAACCAATATCAATTCCAACTTCCATTGTTGTTGTACAACTAAGAATATCAACAATTCCATTGCTATCTGGTATTTCTATATCCTGAAACGCTAACTCATAAAACTCAGTTGTTGTAAATGCTTCACTTTCATCTTTTTGTGATAACTGTGCAGTATGCTCCTCTACAGTTATATTACGGACCTGTTTTCCATATTTTAAAACTTGCTCTACAGGTGTACGCCAATAACCTCTTTCAGAAGCCAATACATCACTACTTGGAGATACTTCAATTAATTTTTCAGACAAGCAATTCGGACAATGACGATTAGCTGTTACTGCATGAATCTGTCTGCATGTAGTGCACTTGTACCATATGTGATCAATACCATTATTAACTGCCAAGTATACAGTGTCGAGGTAGTGTCTTCCATTATGTGCTTTACAAAGATTATCATACAAGCTGTTTACTATCATATCTTTATGCTGAGATGCTGCATAAAAAGTAATTAATGCATCAAGTTCATCTGATATCCAACCATGATCCTTACCCCAATTATCAATGTGTCTCATATAACCTAGGATTTCTTGCCTGTCACGTAGCTTAAGCCTAGTATCAACTGCTATATCTTCCAACATGTCTTTAATAAACATTACCGCAACTGTTTGAATCTGATCTTCGGTTAAAATACATTGGAGTGAATTTCGAAGTTTTATCATACTTTTTCGAGTAGGTACAACAAAGCCCGTTGTAGTATCATAGAGAGAAATCCCTGGCGCAGCAATAACTTCAATTAATGGTTTACGCAATTCATCACGAAGTTGCAAATCATCCATTTCATTAAGTACTTCTTTCAGATCTATCTCATCTATAGGCTCATCAATTGACCTCAGATATTTTTCTATATCAGCCTGTAAATTAAGACGCTCAGTCTTATCAAGGAGTCTTACATTATGCAATTTCATGAAATGTAAAACGGCTGGATATAGTTTTTCAATTGAATACTTGGTTCCTGCTGCAGTCGCAGCTAAAAGAAGTAATTGACGCAGAGTGTCTTTTTCTACTTCCTTAGGTATATCCCGTGCCAGTCTTGCTGCTTTTTGTCTTCCGTCAGAAAACAACAAAACTTTACGCCCTTCGTTAGGATGATCAATACCTTGAACAGGAGCTTGTAACATATATTGCTCTCTTACAAGATTAGCAAAAGGCTTATCACCCTTCGTTCGCAAATCCATGATTGCCCCTTTGGAGCGACTTAAACAACAAGGACAACTATCAAATGATGATGAAAGTTGTGTTCCAGTTTTCTTTTTCGAATCTTCCTTAGATAGTGGAGCATATACTTTAACAAATTGAGATACTTCTTCCTCGGAAGGCGGTTCTCCGACAATATATCCAGTCGCAATATCAAGCCAAAGCGGTCTAATTCGGCCTTTCTTAATTGCATCTTCATGTGGTTGCTCAATTAATAGATCAATAGGTTCCAACTCATCACCGACGATCGCATTACCTTTTTCACCCCAGAGATAAAAGTTTGAACTCCCTGGTTTGTAATATCCTCTTATGTACGCAGCACCACATTTTTTATGCGTAACCAATTCGAACAATCGACCACCGCAATCACATGATAAACGGTATGAGTTATACATTTGACCGTACTTGCTCTTGGATATACGCCCAGATTGAGAAGAACATTTTGGATTGAGACATATATATAGCCCTTGTACACCACGAAAGAAAATATGAACACGAGCAGACAGCAAAACTCTATTGTTTTTCTTTGCAACGTTAGCCAACATAAGTAAATGACTTGCTACTCTTTGAGCAATCTCAAGATCGCAACCAGGACAGAGTTGTTCAGCTATTTGTTTTATCGAAGCCGCGTGGCCACTTATCAAACGAATTATCAATTCAAGCGGACCAAACCCTTCAAGTTGTGTATAAAGATATTCAGGAAAGTCTCTAGCGTGAGCAGGCGGCTCTTTCCAGTTCAATGATTTCCATATAAACTCAAATGATTCAAGGAATTGGCGATAATTCTTACTATATTGCATAAATTTACCGGCATCTAATGCGTTTAAAAATTCAATTTCTTGTATATTAGCTGGCCTTGGGTCACTTCGTTTCTCCGGTTTACCGTGAATAAGCTCAAAAGCACGCCGATCTAATTTACCTGTTAATTTCTCGGCGAATAACATTGCACCTTCCTCAGATGCAAAACTGGCTGAAGTCAATATACAACGTATCCGATCCCGAGTAATACCAAGGCGAGACTGCAAACGGCGGATCAGAAAAGCTACTTCAGCTCCACCTGTTCCTCGATACATATGCGCTTCATCCAAAATAAGCATGAACGTATTTCTCTCATCAGCTTGCAACCATTCACGGGTTTTCTGCCATATCGATCTTTCTATAGGACGTAAAAGCATATATTCTAGCATAGAATAGTTAGTAACCAAAATATCAGGAGGACAAATCTGCATCTCCTGACGAAGATACAATTCAGCATCATTGGAATTAGGTTGAAAGTTATCAAATTTATTTTTGGCTACTTTTAATAAACCATCTAAATCTTTTGCTATCCATTTCCCCCGCTCCTTCATCTGAAATGCAACTTTTGGATGTTTATCCTCCAAATCCCGAAAATATTGCAACTCTGATTTCAGTTTTTCAATTTTTCTTTTGGTAGGATAACCTGGGAAAGGAGTTCTTGATGTATACATTCCAAATTGCACATTTCGACCACCAACATCACGAAAAATTTGCTTTATACGTTCATCTCCAAACAAACGGCGTAGTCTCGTTATCTGATCACTAACTAATGCATTCATTGGATATAGGACTAACGCACGAACAGCTCGAGTTGTGAAATGTGTTTGTCTCTCAGTTGCCTCTATAAATAAGGAATTCAATATAGGGTACAAGAAAGTCTCTGTTTTCCCTGACCCTGTTCCTGTAGCTACGATGAGGTCTCGATGATCAGTGAAAAAAGCTTCCATTGCCTTTTGTTGATGAACATACATTCTAGGGAACACACCGACACTCGGCGAAAGTGCAGCTAACTCTTTCATCAGCTTTTTAGCTGCTTGAGGGATATTAATTTCATCAAATGTTTCGCCCAGTTCATAAACTGGTGTTGCTTCGATGTATGGCTCAGTCGAAATTACACCTGGGGTATCAAGCAACAAAGATCGTTTCTTTTGCAATTCTAAATTACTAATTGGATATTGCGTTTCTAGGTACTCCTTCAACTTCCGATGAAGTTGTTGAGTTACACCCTCAATGGTATAGGAGATTTCCATATGAATCAGACACCTCTTCCATTCTTAATCGTTTGAGTACATCCCTTACATCGTTCAAATAGACATGAGGGATTAGATAGCGTGATGGGTTATTCCATTTCTCCGGGATGCCTATAAGCGAAAGCATATTCCTCTCTTCTTTAGGTAATGAAAATGGCTGGGGTAACACTAATTCATGATAAAAATCGTTATACGGAGTCAATGAAAATTGCAGATTGACACCATTTCGTAAAGCTAATGCGAAAATCAATCTCTTTATATCGTCTTTTCTATCGTCCTGAATTCGAGTCAAACGCCAACTTGAAGCATATCTACGACCGATGTACCAATCTTCTTTACTGTTATTCTTGAATGGACGAGTTGTTACTAAAAATGTCGCTTCATCTCCGGCTCGAAAGACTTGTTGTTTATTTATTTTACTTAACCCTTTAGATGCTACTTGGAAGATTCTAAAAGTTTTGAAATCCGGTTCGTCCTCATACTGACTCTCATATCTTTGCAAAACGATCTCAGGATCTTCTGCATATGCCCAATCCGCAGCTTCAAGACTTGGAATAGGCTCATCAGATCGATGACCGATTAATCCCCCCATGCCGCAATGTCCCTCTTCCAATGAACTAACAACGATCGATTGGTTGGAACTTGGCAGGAGAACACGTCTTGCGGGTGGTACAGTAAAATAACCTGAACCCAGATGAAAAATTTCTCCACACTCCGCAAGCATTTTAATCATACAGCGAGGAACTTCATTTTCTTCTGAGTCGAAAAAAATATGCAGTCCTTTTACTTGCAATGGTATTACTCTCTGAAGTATAGGCATAAAACGTTTATGGTGTACTTTATTTTCAGGATTTTCTGCTGCCAGAGATGAAATTAGGTTCTTAATGTAACAGATACTAAGACGTAATTTTCGCATATTGTGATCTTCCAAGTAACTGATCATTTACCATCACTTTTCCGATCTAAAAATTTCCAGTACTGTTCAAACAACTGCCACATCCATTGGTAACGCACATTCGCATCATCACACGCTAATCTCAAATAATCAAGCCAAACATTGAAATCACGTTTTTTAGGTCCTAGTTCCATCTCGTGGTTATCAAGCAACCAATCATCTAACAAAGTTAGGTCATCTTCAGATTGCTCAAAATACATTGCTTCCAATATCGCTAAATTTAATTGACCTTTTTTTTCGGGAGGGATTAATAATCTTCCACTTTTCCCTTTAAGTAATGTTTCCGTATTAAGCACTGGAGATAATGGGAACTTGATTATAAATTCTTCTGCCATCTCCGGTTCATCAATAGTTAAAAAAACTAGTTCAGGAGTATTTTTAGCTGAAAGCCATCTTTTTAACTTTAAGAATGACGGCAGGCTAGATTCAGCAGATGTAAGATGTGCATTATGTAAAATCAACGTTTTTACCAGATCTGCATCGTGGTATTTATCGAATAGATTTACCAATTTTTCTAGTGTGAATGTGTGTATCTCTGGCAACACAAACAGAGTTTCATTGGCAGATATAGAATAGGCAAGACAATGAGCAAAATCAATTGACTGCTCTCCAGTTATTAATACAGGGACATCTTTCGCAATGGCACATAGCAATGTTTGAGCAAGCAAACGATATTCAGGAATACGGACACTCATTTCTATACAAGACCAATATTCCTGAAGACCCTGTAATATTGGATGATTTTTGCTTGTCGTTACAGAAAATAATGTCGAGTCTTCTTTAATATGATCTGAAACGGTCCGTGTTGCAGATACTTCAGAATTCCTTATTCCCATCCATGGCAATAGATTAATAAACTGATCCATGGCATATGCCTGGAAGTCCGCAAGTTTCACCTCAATCTTATCATTTATTTGATTTAGAATATTTTCAACTTTATCTCGCTCTCTTAATCTTAATTCCAGCTCTTTACTCATTTTCTCCAACTCATTTTTTATATGGTTTCTCTTCTTTAAGATGTCTACATATTCACTTTCAAGTTTTGAGCGATACTGTTCTCTATAGGACTCAAATTCTTGTTCAAATCTGGCTTTAAAATAAGGCAGCTCGAACAGTATTTTTTGGGTGTCCAGTAATGTTGATTCATCGATTGTAACATTACTTAAAATTTGCATGGCCCTTTGAATTCGTTGGCGGGTGAAAAGACCATCGTTTGCATAAATCGTATTAGCCATTTCTCCCAATATGCCGATAATCTTTCTGGTTAATCCACTGACATCGGCATTATTTCTCAGCAGCTTAAGAACATCTCTGATTATTCTTTCATTACTTGCCAAATCTACGTATCCAAGAATCATTTCATTGGCAATATTACTATTACTCACAATAAAAAAACGCTCTGGTTCATTAATGTATTTATTCTCATATCGTAAAAATGAAAAGTTGTTGTTTATATAAGGAGTTAAGTCAGTACTACCCATTTCCCACTTTTCTTTATCGTTTTTTTTCAATTTTAACGGACCGATAAGAAAATCATCCAGTGTACGTAGCAGCACATTTGGTAATGGCTCGTATGAAAGGCAAAAGCCTTCTTTCAATTTTTCACCTAACTGCTCATCTTTAAGTTTCCAATCAATATCAATGATCTCATATACATAAATATCAATTACTTCAGAATCCAACTGATATTTCAACGATGAACTCTTATTGGGATCGTAGGTTCTGCTCTCAATTACTTCGTATAAATTGTATTGACCCGGGTTGGATGTACGAAAACCTGGCGGCACATAAATATTCCCTGATCCAGGAAACATCTCGAGCCTCTGATCTTTACCAATAGACTTTAATACTCCTTCTTCATATATTCCTACAATATTAAACCGCTGCGCGCCTTCTTTATTGGAGTAAATATTTCCAAACACAATCAATTTAATCGCTCCATTCCACGGATGATATTCATTGCATTTGAAGGCAAAAAGCCACGTTTCATATTCAACATATGAATCAATTGCTTTTTATATGTGAATGTTCCTTTGCTAATTATCCTTGTTATATTAACAAATCTATCTATACCAATATATGTTTCTCGATATTTGTCACGATTTTTAATCAGTCTATAGAGACACAATTGAAGCCTGTCAATAGATCCAGTATCCTCAGGTGTGAATCTAAATGACCAGATATACGGTATATGTATCCGTTTTACGTGTTCAAAATAGTGCTGCTCAGGGCGATTAATCTTGTAATAATCCCCATTAAAAGTGTAAATATCTGCAGAAAAATTTGACGTCAAGTATACGTTCTTTTCTGAAATATATGGTTTTCTAAAAAGCAATGATTCGTTGTTGATGATTAAGGACAAAACATTGTCAGTTCTGCGGGTTATCGCTGAAACTCGACAAATTTCCAATATTTCCCCAGAATTATTAAGCGGATAAATTGAATAGACACCCTCCTGTTCCAAATTTAAATGGATAGTAGGCTCCTTTTGACGAAGTAATTTCATATTTCCACTTGGTTCAATAACTCGAATATAATTCATTTTTGGTCGAGGATCATTGTGGGTGAGATGTAAAATCACATTTTTTGCAGTCACTTCCACTAATCCTTGAAACATGCGAAATGTTGCCGGATATATTAAGTCTATATAGCATTTTGAGGGTAAAATTTGAATCCCCAGCACACGAGCAAACCAATATAAAAGATCCTCTGTATATTCCCCAGGCATATGGCATTCATATAGTGTATAACTGCCAATTTCAGCTTCGCTATAGATGCTCACTTGTGGATGAATGGATAATTTGGTGGGAGAAAGAATCACGAATCTTCCACTCAGCATGACATTAGTGTAAGGAATATGCAATAAACTTCCTTGTATGTGCTTGAACAATAGAGGTTTTCTCTTAAATGGTTGGTATCTTCCTGATATATGTATATTCATCTTTTTTTCGATTTGGGGTTTATCAACCTCTATTGTATATGATTCTCTTATTTTTATCGGAATTCTGTACGCCCCATTATAACCAAGTAATTGGATGGAATTAAATTCATAATCCTCTTCTATGTATCTGATATTTAAATACATAGAATGACGATCTACAAGTGCATGGATTTCAGATTTTATAACAGGGAATCTTAAGAACAACTCCCAGTTTTGATTGTTTTTGATTAATTCCAGTCTTAAACCAGAACGAGTTTTAACTTCCTCATCATTGGATGTTTCCCCGGAAAAATGATTACTTCCAAATTGACTTACATAATACTTGCAATAATCCCTGGCGCTTCCTTCTTTATTATGTTTAAAGTGATATTTTCTAACTTTACCTTGAGCTAAAACAACATCACTACCGCAACATATACATATATATCGTTGGCCTTTATGAGCTTCAATAGCATTGAAGACTTTTCCATCTAAAGTCATAGCTTTATCCATAACTGCCTCCCGAATTAAAAGGAATTGAATAATCTCTCATTAAAGATTAAAGAAGTTCGGAAGAGTCAAGTTTCCTTCGTCCTTCAATTACAGTTAGAACCATACCAAAAGATAACTTGAATCCTCTCACCCATACAACTCAAGCCACTCCTGCAGCCGCTGCTTGAACCGCTCGCGCACCTCGACCGGCTCGAGAATCTCCGCCGACGGGCCATACTTGACGACCCACTCCATAAACTCCTGCTCATGATTGACCGTCGCTTCGAACAGCAGACTGCCGTCAGGCAGGTCGGTCAGTGTCGGGCGGACGAACATCTCTTCTTCCTTAATATATCTGGCGACATCCGATGAGAAACGGATCTTGAACCGGATCAGTTCGTCGCCGCGGCGGATCGACCAGCAATGCTTCATGTACTGCGCCAGATCGAAGCCGCTCTTGTCGAAGCTTCGCGACGTTTTCTCGACTTCGCGGAAACGGCTGATGCGGAATGTTCGAACCTCCTGCTTCATATGGCAATATCCGATCAGATAGAAGCGCTGATCGCGCGGCACGAGATAGTACGGATCGATCTCCCGCTCCGTCTCCTCATCGCGCATCTGCGTATAGTATACGCTGCGGATCGTCTTCTGCTCGATAATCGCCTGCATGATCGGCAACAGGAAGTTGCCGCTGTCCTCTTCGCGGTATGCGGGCGTACCCATCTGGATGATGCCTGCGATCACTTCGAGCGTCTCGTATCGTTTCCGCGTCTCTTTCACATGGGCAGCCATTACCTTGTCATATGCGGTTTCGAACCCTGGGGGCAGCTTGCTCAGGTCTATAACGTTAGGCAGGACGGTGAACACCAGCTCCTCCTGCTCGGTAAAGTTCAGCGGATACATCGCGAAGTTGCCTTCGAATCGGTAGCCTCTGCCGTAATCTCCCCTGACGATCGGCGCCACAGTATCCAACAGTTGCAGGTCACGGTAAATCGTACGCTCCGTCGTGTCGAATCGGTCTGCCAGCTCTTTGGCTGTGATGCCAGGCTTGGCCTGTATGGCGAGCAGGATCGATAACAACCGGATCAATCTCTCTGTCATGTGGGATATCCCTCCATCCAAGTTACCATCAATATGTTCCCAACACTTCCATCATTCGACACGCACACTAGATCACCCTGCCTACTCAGTCCGACATTATAAGAGAATTGTCCCCCGTCTTGTAGACCAGATACAGCTCATGCCAATTTCGATTCACTTCGACGATCGCCAGATCCTTGACGACGAAGCGCACGACGCCGGTGGCATGTTCTTCAAACCGGTCATATATCCGCCCTGCGCTCCAGCACCCCTTCGGCACCGAATGTGTGCTGTTCGCCACATAGCCGATCGTGCCGATCGGCGTAATCTCAGCGCGAATCGCCTCTTGATCGTGCATGTTGTCAGGATCCTTCTTCAGATGGATGAGCTGTCCCGGCTTCAGGAAATCCGTCCTATAATAGTGCTTCGTTCCGGTTATCGCCACATAGATCGTTTCTTGATGCATCTCTATATCTCACTCCCTTTTTTTGCTCCAAACCAAGCCAATAATCCAATATTCCATTATGACATCAACTTCTGACAGTACCCTGTCAGCGAATACACGTTCCCCATTAAAGAAATACCTGGCTGGCGCCAAGTCCTTTAGGATGCCGGTGGCAGCTTGGTATTTCTTATGTCTTACGAGAATGTATGGGAAGTTATACTTTCTATAAGACTAAAAAAAGAAAACGCAGCGTACCGATTATTCATCAGCACACTGCACGTCGTGATCAAGTGTACACATCTGTTCCAGCAAGGAGTCCTCAAGCCTTATGCGGGACCTCCGCTTGCCACAGATACTTCTCCAGATCAACTCTTCCATCGTCGTCCACTTCAACGCCATCTTCCCGCAGACAGGCAATCTGCTCCTGGCGGTAGATCTCATCCTGGAACGCGATCTCTCCCTTGCTGTTGATAACTCGAAACCATGGAAGATTGTATTTCCGGGTGTGCGTGTGCAGGATGCGCACCACTTGCCTCGCTCCCCGGCGGTTTCCAGCCATCTCGGCGATTCGCCCATACGTCGTCACTCTCCCCGGTGGAATCGCCTGGATGATCTCGATCACCTTCATCGTAAACGGCGACATCCGAACACCCGCTCCTTTGTCCAGATGCTATTGCTATCAATTTCTTACCATGATCAGCGACAGCTATAAACGACAACCGATATTGCCAGAGTTCCGGGCAATCGCGAGACGTAAATTCTTTCCATGCTCTGATATTCGGCAAAAGTCACAGTTCTCGATCTACTGAGATGCGATATTCCCAATATCACCAGCCAGTTCCGCAATCAATTGCTCCTGATAGCCCGCAGCGCGAAGCTCTTGCATGCGGCGGCCGATCGGCGCGAGAACCGGATCGACAACCGCCTTCAGTTGCTTCAGTCTGCTCTCCGTCAGCTTTACCTCGGACAAGCATCGCTCGTAATCCTGGACGGTGTAACGCCATAGCCGCAAGCGCTCAGGATACCGCAGGCGAAGCCTCTGTGCCATCAGTAGACCTTCCGGGTCGAAGTCGCCGGAGTAGTACAACTCATAGCCGTTCACCGCAAGCTTGTCCAGCAGATGCCATGCCGCGATATGCAACTGCCCGCCTGTGCACACCAACGGCACAACGCCACCCGCCCGCTTCGTCCGATCCAGCAGATCTGCATAGACGCTGGAATTCTCGACGATAAAGACCTTGCACCGGGCATCGTTGCACGTCGTTGCTGCATCCCCACAACCAACAAAGGTATCCGCCAACACCAGCTCCCGAAGCGGCACATGCAGCGCCACCTGCTCCCGAGCGGCGTGCTCCCACCAGGCCACCCTGCTGCCGTCGCGAAGCGCCACGATGCCGGAGCAGGTCACGAAGTTCAGAATATCGTCACGCAGGAGACGGTATTCATACAGCAGCTCGGATGCCTGTTCCGCGCTGAGCGGCTGTTCCGGCTGATAGCCAGGATCCCGTTCCTGCTTCAAGAACACCAGGGCTTGCAGCAGCAGCTTCCCTTCGTCCCGATCGCGATCGAAGGCATGAGGGTCTCTGGTCACTCGCGCGGCGAAGATCGGCAAACGCTCGTATCTGTCTGACGGCAATGCGGCGATCGCCTGCAGCACAACATCGAGAACCTGACGCAGCCGTTCCGGATCCGTCTCGTACCAGTTCACGAGGTGACGCGCGCCCGCGCCGCGTTCTGCCAGATGTCTGATCCACTTCGCTCCTGCCTCATCGCCACGCTGATGACAGTTGTCTAGAAGCTCGCTCATCATCCGGTTCCAGCCGTCCGCCAGGCGCTCCCGCTCCTCACGCCTCGAGACCAGCGACACGCCCAGCACCCGCTGCAGTAATTCGAGGACGTCAATCCCCTGAAATCGGCTGTCCGCGACCGCCTGGGCAAACTGCGCATAGGTCACCGTGGCGGAGCGAGTGCCGCCGAGGTCTCGCCTAAGCAGCAGTCCTATAGCCTCGCGCTCTTCATCAGTCAGACCATCCAGCTTCACGCTGCCGCCAAGCCTGCCCAGGCTGCGGTACTTATCCGCGAAACCTTGCAGCAAGCGGCGATAACCTCCATGAGCGAAAAATTCAACCGCTTCATGCACATGATGTTCCTGGTCCTGATTCATACTCACCTGCTCCCACAAGTTCGCTTGTTATCCGTCTTCCCCCATAGCCGCATCCTTCGCCACGGCAACTTCCGCGTTCGCTTGCTGCAACGACCTGAGCTCCCGCCCATTCCAGAGATAGCGGACAACCGTGACAAACGGCGCGTTCTTCGGACGAACCAACTCGCAGATCGACAGCGCCGACACCGTATCATAGTCGCCCCAGAGCGCCTGCGAGTTCATGATGTAGTTAAACCCAAGTTTCTCCACCAGATCGAACATGTCGCGGATATTGTTCTCATCGACGCCCGCGAACGCTTCGTCCAACGAGATGATGTAAGGCGCATCCTCCCGCGCTTCCATATACCGCGAATAGGCCGCGCAGAACAACGGGATGTACATGGCCATCGCCTTCTCGCCGCCGCTGAAAGTGTAGAAGACGTGATTGGTCAGTTCCTTGCGCTTTTCCCCTTCGCGTCTGTAATACAGGATGAAGGCGAACCATTTCCGGTAATCCAGCATGTCCTTGATCACCTGGTGTAACGTTTCGCCGAAGGCGCTGCCTTCGATAAGCTCCTTCGCCTGACTGACCTTCGATCGGAAGTGACGGGTGATCCTCTCCATATCCTCGTCGCGAAGCAGACGCGCATCCGTGCGCAGCAGCTTCACCAGATCCTCCGTATCCATCTCCTCTTCCCGCTCAGCCGTCTTCGGCTTCCATTGGATCGAGAATTTAAGACCGCTGGACGAATCCCGCTCGTCCATTAACGCATTGATCTGCTCTACCCAGCGTTCCGCGCGGCCGATGCGAGCCCGGATCATGCGTCCGACGCTGTTGAAGATGATTTCTTCGAACAGCTCGCGGTCCTTCTCTTGCAGATACAACTGCTGCCGTTCGATATCCTGTTCGAGTTGTGTCCTCATGAAGTAGGGGCTGACCCGCTTGCCGTCGTATTCCATATAGATGAAGGAACGCCGCGACTTCTGCTGCCATTCCTCAAACAGGATGCGATAGTTGTCCGGAACCTCCTCCAGACGAAGTGCCAACGCTGAGTCGTCTGATTTGTCCATCACCAGCCGGTACTCGACGAGTACACGCTGGGCCTCATAAAAAGCCCCCGTCAATTGACCTGTCAGTTTCTCGCGATCCGTGTCCCCCTTCATCCGCTGCGCCCACACGTGAGCTTCCTTCAGCAACTGGGCTTGCGAGGAGTGATGAGGTTGCGCTCCTTCAGCATCAGACAACTCCGCACCCGCTTCATCCTGTTTCACATCCCGATCCAGGACAAGTGACAGCCTTCTCTCCTCCTGGAAGCTCTTCTGCCACAGTTCCAGCAACCGTCCCGCTAGTTCCAGCTCACGCTCGAGCTCATCCGATTCTTTCTGTAGCTGCTCCAGATCCTTCTGCAAGGCGGTGCGCTGCTTCTCAAGCCTGATGATCTGATTCGGCAGCGCAGCTAGTCTGCCGAGCACCTCGGCGATTCGCCGCCTGACCTCCTCGGCACCCATCTCCTGCAGCAACCTGCTGAGCACCTCGATCGAGGAGCGGCATCCCGCGAGCTGATCCGCGATCACCCGGCACTCTCCCTTCAGCTGATCCACATCCAGCTGCACCTGCTCGCGATACTCATCCATATGCTCATGTTGCTTGCGCAGACCGACGAACCGGGAGCTGAGCTTATCCAGTTCATTCAGATTCGATACATAGGTACGCATGAAGCCGCGAGCTTCCTCATAGACTTCCTCCCTGGCCTCCAGCGCAATGTTGCGCGTCATCTCTACCAGCTGACTGCGGATCGCCTGCAATCGGTTCGCCGCTTCCTTCACCTGCTCATGCTTGCGACTAACCTCCTGCTCGCAAGCCGTCACCTGATGCCGCGCCGCCTGCCAGATTCCATACGCATCCTCCACCTGCCTGCTCGATGGAAACTGCCGCAATTCCTCCTGCAGCAACTGCATGCGCGCCTGTTCTTCCTGCAGCATCATGCGGACTTGCTGCATTTCATGGGCGAGAGCGGCGCATTCCTCCTGCAGCCGTTCGATCTGCTGCTGACGATATCTGCGGCGGGCGATTCGCCCGATGAATCGGGCTTCCGACTGTCTGGGTGCATGTCCGCCGAGCAGCCCGACCCGGTAACGCCCGGACTTATCCAGCGAAGCAGATCCTTCCCCCTCCTCGCCGAGCGTGATGCTCGTCAGGATATTCATGATGTCTTCGCCGGAGACTTGGGTTTCTTCGTCAATCGCTGGCTCCAGCCAGTCAGCCAGTGTGTGGGCGAACAGCTTCGGCTCCGGTCTCAGCACCCGATCGTACTCCGGGCGGACAAGCGGCTGCATCTTCTCCGGAATGATCAACGCGTCCAGCACGCCCATCGCGGACAGAGCAGCCTCCAGCCTCTCCTTGTCCGCATCGGGCACATGCGCTGCGAACTCCACCGCCGCATAGAACGGTATATGTGGGATCCCTTGCTCGCGCAGCTTCCGTCGGGTCTCCGCCGTATCGGGATGGCGCTCGGGTTCCGGATCCTTGCGGTCTCTCCAGCTCGCCAACTCCACCTGCTTGTCCGCCAGCTGTTTATCCAGCAACTCGATCTGATGGTACATCCGAGCAAGATTGCCCGCGATTACACCCTGGATCTGCTGATGGGCACGACGCACTGGCTCCAGCAGCTGGTCTGCGGTATAGTCCTCAAACAAGCCATTCATGCGCCTCGCCGTTTCGTGCAACTGTTCGTCCGTCAATTTCAAGGTGCGGTTCGCGGCATGCCAGTCATGCAGCGCAGTCAGCAAGCGGCTCCGTTCCTCCTCGAACAGACTGCGCCACTTATCCATCTCCGACTTCTGCATATCCAGCTTCCTGCGCGCCTCGGCCAGCTCCAGATCGTATTCCTTGTATCGCTCAAGAGCCCGCGTCTGCTCGCGTAGCTTCTGCAGCGCCTCCTCCAGACGGTCGAGATATCGCTTCGCGTCCTGCTTCCACATGAGGAAGCTATAGTCTTGCCCGCGGGTCTGTTGCCACTCCGTCCTGGCGATCCGATGCCCGTCGAACATCGCTTCCTCCGCATCGGAATCCAGCAACTCCGCCAGCTCATCCATCTCCTGTTCGCATGCCAGCATCTCCTGCTCCAGAGCCTGCAATTGCTGGATCATATCGTGCTCGCGCTTTTTCTTCCTGTCCAGCTCCTGCTCCTTCTGCTTCAACTGCTGTTCATATCGACCTGCCTGCTCCTTCAACTGCAGCAGCTCCCGTTCCCGCTTGAACACGTCACCGCTCTCCAGCTGATCGCGCTCCTGCTCAAGCGCCGCCTGCTCCTGACTTAGCTCTCCCAGTTCCGCCGTCAGAGCCTCGCTGCCAGCCTTCGCCTCCGCCATCCTGGCACCGAGCTGATTGCTCCTGGACTTCAGCTGTTCCACCCTCCGGTTGGCTGCCAGGTATCCTGCGGCTTTCTCGCCCAGCACGTATTCATTGTACCCGTCATATTGCCTGCACAGCCTGGATATTGCCTTCTCGTCGCGGATCAGCTGGTCGAGCTGCTGCTTCGTCTGGTCCATGTGCTCGATCGTATCGGACAACGGCCTTAGCTCATCATCCGATAAGGCAGGCAAAGCATCGTTCAGGATCTCATATATCACCGTCGGCTTGAAGTCCTTAGACAGCTTGGGGCTACGAAGCTGAATCAGCAGTTTCATCAGATCGTCATACGCCTCCAGCGTCTCGAAACCGAAGATATGCTTGTTCACCAGCGCCATGTATTCCCGCTGCGTCGTTACGACCTGGCCGCCCTGCTCCAGACGATTCTCCAGCTGCTTGCGGGAAAGCGGGATCTTGTCCGCCTTGCCGGTCTCCGGATTGATCTCCAGCGTATACAGCTCGATGTGATGCCCTATCCTTCGGTTGTCCGTGATGACAAATCCCCAAAAATCGAGATTGCCATGGCGTTTCGCTCTTAGGCCGATGCCGGTCGTCAGATATTGCTCGCTGTTTTGCCGCTTGTATTCGAGATAGAGGTAGCCCGTCCGCTCATCGCGGTCCACCACCTCCTGCTCGCCCAGCAGATAGTCCTCCATGCGTCTCGCCTTGGAGCCGAAGGGATCGAGCCGGTCCGGCGACTTGCGCCCGTCGAGCAGCACCGTGATCAGGCTCTGCATCGTCACGGACTTGCCCGAGCCATTCGTGCCGCGCAGCAGCAGCTTGCCGTCGGCAAAGTGGAACTCCTCATCATCGTAATACCAGAAATTCAGCAGACCCGCCCGATTCAACTGCCATTTATTCATCTTCATGCTCATCGTCCTCAACGTCACCGTCCAGTATAAAATCACGCGGATACCGGCCCGTCGTCCGTACCAAATGCGGGTAAAGCATAACCATTCCGGTCTCCTCGTCCACCTCTGCCATCTTCCATTCCCGCCAAAGGTTGAGCAGCTCCGTTACGGTCGCCTGTACGGACTGATCCGAGCGATACTGCTTGCTCCAGCCTGCGCCATATTTCTCCTTGCAAGCCTGCACCCGTTGCTCGAGCTCATACATGCTCATCAGGATCTTGTCCCGGGAACCGACCGTCACCTGGCCGCTCATGACTTCCGCCCGCAGCTGTTCGGCAAACTGCAAGGAGATGTCGCTAATCGCCCGCTGATCGGGATACAGGTGCGAACGGTGATTTCGCTCTGTCTGCGTAAGCATCGCGGTATGCCGGTACAGCTCGAACTGGTAGCTGGTATGGCGCTCGATATCCTCGCGGATCCGGTTGCGGTACGTTCTCAGGTACAGGAAGTCGACATCATCATCGCTCGTGCGCAGCATGGCTGGCGTCAGGAACAGTTGCCGATAGACGCGATGCCTCCGCCGCATGCCCGTCTGCTCGTCACTGTTGTCCGTATATTCCGCTTCCAGGAGCTCCTTCAGCGAGCTGTACTGGAACAGATCCTTCGGATAAGTGCGCATGAAATAGCGGGAATACACCGGCACCTCATACAAGACCTCGCTCGACTCTGCATACCGGAACTGCTCTATGTCGCCGTCCACCGTCAACACCAGCTGCAGTTCTGTGGCAAACTGCATCACTCGAACTAGCGACTTGCGATGCTCGTAGTGAGTCCAATCCAGCTCATCGGGATAAATGCTTTTCAGTTCCTCGCAGCAATCCGACAGCAGGAACTGATCGTCCACCGACTTCGTCTCCAGAAACGCCAGCAAACAGCAAAACAGCGCATAGTCCCGTTGATCGGTGAACTTCTGGATGCCCATCCACGCCTCAGGCGATGCGGGAATCTTCTCCAGCTTGGCAAAATGCCGATGCACAATTAGCCGATACCCGAACTTCTCCCGGAAATAGACCGTCAGCGCCTGCTCCCGCTCGCGGATCATCCGAAAGCGCTCCGGATCATCCTCGCGCAGGATCCAGAAGCTCTCAAGCAGCCAATCCGCCGCTTCCTTCGCCTGTTCATCGAAGATATTCTGCGATGACAACTATGGCCCCCCCTTCAGTCGAGAAACATGATCATATAATTCGGCATGTGCAGGATTCCATCCGGCGATGCAAGTTCGATCTGCTCGTCGTCGAGCAGGATAACCTTGTACTTGCGGCCAGTCTCCGTTTTACCCACTCCATCGAGCTGACCGCCCGCCCTGGCGATCCATTGCAACAATGTCTTCCGCACATAGGGGTCGACTTCCGGCAGTTCGCTCAAGCGTATCCGGTCGCTTCTGATGATCTGTTCGATCAGCCTGTGCTCCGCTTCTTTCATGAGCAGGTGCTGCTGCAGCATCCTCTCCTTGTCCGCTGATCGATCCTCGATTGCATGCGGCCTTGTTCGTTCGCGGTAGTTCCTCGTCCGCGGCCGGATCGTCAGCACCGTTGGTGTCTCCCGCCACAGGTCGGCATCGATGTCCTCGGTCCGCCCTGGCTCGGCGAACAGATGGCGCGTGTGGAACACGCCAAACACGCACGCCGACAGCTTGTGCGCTTCCTCCATCGGCAAGGTGAGAAACCACTCCGCGAGATGGAGGTAATCCTTGCGCCGGCTTCGCATGTTGTTGTATCGTTCCCCAAGCCGCTGCGCGAATCGCGTCATCTTGCGGATCGTCTCATTGGTCTCGTTCTGCATATACTGCATCTCGCTGTCATTGCCGTTTATACCCAGGAACCAGACGCGCAGGCTGTTCCACTGATCCCTTAACCTGGACACAAGTTCCTGTTTGTCCAGCCTCTCATCCATGCGCGGGATGCTCAGCTGATAGTCTGCCACGCGCTCCACCGCCAGTTCCAGCCAGTCCGTATCAGCATGGAGCAGGATCGACTCGATCTTCAGCGACGACTTCTGCAGGGCAGACATAAAATTGCGCAAGTAGGTAGTCAAAGCTTCCTTATATAACAGGAAATCCTCCGTCTGCATCATATCCTCGATCTTCTCGCTCTTGAGGTAGGCGAGGTAGTCTGTCGCATTCTCCGTCAGTTTGCGGAACTGATCAAACAGATCTTCCCACAACCGGTTCACTTCCTCCGGCGTCATCTTCTCAATGCGGTACACCTTCTCCGTCGGATCGCGGAATGGGCTTGCATCCAGAGCAGTCAATTCGCCCAGGAGCTGCAGCAAGCGTTCGAACAGCGTCCGCTCCAGCGAACCGCCGAAGGACTCGCCGAGTTGCTCGAGCTGATGCACCATCCGCTCGATCTCAACCGTGTACGGGCTGCATTGATAGCGGAACTTCTTGCGCTTGAACTCCTCGATAGAGGATACCTTGCCCGTCTCCTGGCGCGGGATCAGGTTGCCCCAGGCGACCAGACGCTGCAGATCGTTCTCCAGCATTTCTTCAGTATATGGGGCGAAAACCTCGTATTGCTTCAGGTGGTTGAATACTTCTTCTGGCAACAGATAATGCCTCAGCCGCTCATGCTGCCGATAGAAAAAACGCAGGATCGCACGGTATCTCCATGTGTTGTCGGTATTGAGATAGGTCACTTCCGGTATCGGTTTCAGCAGTCGTTCGTCCACATGCATTCACATCCGAGATTTCGTCATTTCTTGCATTTTAACATGATTGTAAAGTAAGGTACACCGTTTCCATAAAAAAGAAACAGCCCTTCTGCAATTGATTACTCGAAACAGCTCGGCTAAATTATAAAGTCAACTTTCGCACCTAGAAAATCAATGTAAAACCAATTGTGGAGCGGGCTTAGGGTCTGCTGATTAGCCAGCTTGCCAAAATAGAAAAACACCGCTTCGTTTGGTAAAGTGAGAGTGACGACTTCCACTACCAGACAGAAG
>Ga0207747_1001217_pt1 | contig 19684 bp, 30 predicted proteins | sample HigsolmetaGSP11D_FD_184839 | JGI IMG/M metagenome (GOLD analysis project Ga0207747, IMG submission 184839) | High solid enriched microbial communities from the Joint BioEnergy Institute, USA - SP1-1-D (SPAdes) | ecosystem: Engineered > Bioreactor > SSF (Solid state fermentation) > Aerobic >...
AGTACACGTTCATCATTACGCCGCTGACCTTGAATTTGAACAGATTCGCAATGTATATCGCATCTATGCAAAACATGAAAGAGCAATTGATGAAATCTTCCCTAAAAGCCGTTTCGATAATCGGTATGCAAAATTGATTAATGGGAGTTGGATGGATTCAAACGAAACGGTAATTCAAGTAGTGGAGAGAATGCAGGACATTGAAGAAATGAAACAGGTACTTGGCGGATCAGATTATTATGGAGTGTATTACAGAAGCCAAAGATATTACAAAGTAAATTTTGTATCGTGGGTAAATCATGGGACGTTAGAGTTCAGACAGCACGCTGGATCGACAGACTATCAAAAGATCAGTTCTTGGATTATCCTCACTCATAAAATTGTAGAGACTGCTCAATTCGCAGGTAAGAAGATTAAACCAAAAGGTAAAGCAAGAATCGCTAAGTGTGAACCTGATGAAGCATATGTTCATCGTAACTATGACCTCTACACTGAACTTGGATTGAATGGAACTGAAATCAGCGAGTTTATCGGCAAGAGAAATAAGCAGTTTAGAGATCAAGGTGTAGGAAAAAGAGGGGAATATATGGTAACAGTATAAGGGGAGGGAATACCTCCTCTTTTTGTATAAGGAGGGGAACGGAAATGCATATTTTAGTCGTGTATGGAGATAAGCAGTATCATTGTACGTCATTTAAGGAGGCTATTGAGGCCGTGAAGCGGTCTAATATGTTCTCCGAAGGTGAACCCTTCGACTTGTGGTATGAAGGGCTTAGAAACCGTTTTAAGGCGGTCTATGGAGGTGATCTAATTTCTGGCGATTATGAGCAGAATATTTATGAAATGAGTCTGAATCGGTTGATTGATGTTTACATCTCCAATTAATGTGCTTGTCACTTGTTTATTATGTATCTACGTGTATAATGAGTATAGATGGTACGTGATTCAAGGAGGGGGAAGGATGAAGTGACGGCCTTCCCTTTTCTTATAAACTACTATGAATATTATCATGGTACGTGTATAATAATAAGTGCAAGGGATGAATAAATCGAAGGAGAGATAAGCGATGAGCGATGAAATTAGTGTTCTTAGAGAGCGGGCAGAGGCCGCAAAGAAGCTGTACGCAATCGGCAAAATGAGTCAATCGGAAGCCATTGAAGAAGTCAAACCATACATTGAAGCGGTTAATGCTAAGAGCAAAGAGATCGCTAAAAAGTATCATCAAAAGCCACGCTTTGTGTCTGCATTGAAGTTCCTTCGGCAGTAGGGGGCTAAAAGCCCCCAAACATACGGTAATTTTATGGTTTCCTATAGATGGAGTTAATGATTGTATAGAGTGAATTGGAGGTGTTGTATAAAGTGCCGGATGAGGTTTTTATGTTTCGATTTAACTACAATACACATTATTTTTATCTTGCGGTGTATGATCAGAATCAGAATAGCTACCTAATCTTTGATAGTTGTGATGAGCCAAATATAGTCGCCAATTTTGATGTCGAGCAAGTACATCGACTTATCAGGTCTAATGATTGGGTTGTGATTGGGAGGGAATTAAATGCCTGAATCGGTTGACGATATAATGTTTGTACGTGATAAGTTAGATGATCGTAAATACCTTGTCCTAAAGAGCGACAGTTACTATGAAGTGGTTTGGATTGATAATGATATTTACTGTGAAACTTCTTATTCAAGGTCTGATGTTAGCATGTTGTTAGACCTTGGAATTTGGGTAAAGTTAGGTAAAGACGGGAGTGTTGTTACGTGAAATTGCCAGATGAGTTCCTGTTCAGGGTCAAAGATACGGGTAGTTTGTACCTCGCTACACGCAATCCAAGTAAGCCATCAAAATTCATTGTAACGTGGGATCAGCCGGGGCTTAAGACATATTCTTTGGAGTATGATACTATCACGGTAAGCATCGCATTAAGAGAGGGAGTATGGGAAATGGTTGGTGAGGATCGTGAAGGCATTTAAGAAGAGAATACCGTTTTTCTTTAAGCATATTGGTGATATTCATGATGGCGAGAATGTTGTGCATCTCGCTTATCCAGATTCTAAGTATTATTACACTGTTGTCTGGAAAGAGCAGGGAGACGATGACCTTTATCGTGTGAGATATTCTAACACTCAGGTTCACTCTCAACTTGCTTCGGGGAATTGGGTTATTGATTGGCGTAATTTGGTTAATAACACTCCACATGCAGGAGGTGAATATAAATGAAATATACAATCATCGAAAGAACAGATTATGGCTGGAAAGAGCGTGAAATCACGCCAGAACAAGAAGCCGCACGCAACTATGCCGCCATTGGTGTTGTAGTTGTTGGGTTGGTATTCGTAATGATTCTTCTGTAATAAGAGGCTGAAAAAGCCTCTATTTTTTTTTGTTTACATTGTTATACAGAAAGATATATAATGCCATGAGGAGGAGATAGGAATGAAACTTGTTGATGTAAGATTTATTGTCAAAGGCGGAGGATTTGAGCACGCAAAAATTTTAAGTCCTATGATCGGAAGAGTCGCTCAAATGATCAGTGAAACGGGATCATATAAAGTGACTTTTGAGAGCGGGAGGCAGGTGGAGGCTGTCGGGTTAATCGTTTTAGGGGCCGTAGATAGCCCGAGAATCGTTGTTATCGATGAGGGGGCAGGGATAACTCAACCGGTAGGAGAATGAGCCTTATTTTAGTTATTCTGCTCGTTATAATGGCTGTTTGTGCAGAACTTAAAATTGATAAGTGGGAATGAAAGTAGCCGCCTTTTGGCGGTTATTTTTTTTTTGTCTTTTACGGTTGATTATTATAATGGATGGTGTATAATAAGAGTATGAAAAAGTTGGATAAACGGAGTTAAATTCTTATAAAGCCATAAATTGGAGGCGATAAGTAATGAAAGTTGGTTACGCATTGGACAGAGTTGAGCGGGTAGAGGTGTTGACGGATAGTTGCACGCATGTTTATGCAAAACTCATTAACGGTATGTGGTGGAGAGTGGACGGAGATTATGATGATATGGAGTATACGCAGGATGAATTTTCCGATCTGCTGATGAAATATGAAGGTGTTGGATGCTTAGTATTTCCACTGTCTATTGAAGATGAACCTGCATTGATTAAACATGTTATCCCTGATGATGCACAATCTTGTGTGATTTATGAGAAGGTTAACGGTTTAGTAAGACGGGTTGAGAGAGCAGTAAGAAATCGAAATGATTGGTTCTTGCAAATGAGTAACATTCGTATGAGCGATGATGAGTTTACTTACTACCTCACCAAAGAACTTGAAGCGAAAAACGGTAATTTCCTGTATAAATTCTTTGGGAAAAGTGGTGCGATATTGAAGTGAGTAAGGATGATCGATCTACAGACATGTTATGGTGGTACTTCATTGTGTGCAGTGTAATAGTAGTAGTTATAAGGCTACTCGTTTATGGGTAGCCTTTTTTATTTGCATAAAAGGTGATGTATTGATGCGTAAAGCAGTGAGAGGGGATATAAGCGATAGGAGGCTGTTAAATATGAGTAAAAAGAAAAAACGTAGTCCTCAATATGAGCAAAAATACAGCTTTAATCCATACAGTACGCACCTTACATTCAAACCAGACGAATATCAGCTTAAATACATGCAAACAATCGAGAAAAAGCAGGTTGTATTTGTAGATGCGCCGAGCGGGACAGGGAAAACTACATTGGCAGTGGAAATGGGTTTTGAAATGATGCGGCGTGGTGTATGTGATAGGATCGTGTATATCCGGTTTCCTGACGACAGATATTTAAGTCAAGGGTTCTTGCCTGGGGATAGTGATCAGAAGGCCGCAAAGCTGTTTCTGCCGCTTTTTGATGCCTTGGAGGAGTTAGGTATAGGGGAAGCCGCATTTACCGCTCTAAGGGCAAATGAGGAGATTATAATGGAGACTGACATGTCTATGCGTGGAGTCAATATGAAAAGAACTTTCCTGATCATCGATGAGGCTCAAAATGCTCGTTCAATCAGTGATTTGCAGTTGATTCTTACGCGGGTGCACGATGCCGGGGGGCGGGTAGTGGTAATTGGTCATACTGGTCAAGTGGATAACAAGAAGGTTGAAGAGATCAATGGATTAACTCCTTTTGAGGTATACCGTATACACATGTGTAAACAGAAATTTGCAGATACGTGTGAGTTAGTGAATAACTACAGAGGAATGATTAGCCAGTGGGCGGATCAGATTAATTTAACGATCAAGGAGTTAGTTTGAGGGGTCAAATTTGAGCCTTAAATATATACTAAAGTAATACTATATATAAATATAATTATTTATTAATTAAATCTAAATTAATATTTAATTATAACTAATAGGGCGCGGCCGAAAATGGTCGCGTCTTTTTGTTTTGCAGATAGATGATATTTGGTGCAGTATTATTGACGAATTATGTAGCAGATAAGATGGAGGAGTGAGGAAATGAGCAAGAAAGTGTATCTTACAGAGCAGGATACGATTGACGGTGTTTTGCTTCATGAGATCATTGAGAATTTTCAAAACGAGCAAGTTCCACGGATGCATAGAAATTATGAGTTGTATAAAGGGAAACATGCGATATTGGACAAGAAGGAAACAGACCCAAATAAGCCAAACAATCGATTGGTTAATAACTATTACGGCGAGATCGTTGATACAATTACTGGCTATTTCTTAGGGAACCCGATTGTGCTTAATTATGAGGTAGAAGAGGTTCAGGATTTCCTTGATTATATCTTTGCTGATAATGATTCTGATGATTTGTTCATGGAGATCGGAAAAGAGGGAGCAATCAAGGGTAGAAGTGCTCTTATGGTGTATCAAAATGAGTATAGCGAGACTCGCATGGTTCGTGTTCCGGCGGAAGAAGTTATTTTTATCTACAATGCAAATAAACCTGATGAACTCCTCTACGCTGTCCGGTTTTATAAGATTAAGCTTGCTAACAATGAAGATGAACTTCGGTATGCAGAAGTCTATAGCAGTTCAGACATCTCGTATTGGATTGAGGACAGTGAAATGGGTCTGTTCCGTGTTGATGACATGAACCCGCCTCATGAACACATCTTTGGTCGAGTACCTATCATCGAGTTCCCCAATAATGAGGAGCGGATGGGTGATTTTGAGAAGGTAATTTCGTTGGTTGAGGATTTCGATAAAATAATGTCCTCAAACTCGGATGAGTTGGAAGTGTTTCGGTCTGCTTACCTAATGATCAAGAATATGTCCCTCAACAACGATACCGTTCGGCGATTGAAGGAGGAAGGGATAATCGAGGTAGGGGAAGATGGTGATGTTAAGTTTATCACAAAGCAACTTCCTAAAGACTATATGACTGCACACCTTGACAGATTGCAAGATAACATTTATCGCTTCTCACAAGTACCTAACTTGTCTGACGATAATTTCGCAAACAATCTGTCCGGTGTAGCAATTCGGTTTAAATTGTTTGGATTGGAGACACGTTGCATCACGAAAGAGAGAAAGTTTAGACGGGCGATGAAGGAACTTATTAAGGTGCTGGCTGAACCTATTCGTGTTATCACCGGTGAAGTGGTCGATTTGAACAAGTTATCGATCCAGTTTACACGTAATGTACCTAACAACCTTTCGGAATTGGCTGATGTCATTCAAAAACTTAACGGTATTGTAGACCGTGTTTCTCTTGTTGGTTTGTTGCCGTTCGTTGACGATGCGAAAGATGTTGTTGAGATGGCTGAAAAGGAAAAAGACCCATATGCAAGAGAGACTGAAAGTTTCCGTCAACCGGCAACGTTGGAAGATTTTCCAGTAGAAGGTGACTAATCATGACTTCCGAAGAAAGAGAGCGGTTAATTAAGGAGATACAGAGAAAAGTTCTCGATAATCAAGCTGGTGTGATGGAGACAATCGAAGAGATGGAACGATATCTTACACGGCTTTATCAAAGAGTCGGTAAAGATATCGTTTCTCTTATTCTTGAACTGAATGCGCGGATGCCGAGTTGGACGTACATTGAGGCAAGCAAATACGCAAGGCTGGTTACATTACTTGATCAAATCAATGAAATTCTTAATGATCTTAGGGCGGAAGAAGTGAGTTATGTTAGACAGGAGTTAGAGGATATTTATGAGGAGAGATATCTAAGAACAATCTTTCTACTTGGTCAGTATACGGCAGTAACTCGTTCTTTTGACCGGATACCTAAGAAGTTTGTAAAAGAGTCGGTTAATTACCCATGGTCTGGGGCAATGTTTTCTGACAGAATATGGGACAATAAGGAGTTACTCCTCAAAAATTTACGTGAAGGAATAACCCAATCGCTTGTGTTAGGGGAGAGTATGCAGAAAGCCGCTGACCGTATAAATAAAGGTATTAATAACTCACGGTTTAATGCGTTAAGGGTGGCGAGAACAGAGGTAATGCGGGTAAGTTATGTGGCCGAGGCAAAGGCGATGGCTGATAACGGCATTAAAAGAGTTCAGTATTTGGCTACAACATCTGACGAGAGAACATGTGAAATTTGCGGTAAAACTCACCTGAAAATATTTCAGTTAGGTAAAGAGGTAATGTTGCCAAGACACCCAATGTGTCGATGCACTTATGTACCAATTCTCGACCCGATAAGCTATAATGATGTTAATGCGAGAACGAGAGCGATTCGTGATGCTGATGATTATCCGTCATGGAGAGATGCACAGTGAGCCGTTAGGCTCTTTTTTGTTTTCTTTAGTGATAAAATACACCAATTTGTTGTCAATAAATTTGAGGGGCAGAGATCAGACAACTATTTTTAGGGGTCGGTCATGCAACTAACATATGGGAGGAATTTAGATTATGAAAGCATTTGATGAAATTAAACTTAAATACCCTGTAAACCTTCAACTTTTTGCGGAAGGGGAAGATGCGGGTAATGATGATAGTGATAGTGCAGATGTAAGTGGTGATCAAGGCGAGGATCAAACACCTAAATCGCCAAGCCTTGAAGAGTTGCTTAAAGATGAGAACTTCTTGAAGGATTTTCAATCTCACGTTGATAAACGTGTAACTGACGCTGTGAAGAAAACAACTAAGAAGCTGAAAGAGCAATTCGAGGAAGAACAGCGTAGAGCGCAAATGACCGAAGAAGAACGGAAAAAAGAACTTGAAAAACAGCTTGAACAAGAAGCTAAAAAGCGGGAACTGGAAATTCGTTCTCGTGAATTGAAACTTGAACTGATCGACATTCTGGAAGCTGAACAACTCGACACTGGGTTCCGTGATCTTATTGACGTTTCAGCGGCGATCAGCATCGAGGATCAAGAAGAAGCGCGGAAAACTCTTGAAACCAAAGTTAAGAAGGTTAAAGAGTTATTTACAGCGTTGGTGGATAAAAAGGTTGAGGAAGTCAAGAATGAGTACCTTAAAGGGAAAACTCCTGAATTGAAGCACAACGAAAACAATCCCCCACTCGATGAGTACCAAAAAGCCTTAAAACGTGGCGATGTGCGCGGCATGATCGCTTCTAAGTTTAAGAATAAAACAACCTATTAAAAGGAGTGATTGGTAAATGAAGAAGTATGCAAATACTTTTTTGACTGGTGAATTGATTGACTTGTCCAATGAAATTGCGCTGGTTAATCCTGTAGATACTCCGCTTTACACACTGTTGACTGGTCGTGGACAAATCGTTCCGGCTAAAGATATCACGGTTACGTGGAGAGAGAAGCAAATGAATCAAACCCTCTCGAACACAATCCTTGAAGGTGCAGAGGCTGGCAGTGCTATCAACTCCACTCGCACGATGCTGTCGAATGTGTGCCAGATTATCGAGAAGGTTACTTCTGTTTCTGGTACTGTTCGCGCTTTGGCGGCTCAAGGGATCGGTGATGAGTTTCAGGCAGAGGTACAAGACCGTCTGGCTGAATTGAAGCGTGATATTGAGTATTACATCATTAATGGTGTAAAAGCACTTGAAAGTGGCGCTACTCCTCGTCAAATGAACGGCTTGCTGAATCTGATTAATTCTAATAACGTTATTGATTTGGCTGATGAGACTTCTAATCCGGGCATTCTTACAGAAAATCATCTTCTCGATATGTTGCAAAAATCGTGGGCTAAAGGTGCAAGCGGTACGTTCTATGCGTTCTTGAATGCAACTGAAAAACGTATTGTCAACAACCTGCTGAAAAATGGCTCTAATACACGTTTGATTGCAGAAGCAGGAGATAATGTGATGGGTATTAAAGTTTCCCGTGTTGATTCCGACTTCGGTGAAATTAACTTTGTACTGAACCGCCATATGCCTCAAGGCACGATTATGGCTGTTGATTTGGACTATGTTGAGATTGCTGAACTGCGTCCTCCTTTCTATGAGGATTTGGCTAAAACTGGTGACTACTCTAAAGGCCATGTTCTGGTTGAAAACACTGTTAAACTGTTGAACCAATATGCTGGAGGTAAAATTGTAGGAATTACGGGCTAATTTAATATCGAGTTGGGTTTGTTATAAAAATAAGGGCATAATGGCGGACTGGGCTTACTCGGGCCGTCAGATTTAATATCGAGTGGGGTTTGTTATAAAAATGAGGGGCCGGGGTTTAAATCCCTTGCCCCTTTTTTATTTGTATGAAGGAGGAGTATTTGAATGGGTAGACCGAGAAAGAATCCTATTACTGTGCCAGAGAAGCCTGTAAACGGGACGGAAGAAGAACAGTCCCAGTTGGATGAGTTGAAGGATCGAGAACGTGAGATTAAGACTTTTACGTTTGAATCTGATAATGCTTATATGTGGGTTGGTTTCCTGAATATTCAGTTCCGTAAAGGTCGGTATACTACAAATGACCCCAATGTTGCTGAACAGCTTAGGAAGTTGGAAGGAGTCCGTGAGGTTTAATTGAGAGGAGGCGAGTAAGTTGGATAAAGAACAAATATTGTCCAATGTAAAGTTATTGAGCGGTTATATTGATGGCTCAAAAGATACTCTCTTATCTCTACTGATCGATAAGGCGGAAAAGGATATTAAAGTTTTCTGCAATAACGATTTCATGGTTGAAGGTGAATATCAATTCCCTGAACCGCTGGAAAGTGTTTTAGAGGACTTAGTTCTTTTCCGGTTTAATCGGTTGTATTCGGAAGGGTATTCGAGTGAGACTCTTGGAAGTCGATCTGTTACCTTTACTGACGGTTTGCCGAAAGAAATTAAGATGCGGCTATACCCGTACCGTTTGATGAGGGTGTTCTAATATGCGGTTTATGACTGATGAGGTAATTGTCAAAAGAAATCAGACGGTATTAGGGCCGCTTAACAGACCTATCACGGAACTTATTGAGATCGGAAGGTATAAATGCTCTCTCGATAAAGGAACAGGTAGTACGGTCACGCAAACTGACCCACAAGCCGTTGTGAGAAACTTGTTTAGCCTTTATGTCGAGCCTCAAGCTGACATTAAGAGAAATGATGTGCTCTATATCAATGGAGAGAAGTATTTTGCTACAGACCCTGCTGTTAGACACCGCACCCATATTGAACTTGAGATCATCACCAACGCGGAGGCTTAATTATGGCGAAGAAGAATGATAACCATAAATATTACCGACATTGGGGAGAATTTGAGGAGAGAGCGAAAAGAGTTATTAAGGACTTCGATGAGAAGAAAGAACAGCTATTGATGAGGCTGGGCACGATTTATCAGCTTGAAGTCAAGAAGAAGATAACGACATTAGGTGCGGTGGACACAGGAAGATTGAGGTCAAGTATTGTGATTGAGTTTGAGGGCGATAGTCGCGTTGTTGTCGGTACGAATGTTGAGTATGCACGATTCGTTAATGATGGGCATGTGCAACACAGACGTTTCGTGCCGGGGAGATGGAGAGGGAATAATACGTTTGAATATATACCTAATTACAACGAGGGTATGATGCTTACTGAGCGGTTTGTCTACGGTAAAAAGTTCATGGAGAAGGCTATGATTGTAGCGAGGCCTAACATGAAGCGTGAAATTAATCAATTCATGAACGATTTAAGGAGTGTCTGGGATGATTAGGATTTTAAACAGCGTTGCTGATAGACTGATCAGCAGATATAGAACCACTCCTGTATATATTCAAAGGATACCTGCTGGATTTGTTCGACCCTCATTTTTTATTCAATTTGTGGCTGGTGACATTGAAGAATTGAACAGATATAAAAGACGGTGGAACTTGAATGTTCAAGTCGTCTTTTTTAGTGGGCGCACTGATAATGAGGTTGTAGATGTTGATAAACAAATGGGGGAGTTAAACAAGATTTATTCGTTGTTCATTGATGGGAGTTTACCTGTTTACGGGACGGATAGATTTGCGAAAGTGACAGGCATCAATGGTTATGTTCAGGATGAGGAAATTTATTTTGATCTTCAAATGTATATCGATGATTTCGATGAATTGAAAGAGCCTGACGATTATGATATCGCACAGGATGCTGACATTGAAATAAAAAATGTGGAGGAGTGATATAAAATGCCATTGCCTCAAATTAGTATTGAGTTTAAAAGTACGGCAATTTCTGCTATTCAACGCGGTAGCCGTGGAGTGGTTGCGCTGATTTTGGTTGATCCAACTGTTGGCGGATTTTATCGTATGACTTCTGTAGCTGATATTCCGACTAATGTTTCGGCGGCGAATAAGAAGCAAATTGAATTGGCATTTGTCGGCGGAGTCAATCCGCCTCAATCTGTTGTGGCGTTCTTCTTACCTTCTACTGTTTATGATGCAGAGACTGATACTCATGATTTCACAATCGCACTTAACTATCTCGAAGGTGTCAAGTTTGATTATCTGGCTGTCCCAGATATCACTGAAAATGATACTATTGATTCTTGGGTAAAATCTCAACGGCAAAATGGTAAGAAGATTAAGGCTGTTCTGCCGAACGTTGACGCTGACCATGAAGGGATCATTAATTTCACTACGGATAGCATTGTTGTAGGTGATACGACTTATACTACCGCTGAATTTTGCTCTCGTATTGCTGGGCTTCTGGCAGGTACGCCGTTGCAAGTATCGGCTACGTTCCAAGTGTTGCCTGATGTTGATGATGTGCCGAAAGTGACTAAAGCTGATCTCGATGATCGGATCGATAACGGTGAGTTCGTCATTTACAATGACGGTGAAAAGGTAAAAGTTGCTCGTGCAGTAAACTCTCTTCAAACTACAACTGCTGACAAAGGCGAAGATTGGAAGAAAATCAAGATTGTTGATATTCTCGACCTTGTTTATACAGATATTCGCAAAACAGCAGAGGACAACTACATTGGTAAGTATGCAAACAGCTATGATAACAAAGTGCTGTTGATTTCTGCTATTAACGGCTATCTTAAACTGCTGGAAGCTGATGGTGTTCTGGATGCTAACCAAAATGTTGTAGGTATCAATGTTGTTAAGCAGGAAGCATACTTGAAATCCATCGGAGTTGATACTACGGGGATGAATGAGCAAGAGATTAAAGAGGCAAATACGAAGGATAAAGTATTCCTTGAAGGTACTATTAAACCGCTGGATGCAATTGAAGATATCAGTTTGGACTTCTTAATCTAACGAGGAGGTGGATATAAATGCAGGGCAAAAACGTTATTAACGGTACGTTCGGTGAGGTTTGGTTGGATGATGAGAAGCTTGCAGAGCAAAAAGGACTGCAAGCACAAATCAGCTTTAACAAAGAGGATGTAAACATTGCTGGCGAACTCGCAGTCCACAAGAAAGTAATTTCTTGGGAAGGTACTGGAACACTCCGTTTGCATAAAGTTAATTCTGGTGTAGCACGTAAGGTTAATCAGATGATTAAAGAGGGAAAGGAAGTAACATTTACGGTTATCTCTAAATTATCCGACCCAGATGCGGCAGGAGCAGAGCGGATTGTAATTCGCAATGTTCTGTTTGATGATCTTACGATGATTGATTTTGAACCTGCTACAGTTCTTGAGTTGGAAATGCCGTTTACATTTGATGATTATGATTATATTGACTACATTGACTAATGGAGGGCTTAATGCTCTCCTTTTTTATTTTATCTAAATTTAGGAGGATTTGATTATGACTCAAAAGAAAGAAGCTAAAAATGCGTTGGATTTGTTACTTGGTGTGGATATCGGGATGGTCGCAAAACCACGGAAAGAAATTCATATGCCGCGCCTATCGAAACAGTTGGGGCAAGATGTCGTATTCACGATTGAAGCTTTGTCTGCCGATCAATTTGAAACTGTTCAAGATAATGCTCTAAAAATCAGTGGAAAGAATGTTGATGTACGTGTTACAGAAATGCAAATCTTTACATTGATTGAAGGCGTTGTTGAACCAAGTTTCAAGAACAAGGAACTGCGGAATAAGTTCGGAGCACCTACACCTAAAGAATTAGTTAAAAAACTGTTGATTAGTGGTGAGATTCAATATCTGTATCAAGAAATTACTGCATTGAGCGGGTTTGGCGACGAGGACGACATAAAAAACTAATGAAAACAGACGGCCTTGTGCAAATGATGTATTGGTACTGGAAGAAGAAGGGTATTAGGCCGTCTGTATTTTATACTATGCCGAGAGGTGAATTAATTCTCATTCAAGAGTTCTTTAAGATGGAACTTGAAGAGGAGCAAGAGAAGCGGGAAGCGTTCGAGAAGAACCCAGTATGTCCAGCGATGTTATTCATGTAACGAGGGGGTGAGGTTATGCTAAAATTTGGCGCACAGATTGACCTACAGGATAAATTTACAATCACGATGCGCAAGATTATTAAACAGCATGAGCAATTTCAAAAGTCTGCATCTAAAGTTCGGAATATTTTACAGACGACTTTTGGAAAGCCGTATAAGGCGATTATGCAGGTTAAGGATAATGCGACTCGTGCGATTAAGAATGTAGGAAGTGCGATCAAAAAGGTAGTTTCTGTCCCTCATCAAATTACAGTTAAAGTCAAAGATGCGGCTTCCAGAGTACTTGATGGCGTGAAGAAGAAGATCGAGGGAATTAAGAAGCTTGCTGGAGGTATAGTCCTTGGTGCTTCCGGTGCTGTTGCTGGTGCAGGGATCGGTATAGGAAAAGCTATCAGTCAAGGCGCTACTCTTGAGGATCAGATGGTATCAATAGGTCACTTCTTGCAGGTGAATAATACTAAGGTTAAGCCGGAAGATATCGAGAAGATGCGGGATCAGTATATTGCGGCTTTGCGTAAGAATGCGGCATTAACACCGTTTTCTGATTCGGAAGTTGTTGAGGCTGGTACTCGTGCATTGAGTATTGCAAACGGTAGCACCAAAAATGCAATGAAACTCGTCGAACTTGCAGAGAACATGGCGGCACTTACACCCGGAAAAACGATCATGGATGCGATGGAGGCTCTTGCTGACGCCCAAATGGGTGAAATGGAGCGGATGAAAGAGTTTGGATTTAAGGCTGGTGCTGATCAAGTTGATGCGGCAGGTGGTGCTGGTAATGTTGACTTTACAAAGCTGAAAAGCGTAACCGGAAAAGGTCTTACCCAGATGTTTGAAGGTGGGGCAGATAAGTTATCTAAGACTGGTTCCGGTATGTGGTCAACAATTACTGGTAACTTAGGCACAATCTTTCAAGATATGGGTTATAACATGTTGATGAATCTCAAACCTGCTCTTGAACAACTCATGAAGTTGCTTGATCAATATCAGCCCCAAATTGTCAACTTCGCTAACATGGTTGCAAATGGGTTCGGATTCCTTGTTCAAGCCGGACTGAAATTGTCTGGGTCGATGGGTGGAACGTTCGGAAAAATTAAGTCTGTTGTTATGCAAGTTTGGAACAGCACTCTTAAACCTATCTTCGAGACATGGAAAACGACAACTAAAAGTCTGTTGCCTGTATATAAGAATGTCTTTACTACTGTAGCTAACACGATTGTTCAAAACATCAACAAATTCCAGCCTGTGATTAAGGCTGTTCAGGATTCTTTCGTTGCTACAAGCACAATCACTCGCGCAGTGATACCTATTATCGGCCAAGTTTTCCAAACGGTGTTCCCTATTGTGGCTGATTTAGTCGGATATGTGTCCAAAGCCATTAGTTGGTTAGTGCAGAATGTAATTATACCTATGGTTCCGAAAATCAGTGCATTATTCAAGCGTGTATGGAAGGTTGTCGGGCCGATTCTGCAAAACCTGTGGGATATTATTAAGTTGGTTATTGATATTGTTTCTCCAATGTTTGATGCGGTCTTTAAACCTGTGTTTGAGGGAATTGTTGATGTCATTGAATGGGCTTGGGATATCATCGAACCTATTTTTGAAGGCATCAATAAAGGTCTTGGATGGGTCAAGGAAGGCTTAACATGGGTTAAGGGTAAAGTTGTAGGCGGCGGAGATGAAAATGGAGGTAATAGGGATTCTGGTGGCGAGAAGGGTAAGAAACGTGCTATTGGTATTAAAAAAGTACCCTACAATAACTACCCAATTTTAGCTCACCAAGGTGAGCGATTGCTTACGAAATCTCAAGCCATGCAAATGGATCGTAAGGAGAAGGAGGAGCATAAATCAAGACCGATTTTTGCTCATCTTGACGAGCAATTGCTTACGAAATCTATGCAGATGTATCGTAAAGAGATGGAGGAGCATCAATCAAGACCGATTTTTGCTTACCTTGATGATCGGTTGCTTACGAAATTTCAGGCTATGCAGAAGGATCGTAAAGAGAAGCAAGATCAACAATCAAGTGGAAATATTGAGGTAGGCAAGAAACGTGCTATTGGTGTTCAGAGAGTACCTTATAATAACTACCCGATTTTGGCCCACCAAGGTGAGAGGTTGCTTACGAAATCTGAGGCTATGCAGATGGATCGTAAGGAGAAGCAAGATCGTCAATCGAATGGAAATATTGCGGTAGTTAAGCAAGGATTGAGAGACTTAAAGGTAGTTATTCAAAATGCGATTATTCGTGAAGAAGCTGACATTAAGAAACTGGTTCATGAACTTGTCGCTGAATTAGAGAGAGTACAGCTTGGTTTCGCGGGATAAAGGAGGGGGAATAGAAAATGTTCGAGGTTTGGCTTTCTTATAATAATGGGGAGCAGAAATTGAGATTGCCTGTTCCTCCTCAAGAGATCAAGATAACAAAGGGCAATAATGTTAATGTCCTGAACATCAACAATGTAGGTGAGATTGGTGTTATTGGTCATGGTAGGCTTGCTAATATCACACTTACAACATTCTTTCCGTCACAGGAGTATAGTTTCTGTCAATACATTGGTTTTCCGACACCTTCTGAATGTATCCGTATGATTAACAGTTGGAAAGATAGCGGTAAACCGATTCGACTTATCGTAACTCCTTCTGATATTAACATTGCTTGTGCTATTGAGTCGTTCACTTACGGGCCTCAAGACGGAACACATGACATATATTTTGAATTGTCGCTTATCGAATATCGATTTGTTAAAGTTAATGCTAAGGCATTGGCTACACCTTCAAATACAACCGTTTCATCTAACAGGGAAGTCAAGGAACCGGCCAAGACATACAAAGTTAAGAGCGGAGATACGTTGTGGAGTATCTGCAAGCGGATGTTAGGTGATGGTTCTAAGTATGCGGAGGTGGCGAAAAAGAACGGCATCAAAGACCCTAACAAAATTAAGGTTGGTCAGGTGATTAGATTATGAAAATCTATTCTATCACTGAAACAAGCCAAACGGATATCACAGAGTTGGTTACAACCGTGAAATGGTCTGGTGAGTTGTCGCAGGTGGCGAGGAGAGTAGATTTTGGGATCATCTCCTCTCCATCTGATAAATATATACCTGTTGTGAATATACCTCTTGGATCAGTAATTAAAGTGTTCAAGGATGATGGTGACATGATATTCAAGGGGTTCGTGTTTCTTCGAGAAAAGAGTTATAGCGGAGATGTGATGAATGTCACTGCATATGACAATCTGATTTATTGGACTAAGAGCAAATCTGTCATTAAGGTTAAGAATATTACCCCAGAAGCGTTCGCCGCTAAATTGTGTTCTGAAACTGGAACAAGTCCCGGAACATTCGCTAAAACAGGAGTTCAATTTACTCGAATCTTTAAAGGTTCAACTTATTATGAAATGATTCAAACGGCATATACCGAAGCACATAAAAAGAATGGTAAGGAATATATGCCGAGGATGAATGACGGAAAGTTGGATGTAATTGAAATTGGGAGTAAGGTAGTAAGTACGTTGCTTACAAACTTCAATCCTGATACAAAAGAAGGGAACTTGATGGACAGCAATTTTACAGAGTCTATCGAGAACATGGTTAACAGAGTAATTATTACGGATGATAAGGGAAAGAAGATTGGTACTGTTGAAGATGCCAACCTTATTCGTCTTTACGGCGTGATTCAGGATGTGTATCAGAAGGAGGATAAGAAGAATCCAACGCCTATAGCAAAGTCATTGTTAAAAGGGGTAGAGCAAACAGCGTCCGTAAGTGCAATCGGGAATGAGGAGTTCATTACAGGCATGGCTGTCAATGTAAAAGATGAGTATACAGGATTGGTTGGAAGGTTCTATATCATATCTGATGAGCACGTGTGGGAAAACGGAACGTACACAATGACGTTAAATTTAAGTCTTGAAAGTATTATGGATGAGCAAAGTGCGGGTGATGTGAAGTGAGAAAGGCAGATAGCCCATATGCTAAATTGCTTGGGATGATGAGAAGTGAGGGCGGGTATAGTAACCCGCCTTCTATTATTATAGGTACGGTTGTTTCAGACAATCCGTTGATTGTTGATGTCGGCGACTTAGAGGTTGATAAGGACAACCTTTATGTTGCCGATTATTTGTTAAAGGAGCACAAACGTGAGTTTAAGACCGATCAAATGGAAATTACGGCACAAACAGTGTCCGGTGGAGGTAGCCACACACATAGTTATCCTGATGGGACTATTACTGGCGGAGCGCATACTCACAACATCAATGAATTGACTGTGACGAAGGGTGAAATTGAGTATACAGACACTCTTAAAAAGGGCGATGAGGTAGCAGTTATGCCAACGGCTGACTTGCAAACATACATCATTTTATGTAGGGTGGTGAGATTGCCATGAGCCTGTTTCCGTTTATTGATGGTTTGGTTGATACAACGGTTGAAGAGGTCGGAGAACTACCTTTGTTCAAGGAATATGCTTGGGATGTTGTAAATGATTTGATGATTTTAAGAGATGGAAAGCCTGTTGTTGTGGAAGGTAATGAAGCATTAAAGATTTGGTGCTACAAAGCATTAAGAACTGCTCGTTATCGTTGGCTCGCTTATTCTTGGAACTATGGGAATGAGATCGAAACATTGATAGGTTCTGACTGGACACAGGAGGCGGCTAACAGTGAGTTGGCTCGATTTGTTCGCGAGGCACTCTTGGTAAATCCATACATTACAGGTGTGACGGTAATTTCATCGAGTTTTAATGATGGTTTATATAATATGTCGCTAAATATTGCCACAATATATGGGGAGGCGACAATCAATGTATAGTGAGAATAATACTTCTGAAATTATAAAGGCGCGAATGTTCGGTAATATTCCTTCCGACATATCTAAAGTCGAGGGTACGTTTACGCATGACATGGTTGCGGTTTCGAGTTTGGAGTTAGAACAGGCGTATATCAATCTTGATCAGGTTCTTGAAATTGTTTTTGCCGCGACAAGTTATGGTGATTATCTGACGATGCGTGCGGCGGAGTTTGGCGTGTACCGTAAGCAGGGGACGAAGGCGAAGGCTACACTTACATTTACAGGCACGGTCGGAGCAGTAGTTCCGGCTAATACAGAAGTTCAGACTGAAAATGGATTGTCTTTCTTCACAGATCAAGAATTGATTCTCGAAGATGTTACGGGAACGGTGACTGCAACGGCGGAGGATGTCGGTACAATTTATAATGTGCCGTCAACATTAATTAATGTATTGCCAATAGCAGTTACAGGCATTACGTCGGTTGCAAATAATGAACCATCTTCTGGTGGTGTTGATGTAGAGAGCGACGATGAGTTGAGAGAAAGATTAGATAATCAAGTAAAGAACCCTGCGACATCCGGCAATGCTTATCACTATTTTCAATGGGCTTTGCAGGTTAGCGGGATTGGTGATGCTCATGTTTATCCAGCGTTTAACGGCCCTAACACGGTTAAAGTGGTTGTAATTTCTTCCGAAAAACGGGCAGTAGACAGTGAAAAGGTTACGGAAGTGTACAATCACATTGAGGCTAACAGACCTGTCGGAGCGAATGTCACGGTGGTAAGCGGTGACGAGAAGGAAGTTGATATTACCGTATCTATTCAAAAATCGGACAGCTTCACAGAGAGTGAGGTTCAGGAGAGCGTCGAAAGAAACATTACAGAGCACCTCAAAGACATTGCATTTAAACAGCAATTTGTTTCTTACGCTGTTATCGGTAGCTTGATACTGCAATCTGATGGGGTAGTTGATTATCAAGATTATGAATTGAATGGTGCTACCGTCAATCTCGCTCTTGATGAGGATGAGACCCCTGTATTGGGGAGTGTGACTATCACATGGCTGTAAATTATCTACCTGACTTCCTTCTAAATGATCGAGTCGTTAAGTCTTTGTATGAAAGTATTATCAATGAAGGTGCTTTATTGAATGCGAGCATCACAGACATCATTGATCAATGCTTTGTAAGTAGAGCGACGTGGGGACTTAGGGTTTGGGAGGAATTTTTAGGAATAAAAGTCAACGAAACGTTGTCTAATTCTTCAAGAAGGCAAAGAATCCTTTCAAAAATTCGCGGATACGGAACAGTAACAAAGGAGTTAATTGCACGTGTAGCGGAATCGTTCGTAAATGGTGAGGTAATCGTTGAAGAATTGCCGTCACCGGGTGTTATCAAAGTTCAGTTTGTAAGCGACCTTGGTGTGCCGGAAAGATTGTCCGATATTCAGGATGCGTTGCGGGCAATTATTCCGGCTCATCTTGTTATTGAATATGGGTTCGATTATCTGCTTATTTCAGAGGTTCATGGTGTCATGACATTAGAAGAATTAGAGCAGACAGAACTTAGAGTGTTTGCACCATTCATTATTTAAGGGAGGTTATTTTATGTCGTCGAATACACCTAATCTTAACCTATTGAAAAAAGACCCTCTCACTGATGGTAACGATACATTTAACATTCAAACGATGCTGAATGACAACTGGGACAAGATTGATACGGCGGTAGGGAACAATGCATCTCAAATTTCTTCGCTTACAACGAAGCTGAATCAGTCTTATATACCACATGTTGGCTCGACAACGGCAGGAGATAACGACAGTAACTATGCCATCAATTTTTCTGGTGCAGGGATAAGTCCGTTGCCTAATGGCTTGAGATTTACAGTTACATTCCATAATGAGAGTCCGGGAGGATCGGATGTAACAATCAAACTTAGTAGCGGAAATAAGGCACTAATGAAAGCAAGCGGGAGTGCTGTAAAGAAAGTGTATGCTGGAACGTACCTATTGCAATGGAGTGGTACGGCTTTTATCTTATTGGGTGAAGGAGGTGGTGAATACGGCACAGCCACAGCCGCAGATGTGCTGGAAACCGCGACCGTCGGTACAGAAGATGGGGTAGTTAATGGTACTATCCCTGTTATTGCAAACGGTTCTCGACTAAACTCACCTGATGCTTGGTATAACGACGGGGATGGCATGTTGTATTCAAAGGTTCCGCCTAATCAGTATTATGAGGATAATGTATA